>Ga0316217_10003013_pt1 | contig 19690 bp, 12 predicted proteins | sample 1anoAmetaG_FD_203633 | JGI IMG/M metagenome (GOLD analysis project Ga0316217, IMG submission 203633) | Freshwater microbial communities from Trout Bog Lake, Wisconsin, USA - 1anoA | ecosystem: Environmental > Aquatic > Freshwater > Lake > Hypolimnion/Profundal zone | place: USA: Wisconsin...
AAGGGTATTCCCTTAAAAGGAACGAGGAGGCGAAGCCTGTACCTATTAAAGAAGTACACGAGCTTGAAATGCGCCGCATTGACACACACGATAGTGAACTTAACCGCGTTTTGGGTGGCGGCATCGTTTTGGGTTCGCTGATATTGATAGGTGGCGAACCGGGCATTGGTAAGTCTACCTTGATGCTGCAGGTAGCTTTAAAACTAAAAGGCGTAAAAATTTTATACGTAACAGGTGAAGAAAGCGACCGCCAGATAAAGCTGCGCGCCGACCGCATTGGTATAAAAAACGAAAACTGCTTTATACTGACCGAAACCAATACCCAGCAGATATTCAAGCAGGCCGAAGAACTGGTCCCTGATATTATTATCATTGATTCAATACAAACCCTGCACACTGTTTATGTAGAGTCAACGCCGGGCAGTGTTTCGCAGGTACGCGAGTGCACCTCTGAATTGCAACGCTACTCAAAAGAAACATCTATTCCTGTTTTCTTAATAGGGCACATTACCAAAGATGGTATGATTGCAGGGCCCAAGGTGCTGGAACACATAGTTGATACGGTGCTGCAGTTTGAAGGCGACAGAAACTACACCTACCGTATTTTACGTACCATTAAAAACCGTTTTGGTTCTACTTCCGAAATAGGTATTTACGAAATGATAGGCGATGGACTGCGTCCCGTAATTAACCCCTCCGAAATTCTTTTAACACAACGCGATGACGATCTTAGCGGCATTGCCATTGCCAGTATGATAGAAGGTATGCGGCCGTTTTTGATAGAAACACAAGCCCTGGTTACGCCCGCCTTTTACGGAACACCACAACGTTCATCTACAGGCTTTGATGCCCGGCGGTTGAATATGTTACTGGCTGTTCTTGAAAAACGTGCAGGCTTCAGGTTCGGCACTAAGGATGCATTTTTAAATATTGCGGGCGGCCTCAGGGTTGAAGACCCCGCTATTGACCTGGCAGTAATGGCAGCATTGGCTTCATCTTACAACGATATTTTTGTACCCGGCAAAATAGCCTTTGCTGCCGAGGTAGGATTAAGCGGCGAAGTAAGGGCAGTAAATAAAATAGACCAACGGGTTTCAGAGGCTGATAAACTGGGCTTTGAAAAGATATACATCTCCAGATTCAACCAGAAGTTTGATGCAAAAAAATTCAATATTGAAGTGGTAAGTATTAGCCGGGTGCAGCAATTAATGGAAGCGTTATTTGGATAAAACCGGATGTTGAAGACAATTTCTATTTTCACCCGCCGTTTATGAGGCATATTTTAAAGTCCTAAAACATCAGTATTAATCAGTGGCAAAGGTTTTCAGGTTTATTTTAGTAGCGTGTGCGGCATTGGTATTGCTGTTTTTCAGCAATTGCAAAAAGGATGCTGCCTCTGTAAATAACCTTTCGTTCAGTACCGATACCCTTACATTCGATACTGTTTTTACAACCCTGGGTTCAACCACGCAGTACTTTAAAGTATTCAATAACAGCAGGCAGCCATTAACCATTAACAGCATTAAACTTCAACAATTACAAGGCACCCAATACCGCATTAATGTAGATGGCATTGCCGGCACCAGTTTTACCAACGTGCAAATACCTGCGCGGGATTCTATTTATGTTTTTGTTGAGGTAACCGTTAACCCCAACAGCACCGCTACCCCGTTTGTAATTATCGATAATGTAAACTTTACCATCGGCAACAAAACCGAAACTGTTTTTCTGCAGGCTTTTGGCCAGAACGCTCATTTTCATTATGGCGAGATCATTGCTGCAGGAAAGTCTGAGACATGGACCAATGATCTGCCCCATGTAATTTTGGGTACAAATAACATACCCGGCGTTTTAGTAGCCTGCGGTGGCACACTGAATATCAACCCGGGCTGCAAGGTATTATTCCAGGCAAATTCTGCACTTTTTGTTGAAGGAACGCTGAATGCCATCTCTGAAGACTGGCACGACTCTATTATCTTCCGGGGTGTAAGACTGGAACAATACTACCAGGACCTTCCGGGCCAATGGTTTGGTATAGCGTTTTTGCGCAGCAATACCTGTGTGGCCCAGGGCAATTTCGACCATTGCGTTATTAATGAATCGCAATACGGCATTTATGCAGGTGGCTCAGCTATAAGCAACAACGCCACCGATTTTCAGGGTTCAGCTCAAAGCCCGGTGGTGAATATCCGGAGGAGCATTGTAGAAAATTCGCAGTACGATGCTATTTACGGTTTCAATGCCAACATAACGGCCCAGAATTCTCTGTTCTTTACCAGTGGCGATAACCTGATAAAGCTGGGCCTTGGCGGCAATTATACCTTCAATAATTGCACCATGTATAATTTCGGCAATGCCTATGTCAGCCATCAAACGCCTATTTTGTTGTTAAGCAATGTTGTAACGGTTACCGACGCAAATAACAACAACACTTTTTACCCCGAGCCACTTACTTCTAACTTTACAAACTGCGCCATTTATGGCAACCTTACCAATGAGATCACCTTCAGCAACATCGATAACCTGGATCTTGCCCGCTTTCATAACTCATTCAGCTATTGCCTGATGACTACCCCGGCCGATACACTGGGCTTCTTCTCAACAGTAAACACCAAAAACATTTTTAACCAGGATCCGCGTTTTAAAAATCCCGGCGCCAACGATTTTACCCCTAGCGACAGCGTAGGGTATTTTTCGCCGCTTATAGATTACTGTCCTACCGGTTTGCCAACCGACATATATGGCCATAACCGGCCGGTTTCAAAAACCAGTAACCCGTTTAAATATGATATCGGGGCGATAGAGGCTCAATAGCTTAACTGGGTTATAACCCCCGGGTTGTAAAGAAGAGCGATATTATTTTTCCTTTTCTCATTCCCCTTCTTACCTTTGAAAACAAGCCATAAACCCATGAAAAAGATATACGCTGTTATCATCACCGTGCTCTGTTTAACCACATTCCGCCTTACTGCGCAGGACCTCGCCGACCTGGAAACTTTTGAAAAATCAATGAAGCCGGGCGCACAGCTAACCTATGATGTAACCGTAAAAGACAAACAATATAAACTTATCGTAACTATTAAAAAGCTGGGCGAAGAGATATCATTTAGCTGGAAAACTACCGACCCCGACAACAAAAGCGGCAATGTTACCATGACCGCCGGCGCAACAGCCGATGCGGTGGCCTTCGCCAATATTTTTAAAGGCGGTGATGTAAGATTAGAGAAAGAGACCTGCCTTTGGGCCAGCAAGGCAGTAATAAACAGCATTTCAACCGCAGCACAGGCTACGGTAAAAGTGAACGGCGTTTCTGATACTGTTACCGTAATGGGTAATACTATCGGCGATTTTAATTTTACCATTAATGGAAATGTGGTGGTGGTACCAGGCTCAGAAATTCAGGGTGGCGGCGAACCTAAATATACCATCGATATACTTGAATCAAGTAAATTCCCCCTTATATTTAAACTGGATATTGGCTGGACAGCGGTACTTACCGAAATAAAGAACCCGTAAGTTGTATCATAGGTTAAACAACTCCCCCCAACAAAGTTGATTTGTTTCAACTTTACCTGTAGCAACCCGGTGTTTGTAGTAAATTGAGTTTTCGATTTAAGCATGATCAAAACACTGCGAGAAATTTATTATTCGTTCCCCATTCAGCTGTTGCTGCTTTCATTTAAGCGACAGCAATTCCTGGTTCTATTCTGGATTCTTCTTACCATTCCTATTGTAGGCAAATTCGGTGCGGGCCTGGGCATACCCTCAGTATTTCTCGACCCTGAATACCTGGGACAGGTAGATTATCTGAGCTTTGCAGTGGTAGGCATCGGGTTTGGTGCTATGTTCGTTACCTGGAATATTGTGATGTATATTTTGCATAGCTACCGGTTTCCTTTTATGGCCAGCCTCCGGTTTCCTTTGGCCATGTTTTTCATTAATAATTCAATTATACCCCTGGCCTTCATCATTGCTTACTTTACGGCTATCATTCTTTTTCAAACACACAACGAGTTTAAAAACTACACCACCATTTTTTTCGACCTGCTGGGCTTTAGCGCGGGCTTTGTTTTTATGCTGCTGGTAACTGCCACTTTTTTTGGCCTTACCAACCCCAACGCCGGCAGTATTATACAGGCTAATAAAGAAAAACTGCGCACAAAAAAAGCGGTTCGTAAGGTGCAGTTTAATAAAGCCATGGAAACCCTGCATGACAGCAACCGGGTAGACTACTACATTACCAATACTTTTGGCATAATGCCAACACGGCAAGTACAGCATTACGACCCCGCCTTATACCAATTGGTTTTCAGACGGCACCACTGGAACGCATTTATCGCCTTTATTTGCGCTTTTGCAGTACTCATATCAGCCGGCTTCTGGATTGAAAATCCTTTCTTTCAGTTTCCGGTTGCGGCCAGTGCATTTTTGCTGCTGTGTGTGCTGATGTCGCTTTTCGGTATGTTCTTGTACTGGACCGGTGGTTGGGGTTCAACAGCCATCATTGTCTTTTTAGTAATTACCAACCAGCTGACCAAGTACGATCTTTTCGGCCTGCAGAACACAGTTTATGGCTTAAACTATAAAACCGAAAAAGCACAATATAACCTGGAAAGGTTCAGGGCAATTTCAACAGATTCAATTATAGAAAAGGATAAGAGATACGTTACACAGATATTTGAGAACTGGAAAACCAAAAATACCGATGCCAGAGACCCCACCAAAAAGCCGGTATTATATTTTATAAACGTAAGCGGCGGCGGCTTGCGTTCAGCCATGTTTGTAATGTCAGTTTTACAGCGTTGCGATAGTATGGCTGGAGGAAAATTATTGGATAAAACCTTCCTTATCTCCGGAGCCTCCGGCGGCATGTTTGGCACTACCTACCTGCGCGAGCTGTTTTTGCAGAAGAAGGAAGGTTTCCCTGTAAACGTGCAGGATCCGCAGTACGCATATAACGTTGCCAAAGATCTGCTTAACCCTATGGCGGTTTCTATCCTGAGCAATGATGGGCTTGCACCCATCCATAAATTCAAGCTTGGCAATTACACCTATGCACAGGACCGGGGTTACATCTTCGAAAAGTTCTATTGCCGCAACACCAACTTCAGGTTTGATAAAACCATTGGCGATTATAGGGATGCCGAGTTTAAAGCCAAGATACCCATGATGATCTATTACACCACCATCATGAACGACTCCAGGCGGTATTTTATCAGCCCTCAACCCATTTCATTTCTAATGCGGCCTTATGGTAAAAATGCCGAAGGCAATCAGCTGGCCGTAGACGGGATTGATTTTTGCAAGTTTTTCGAAAAACAGGAAGGCGCAAATTTGCTGGTCACATCGGCTATGCGTATGGATGCCACCTTCCCGTTTATTTTACCTAATCCGGTACTGCCTACCAACCCGCCCACTTACGTAATGGATGGTGGGGCTTTAGACGATGCCGGTGTTGAGCCCACATTCCGTTTTTTACAAACCTTTAAAGAGTGGATAAATAAAAACACCAGCGGTGTAGTAGTTATTGAAATACGCGATGAAGAAAAATCGGGCGAGCCTGAGGAACAATTACAAACAACCATGATGTCGCGGTTTACTGACCCTCTCGGCACCGTTTACAGCAATATGGACCGGATGCAGGATTTTTTAGTGGACCAGAAATTTAACTACATTGATGACGAGCTACGTGGCAAGCTGAACTTCGTGCTATTTGAGTATACTTCAACTAAAAAAGATGAAAAAGCTGCTGTGAGTATGCACCTTACCTCGCGCGACAAAAACGATATCATTAAATCTCTGAGCCGTTCAAATAATATAGCAGCGTTCAATAAACTACAGTTATTGCTTTCCAGGTAACTTAAACTGCCGGCAAAACAATATCCCGTTTGCCGAATAATCTTACTTTTAGTTTTTGTTGAACTTTATGCCTGAAGCCGTTATCCTTTCAGTTGTTGTGCCATGTTATAATCCGCCACCTGGCTGGCAGGAGAATATTTTGTCCAATTATATCTTTATAACCGGCTACGCTGCGCATACCGAGCTTATCATTGTAAACGACGGAAGTTTTAAAAATTTCGAAGTCGAAGTTTCCAGTCAATTCTTTGCTCCTTATAAAAACATAAAGATAATTTCGTACGATAAAAACCAGGGCAAAGGGTTTGCTCTACGAACCGGCGTTGCCGCAGCGGCCGGCCAACTGATTATTTACACCGACGTAGATTTCCCATACACAAAAGAAAGCCTCCGCTATGTTTATAATACGTTAAGCAATGAACAGGTTGACGTTGTTGCCGGAAAAAGATCAGATGAATACTATACACATCTCCCGCCCTCGCGCGTAAGGATCTCTTTGTTCCTGAAATTCCTTATCCGAAGCTTTTTGCGCATACCTATTGATGATACCCAATGCGGCCTGAAAGGTTTTAATCAGGCAGGTAAAAAGGTATTTCTAAGCACGTCAATTAACCGGTTTCTTTTCGACCTCGAATTCATCTTTCTATCTGCGCGAAAAAATCTTTCTATTAAACCGGTTAACGTGGAACTAAGAGAGGGCTTTGAACTTTCTACCATGCCATGGAAGATTTTGCTGCAGGAAAGCGGCAATTTTGCAAAGATATTTTTCAATGCAATAGCCGACGCTAAGAAATAGGGCATGGCCGCTAACTTGCTCTTGATTTTATTCTTCCGTCTTTTCCTTAAAAACCCGTTTGGTACCGCTATACATTTCGTACTTAACAAAACGACATTCTAAATGCCCGTTGGCAACCGGTATACGGCGCGAAGATTTAAGGCCTACATATTTCAACGCCTCCATGTTGGGGCTGATTATCCAGCAATCGTAACCAACAAAGCGTTTCTTAAAGGTATCGCCCATGGTGGCGTATAGTTCGTTCGTGTCCTGAAGATTCATACGTTCACCGTACGGCGGATTCATGATAACCACCCCGCCCCCTTCCGGAGCTTCAAAATCTTCCATCGCGCACTCGCGTATCTGCACCATGTCCTCCACTTTGGCAAACTTCACGTTTTCCTTGGCTTTACGCGCTACATGGTGACTTATTTCACCACCATATATTTTAGGCGAAACCTCAACTATACGGTCAATGGCCGCATCATAAATACGTTGCCAAAGTTCGGCATCATAAGCCAGAAACCGGTTCCAGCGCATAAAGCCAAAATCATCTTTATAATAACCCGGAGGAATGTTGGCCGATATCAAAGCCGCCTCAATCAATATTGTGCCCGAACCACACATAGGGTCAATAAAATTACTGCTGCGGTTCCAGCCGCTTAACAATACCAGGCCGGCGGCCAGCACTTCATTCATGGGTGCCAGATTTACCTGGCTGCGGTAACCACGCTTGTGCAGGCTTTCGCCTGAACTATCCAAAGCAACAGTACATACATCGTTATAAACATGCAGGTGTATCCGTAAAGTAGGCTTGGCCAGGTCTACGCTGGGCCGTTTATTGTACCGATCGCGAAACTGATCTGCAATCGCATCCTTTGCCTTTTGGGCAATAAATAACGAATGCGTAAACAGCGGGGTATTCAACACACAATCAATGCCCAGTGTATCATCAACACCCATGTATTTCTCCCAATCTATTGCTTTTATACCGTCATAAAGGCTTTGCTCATCCTGAACGCTGAACTTCTCAACCGGCACCAGTATGCGCAGGGCTGTGCGCAGGTGCAGGTTGCATTTATATATCAAACCCTTATCACCGGTAAAACTAACGGCACGGTTATGAAGCTCTATATCCCGAGCACCTAGTTTCTTCAACTCAAACGACAATACTTCTTCCAATCCGTAAATTGCTTTGGCCGTAAGCCTCAGTTCATCAGGCGATTCATTCATGGCCGAAATTTAACTAAAGTATATCGACATTGTCGGTGTAACTTAGGTTTACCGTGCCCATTATGGCTCATAACCTGCGTTAGCTTTCAGAATAATAGCCAAAAAGGGCTACGATTTTCTGCAACTATTAAACGGAATAGCTACAAACAATATATCTTTGCTAACCCGTAAAAACATTACTGATGAACTCCTTTAACAAAGAGCAATTACTTGAAGACCTGAAGAACTGGAACACTACCCTTAAAAAGTATCAGATTCCCAACACTAAAAAGGCGATTATACAGATAGCCAACAGCTTTAGCTTTTACCTGGCTTTGCTGGCCCTACAGTTTTATTTGTTCGATAAATCGGTTCTTTTCTCAATAGCCCTGGCCATACTGAATGGTTTTATCCTGGGGCGTATCTTTATTATTCAGCACGACTGTGGGCACCGTTCTTTTACCAAAAGCCAAACGGCTAATGATATTATCGGAACTGTATGCAGTGTATTAACTTTTATCCCTTATCAATATTGGGCAAAATCGCACAGTTTTCACCATGCGCACAACGGCCAGCTTGAATATAGCGACATTGGAGATATTGAGTGTTTAACTACTGATCAATACGCGGCGCTCAGCTTAAAACAAAAGATCTGGTACCGCATTTACCGCAACCCGCTGTACCTGTTTACCATAGGTGGCTTTATTTACGTGGTGGTTTATAACCGCTTTGCTTTTTTAAAGACTGATTATTTTAAGAAGGTAAGGAAGAGCGTAACCATCAGCAACGCTTTATTTATTGGTGTTTATGCGGTTTGTGCCTGGTTACTGGGGCCCACCCGTTTTCTGGTTGTGCAATTTGTAAACCTGCTGTTTTTCGGCACCTACGCCTTGTGGTTCTTTTACATACAGCACCAATACGAGCATATTTATAAAAGCGGTAAGGATAACTGGAACTACGTTGTTTCGGCTGTTAAAGGAAGTACTTATTACGACCTGCCCGGTGTGTTCCATTGGTTAACCGGCAACATCGGCTATCATCATATTCATCACCTGGCACCAACCATACCTAATTACAACTTACCCAAGTGTAACCGCGAAAACCCGATCTTCGAAAAGCATACCAACGTTATCACCTTCTGGCAGAGTTTGAAAACCGTTCAGGCCAATTTGTGGGATGCACAAAGGCAGAAAATGGTTTCTTTCAGAGAGTATAAAAGGCAGAGAAAGGCTACGACCTAATCCTGAATATACCTGACTAGCTTAATTGCTTTTTCGGGGCAGGCTTTAACGCAATACCCGCATGAGTGGCATTGGTCTGGCTTGATCACAAAAGCCTTTTTGTGGCCGTGCACAAATGATTTGATCCGCTCTTTCAGGTTAAAATCTGTCCGCTCCAGCTCCGTAGCTTTTCTTATCTCAAATACATGATAAGGGCAAACATCGGCGCAATCTCCTGCTCCTTCACATTTGCCCAGGTGAATTTCTGGTTGCATTATTTTGGTATCTCTGCATTCCTCGCTCATGTTTAAGGCTTTATTATTCCGACGAACAAGGTAGATAAATATTTTAATCCCTTTTAAAACTGGCAGGGCTTCGGAAGAAAACCATGCTCCCTATAAGGTAAGCTTATTCGCGCTATTTTGCGTTCATTTATACCAACAAAAGGAACTGATCATGGGCAGAATAAAACTCGACCTGCACGATATTTACAACAACAGCAAAGCCATTGATAAGGCCCTGCAGGATGCCTTTGAAGAAGCCATTGACAATAAAATACGCGAGGTGGAGATAATACCCGGTAAAGGAAGCGGGCAATTGCGCAAAAAGGTGGAGCGTTTTTTACAGCTTCCGCATATCAAACCGCTTTATCACCGTATTGAAAACGACAGCAAGAATTTTGGGCGGCTGTTTGTGTATTTTAAGTTCCCGTCTAAGTAAAGCCATGTGGTATTATTCACGCACTTTCAGTTTAGCTACATCAGCTTTGAGCTGGTCAATTTCGCTTTGCTGATTTAAAATCATTTGTTGCTGCTCCTGCAATGCCCTGGTAAGTACCACCGTTAATTTTGAGTAATCGATAGCCCACAGATTTTTGCTTTCATCCACAGGCTTACTTACCGCCTCAGGAAAAACCTCGTAAACTTCCTGTGCTAAAAAACCCGATTGCCGGTCGGCATAAGCCTCTTTTTTTATTTCGAGTTTCCGTCCGGGCTCATAGCTGATAACTGAATAGTTATAAGTAACAGGATTTAGCTTCATAACCTTTGCCAGTACCGGTTCCGTTATAGGCTGAATATCCTGTTTAACTCTTTGGTCAGATATCGTATTGAAGGCGTATGCATTTGCGGTACCACCTCCGGCCACATACCGGCTTAAAGTTAAATTACCATTGCCATCTAAAGTGGCTAACAGGTTTTCGGCACAGCCTCCGTTACTTTGAAAATTCCTGAAATTAAATCCACGGTTAGTGGTACCTAAAGCTGCAGCACCGTTAGCCGGGTCCGAGTTATTCCAAAGGTCAACATTACTGGTGCCGCCACTCCGGTTCATACCAATAACCAGCGAGCCCACGCCATCGAGCCAGGAAGTAGTGGGGGGAGCGATACTGAATGCAGGGTCATTATTATAACTGCCTAAAGAAACAAAGCCGCCTACAGATGAGAGCCGCATAAGCGGGTCTTCAGCAACCACCGCGCCACCGCATTGGTTGGTGAACGAAGTACTACCAATGCGCACATTACCCGTTGCAGTAATCCGCATTCGTTCTGCTGCATTGGTTCCTATCACAAAAGGCTGGGCATCAGTAGTGCCTATATAGTTGGTGGGCGGATTAGTACCGCTATTACCGGTTAATTTCCAAAACAAAGTATTGCCATCTGTTGGTGTCCATGCCATACCGTTCCAAAGCAAAAGATCATTGGCAGCGGGTGCCGCATTACTTATGGCGTTGCCCTGCATAGCCACCACCGTTGGCGTTGGATAATTGCCGCTCAAATCACCACCTGCGGCTCCCAACGGACCCGTAGCTCCGGTAATACCCTGCGCCCCGGTAGCTCCGGCAACACCCGGCATGCCCTGGTTTCCATCATTGCCGCTTGGGCCGGTAAGGCCGGTTGCACCTACCGCGCCATTAAGGCCGGTAATACCCGTTGGGCCTTGCACACCCTGCAAACCCGCTGGGCCAACCGGCCCAGATAGTTTGCACAAAGACACCCATTGGGCGCTGGTGTAATAAAAAAAACAGCCTGAATCTGTATCAAAAACCAATAATGCATTGGCAGGTGCCGTAATGCCCGTACGCTGAACACTACTAAGCCTGGGCACCAGAAAACCGGCACTTTGCGATTTAAGCTCCAGAATAGAACTGGCATCAGGTGCCGGGGTTCCTATGCCTATATTGTTCTGAGCGCAAAGCCTGCATTGCATAACCACTACGGCCGCAACAAGTAGTAAAGAATGCTTCATAATCATTATTTCGGGGGTTAACTAAATGCTGATGAATATACACTAACTTTAGAAAAAGCGGGAGTTTGATTTAACCAAAATCCACCTCACCACTAAGTAACTTCACCTCTTTTTAAGATCCTGTTAAAATGCTAACCACTAGTTTTACCGGTTAAAATTAACACTACAACCATAGAATCGGCTTGCAGGATTTCTTTATCATTGTGTCCCATTTAAAAATGATTGCGCATAGCGTATGAATAAAATATTTACCTCTCTTTTCCTGTCGCTGCTGCTGCCTGCGTTTCTTGCAGCCCAAACCGGTAAACTGGCTGGCACTGTTACGGACAGTTTAGGAAACCCAATAGAAACAGCAACAGTAGTGATACAGGGCACCGAAGCAGGTGCCTCGGTCGATGCGAAGGGCAAATACCTGATTGGGAATATTCCTGCAGGAAATTATGTAGTGGTAGTAACCATGTTAGGTTATACCAAAGGCGAGGCCCGGATAATTATTAAAGCGAACGAAACCTCTGTTTCCAATTTCATACTGCATGCCAACGCTCAAATGCTGAAAGAGCTTACAGTTATGGGCACCCCAAGCGTAAACGGCATGGGCCACATCAGCGAAGTGCACGACGGCATTATCTACTCAGGTAAAAAAACCGAGGTTTTAATGATGGATAGCATGGATGCCAATACTGCGCAGAATAATCCGCGCGAAGTTTTGGGGCGCATACCCGGCTCAAATTATTCAGAAACCGAAGGTGGCGGATTTCCATCTAATGGCATTGCGCTAAGGGGTTTAAGGCCAACACAGTCTATCGAAATGCAAACCCGGCAAAACGGATATAATATTGCTGCCGATCTTTACGGCTATCCCGAAACATATTACATGCCGCCACTGGAAGCGCTGGACCGTATAGAAGTAATACGGGGAGAATCATCACTGCAATGGGGGCCGCAGTTTGGCGGGGTCATTAATTTTATTGTCAGGGACCCGCCGCTTGATAAACCTTTTGAGTTTGTAGTGCAGCTTACAGGCGGCAGTTATGGTTTTTTCAATGCATATATGTCAATGGGTGGCACTTATAAAAAGTTCAGCTACTTCGTATACGGCCAGCCTAAATATTCGTTGGGATACAGGCCCAACTCTGAAATATCGCAGATTTCAGCCTTTGCTAAAATTGAGTATCGCTTTACAAGCAAATTTAAACTTGGATTGGAGTACAGCTTACTACGAAACCGCATTCATATGGCTGGGGGTTTGGATGATGCAGAGTTTGCACAAAATCCGGAGCAATCAGTACGGGCGCGCAACTGGTTGAAAAGCCCGTGGAACATACTCGCTTTAACAGGCGAATGGAAACCGAATAACACAACATCGTTCACCTTAAAATCGGCATTTAACAGCAGCGCCCGCGACCTGGTTTGGAGAAATGAGGATGGGGGCATTCAAACTCCCGATACCATTAACCCCGCAACCAATGCCTACTCTCCGCGCGAAGTGGAGCACGAAGGATTTGTAAGCGTAACCACCGAACTGCGCTCGCTTACCCGTTACTACATTAAAGGCTTTGAGCAAACGCTGGCGGTGGGTATCAGATATTTTCAGGGCTATATGAAGCGCGAAGAAGGAGGCCCCGGCTCCACCGGTTCAGATTTTGATATGAATTTATATGGCGGCACCTACGCCAATAACCTCGACTTTACTACCATCAACGTTGCACCTTTTGTTGAAAACACTTTCCACGTTGGCAATATTGTATCGGTTACGCCCGGCTTCAGATTTGAATATATCAGGTCAACTGCCAAAGGTTACATTACCGATCCCAATACTTCGGCCATTGTAAACTCAAACCTGGTGCAGTACTGGGAGCTTCCGCTTGCCGGTTGTGGTGTGCAGATCAAAACAACCCCAACCACTAATATTTACGCCAATTTCTCGCAGTGCTATGAGCCAACCAATTATTCCAATTTAAGTCCTTTAGGCTCCACCTCGGTTATTGACCCCAAGCTGAAGGATGTTTCGGGTTATAATGCCGATCTGGGCTGGCGAGGTAAGATTAAGGATATTCTTAATTTTGATGTGGGTGGCTTTTATATGAATTTCACTAAAGAAATAGGTATTGAAACACTTACTAACAGTGGCGGCAATCCATATACCTATGTAACCAACGTGGGCAACTCTGTTCATACCGGTGCCGAAACTTATGTTGAGGTAAACCCATTTATAAACTCATCGCGTTATAAAGGCTGGGGCCGCATAAGTTTCTTCAATTCCTACTCCTACATCCTGGCGCACTATGTTACCGGGCCTTTTAAAGGAAATCTGGAAGAAATGGCACCCAAAAACATTGAACGCGCAGGGCTCAACTACTCCTACAAAATATTCTCCACCACCTTTATCTTCAGCTATTCAAGCAAGTCGTATGCCGATGCCAATAACACTGTTTATAGTCCAGATGCAACAGTTGGGCTTATTCCGTCATACTGGGTTTTAGACTGGTCTGCCTCGGTACACATTAAAAAATATTCTGTAAAACTTGGAGTCAGCAATCTTACCAACAATAAATATTTCAACCTGAGAACTGACGAATACCCGGGGCCGGGAATTATTCCGGCACAACCCCGTAGTATTTATGCCGGATTCGGAGCTAAATTTTAATGCATGAGGAATACCATCAAAATAAGATTGCTTCTGATTGGATTAACCATGCTTGCTATGGCTGCCGTTAAGGCACAAACCTTTTGTAATTGTAATATAGCCATTGACAACAGTTTTCAAATAGCCCCCATGACCCGCGGAATTGGAACGGATGTAGGAGTGGCCCCGCTATACCAAAATAATAATGCATCAACACCGGCACTTGCACTTCCATTTAATTTTTGCTTTTACAACCATAGTTTCGACTCGGTATTTATAAGCAACAACGGTATTGTTTCTTTTATAAAGCCCATTTATTCATTCATCGATTCGCCTGCCACGGTTCCGCTGGGTACTGACACTTTGATAATAGCGCCATTTTGGGCTGATGCCAATACCAACAACAACGGTGGCAAGGTGTATTATAAAATAACCCCAACCTATATGGTTGTTATCTGGGATAGCGTAAGGTATAGTGGTATTGATGTAGATGGCTGGAATACTTTTCAACTGATAATAAGCGATGGTGCCGACCCTATATTGCCAACCGGAGATAATATTTCGTTTTGTTACCCCGAAATGGAGTGGGCCTGTTCAGACTCATCAGGAGGATTTTCAGGTTATGGAGGAACGCCCGCTTTTGTTGGTATAAATAAAGGCGACGGGGTTAGCTATGCGCAGATAAGCACATTTGCCCTGCCCGGCACCGTTTATAACGGGCCGTTTTCAGGTTTCAATGGGGTTGACTGGCTTAATTTTCAGTCATTCACTTTCAGCAGTTGTGTTAATGGCAATGTTATTGCACCGGTTATCTGCAATAACCTGCCCGATTGCAATAAGCTGTATATATGCCCTTGCGATACCAGCGAAACCGAATCAGCGTATCGGCCAGACTCGCTGTTTTCGCATCACTGCGATACGGTAAACATGACCGCCGCATTCCTTTGTGCCCAGCAGGGACAAACGGCAACTCTTTCTTACGCCTGCACGGGCGCTTTAAATATCACCTCGGCTTATACAAATACCTCTGGTATTTTCGATTCTATCATAATAACCGCCATACCTGCCTTTGGCGACTCAGGCACCCATGAACTGACTTTAACTGCTACCGATACAGTTAACCATGTTCAGTCCACCGTTACTTATACCATTGATGTAACTAAAAAATGCCTTACTGCGGGTATTGAAGAGGCGCAAGCTACTGAGGGCTTCACAGTTTACCCCAACCCGGTTACTGAAAGCTTTATCATCGGTTATAACCAGGTATCAGGTATTGCGGGCGTAAAGATATATAACCTTGTAGGTGCCGAAGTATTTTCAAACGCCGCTGTACCGGATAAAACGGAATTAAGTATTGCAGGACTGGGGCCGGGAGTTTACTTTGTGGAATTAATTAAAAATGGTTTCCCTTTAGCTACGAAAAAAATAGTCCGGTTATAATTACAAAAACATGCGCATAAGCAAAGTAACCTTATTACTGATTGCATTTCCGTTAATGATGTTGTTGTTTCCAACCTCGTGCTCTAAAACCGGGTATACCATAATAAGCACCACCGCCGATTCAGCTACGCAGATAATAACCGCCAACGATGAAATGAATGTTAGCTACGAAGTTGATCAGGCAGTAAACGAAGCACTGTTGGCTACATCCCTTTCAAGCATTGCAGGAGGCGATTCATTAAACACTGCAACCGGCGGCGCAATACTTTATAATACCATCAGCCAGGTTATTATTGATACAAGCCTTATCAACGATTCGGCCTTTATCAGGCTTACCTACTATGGTAAAAATGCCGATCAGACCAAAGGCCGATCAGGCGTTATTAATGTGCAGCTAAGCCGCGATGGCAACGGCAAGATTATCCCCTGGAAAACACCAGGGGCCAGCATGACCATAAACTTTGAACAGTACGAGGTAATTATTCTGGCCAATAATAAAAGCTTATGGATGAACGGTAGTTTAACCATAACCAATAACAGCGGGGGCTTGCTAAAAAAGCCATCAAATATTACCCTGCCGGGCGCAGATTCATTGCAGGACAGGCTTAACGGCAGCATTGTGTTTACCTATAATGACAATACCAATGTTATACAAACCTGGACCTGGCATATCAGTCAAAGCAGGGTATTCAATTTTCAAAATAGCTTATTGACTTCCACAGTTACCGGCGATTCGATGGTGGGCACCTATGGTAATATCTCTACGTCTGGCAATACCCGTTTCGGGTTTGGCTTTTATACCCAGGTTACAAAGCCGGTGGTGCAAACTATCTCATCCTCATATCTTCTTTCCAATCCTTTATCCGGCGAAAAAGTAATACATGGCATACCTGAACCTATGACCATAGATTACGGGGTAGACAGTTACGGAAATATATTGACCAGCGGAGTTCCGTACGGTTATAAAATATCCTGGATATCAAATGGCGGACAGGGAGTAACTATTGTAAGTTATTAAGGCCTTTCAGGTAATTACTAGTAACCAATGGGTTACGTTGAAAATAAATTATTGGCCATTGTTTTGTAATACCATTAATAACTTATTCTGCATAGGTTATCGTTACTTTTATTATCGGAAAAATATTCACTTATTTGACACCCTCAAAACGTAAATCTATTAAAACATTACTATGCTTCTTTTTAAGAAAAACAAACTGCTGATTTTACTTTTCTGCTGTTTCGTACAAACCAGCCAGATCATGGCTCAGGGCACCTGGACAGCGGTAACCAAGCCTGCACCCGACCCCAACAACGGCGTGTTGCTTCAAATGAGTGATGGATCTGTAATCTGCCATACTACTTCAGGTAGTGTTGCCGGCCAGCAGGCGCTTGGCGATGGTACTATATGGGATCGATTAACTCCGGATTCTACAGGAAGTTATGTGAATGGCACATGGTCGCAAATAAAGCCAATGAATCTGGAGCGCTTCTCATTTTCATCAGCAGTATTAAAAGACGGCAGAGTTTACGCAGCCGGTGGCGAATACGGAAATGACGGTACACAGGCCGGATACCACGGTGAAGTTTATGACCCTGTTGCCAATACCTGGACTCAAATATCAGGCGCAACCGCAGCCAATATTATCAGTGATGGCAGCTGCAAAATACTTGATGATGGACGCATTCTGCAGGCATTGGTTGATGTGTCATTTCCGGTCCATACGGTGTTTTTTACCCCGGCCACCAACGCTTATACGGCAGGACCATCCAGTTTACACGGCTCTAATGAATCTATGTGGTTAAAGTTGCCGGATAACAGCATCCTTTTTGTGGATGAAGATGCGCAAACCTCTGAAAGATATATCCCATCTACAAATACCTGGATAGCTGATGGAAATGTGCCGGTAGCCTTATACGATCCTTACGGATACGAGTGCGGGCCCGCCTGGATGTTACCTAACGGCAAAGCATTTTTTATTGGCGGTACCAACCATACTGCTATTTATACACCATCAGGAACCAACGCTGCCGGAACCTGGACTGCCGGGCCCGATGTGCCAAACGGTTACGGAATGCCCGATGCGCCGGGTGTTATGATGGTAAACGGAAACATTTTATTTGCCTGCTCACCACAACCTACCCAACAAAACGAGTTCGCATCACCAACTGCTTTTTATGAATATAATTACTTAACAAACGCATTTACTTCTGTACCGGTACCGTCATCTGCCGCTACCAATGCAATTTGTCAGAATTACGCTTTATTGGGCCTGCCTAATGGCCAGGTTCTATGCGGTTTAGCCCAGGCTACCAATGCACAAATGGAGCAGTATTACGTTTATAACCCTACCGGCACACCGCTGGCGGCAGGTAAGCCCGTAATTACCGGCGTTACCCGTTTAACCTGCACCACTGCTATGGTAGTTGGTCATGGATTCAATGGTATCAGTGAAGGCTCTGCTTTTGGTGATGAAAATGAGTGCGACAGCAATTATCCTCTTTTCAGGTTTACAAAAAACGGTAAGGTTTACTACGCCCGTAGCTATAACTGGAACAGCACGGGTATTCAACGCGGCCTTAAACCCGATACTGCCTATATAACACTACCGGCTTCAATGACTGCCGGTTCTTACTACATGTATTGCGTTGCCAATGGTATTGCATCTGACTCGCTTTTGTTTGTTGATTCAACAGCATCGCTGAGCAGTTCCTTAACCCCCCCGGCTATATGCAGCGGTGCCAATTTCACATACGTGCCTACCAGCGCTACCGCGGGCGCTACCTTTAGCTGGACAAGACCTGCCGTTACCGGCATAAGCAACGCAGCTATTACAACCGCTCAATCAACTAATCCGAATGAGACATTGGTTAACACTACCTCAGCCCCTGTAACCGTTAATTACGATTACACCGTAACGGGTGCAGGCTGCAGTAATAACCAGACCGTGGCGGTGGTGGTCAATCCTAAACCCACCGCTGGTTTTACGGCTTTCCCTTTAAGCAGTTGTTCTCTACCCGATTCAGTGACCTTTACAAACACTACGGTTGCCGGAAGCACCTATACCTGGTACTTTGGTGATAATAGTACCAGTTCAGTTACCAGCCCGGGCCATTCATATACTACAGCCGGCAGTTTTACAGTTAAGCTGGTTGCAAACAGTGCCTGCGGAGCAGACTCTATGACACAAGCAGCCTATGTTGTGGCAACGCCTCCAGCTGCACCCGTAGTAACTTCGCCCGTCAATGTCAGCTGCGGTGGCACGGCAACTTTGCAGGCTACCGGCACCGACACCTTAAAATGGTTCAGCCAGCCAACCGGTGGCACCGTGTTAGGAACAGGAACCAGTTATACTACTACCGCTTTAAGTAATAATACAACTTATTATGTTGAGAGCTACTCGCCATCTACCCCCTCTTACTGCCCGCCACTAACCGATGGGTTCGGTACCGGCGCTAATTTTACAGGCACTAACTACCATGGTGAGGTATTCAATGTAAACCAGGCCTGCACACTTGTTTCTGTGCTGGTATACTCGGCAGCCGCCGGCAACCGCACCATTACCTTAAAGGACGCTTCTAGCAATGTTTTACAAACTGCTGTTGTCAATATTCCAAACGGCACGAGTACAGTAACACTTAACTTTCCTTTATCAGTTGGCACCGGTTACCAGTTAGGTTGCGGCGATAACGTTACCGCAACTAATCTTTACAGAAATGCTACCGGCGTTGCTTTCCCATATTCAGATCCAAGCGGCTTTGTTACCATTACCGGTAATGATATACCTGATGCCATGCATTACTACTATTTCTACGATTGGAAATTAGAAGGTGCACCATGTATCAGTGCACGCACGCCGGTTGCTGTTAATATTACCAACGGCTTAACCATAAACGCAAACGTTACTGCGGTTGCCTGCCATGGCGGAAGCAATGGTTCAGCAACCCTGACCCCGGCTGGTGGAACTCCTGCATATACTTACACCTGGAGCAACGGACAAACAACTGCAACTTTAACAGGGGCATCGGCTGCCACTTATACCGTTACTGTGCATGACGCAGGTGGCTGTTCAGGCACTGCCAGCGAATCTATTACCCAGCCAGCGGCTTTGAATGTTTCTGTAACTCCTGTCAGCGCTTCGTGCGGTTCAAGCACCGGAAGTGCCACCGCAACTGCTACAGGCGGAACATCAGCTTATAGCTACACCTGGAGCAATGCTGCTACCGGCGCAACCGCTACCGGCTTAGCTCCTAACACCTATACTTTAACGGTAACCGATGCACATAGCTGCACCGCTACTGCCCAGACAGTGGTTT
>Ga0316217_10003015_pt1 | contig 19683 bp, 18 predicted proteins | sample 1anoAmetaG_FD_203633 | JGI IMG/M metagenome (GOLD analysis project Ga0316217, IMG submission 203633) | Freshwater microbial communities from Trout Bog Lake, Wisconsin, USA - 1anoA | ecosystem: Environmental > Aquatic > Freshwater > Lake > Hypolimnion/Profundal zone | place: USA: Wisconsin...
GGCTCTCCTGGGCTTCCCGACCTGCTACCAACCTGTCGTGCCGGCCCGGCCGAAGACCTACATTGCCATCAAGGATACGAAGTTCCCGATCCACCCGCTCCTGCTGGGTTGAAGCTGGCGGCAGCCTGCATGAGTTGCCCGATCTGGTGGTGGCCGAGGCGATGCGCCGGGCCAAAGGCAACCAGTCGATGGCCGCCCGGCTCATCGGCATCTCCCAGCCAGCCCTGAGCAAGCGGTTGAAAAAGGGCTGACTGCTTGCCCAGCTTGAGCCAGAGGTCCGTGGTCATGTTCTCGCTGGCCACCTGGAAGATCTGCTCGCCGCGGACATTGGCCAGCTTCTTGAGTTCGGGTACGGCTTCGATCAGCCGGTCGACGCCGACCTTCGCCGCCGCATAGCCCACGGTCTGGGTGCTGCTGGCGCCGGTGCCGGCGATGGTGCCGCCGGTGGCGACGATCACCACGCTGGGCAGGGCGGCCGGCGCCACCTGGAGGGTGTCCAACGCCAGGACCGGCGGGACGAAAGCGGTGCAAAGCCATAGCACCAGGGCGGCCTGAAGGTATTTGAAGGGGCGCATGAAGCTTCCTTTCGGCAGGAGGGAGGAGGCGTGGGAAGGGGATTGCGCGGAGCCAAGGCAGGCCGGGCCAGGGACTGAGCGGAGATGGCTCAGGCCGGGGCAATCCGGAGTTCTGGCCCAGCGACTGGGAATCCTGACAAATAAGCAGGTGCCGTGCCATGCTCGTATTTTTCATGGCTTTGAGATGTTATCTTGTTTATTTATCTGTATTTAACAATCAACATTGAACTTATTGGCGCCATCCTTTGGCTGGTAAGGGGTATGGTCTGAGTGCCCTTTCCTGTCCAGTTGATCGCTTAAATTTAGAAATCAAAGTGGTTGAATTGGCATATCAATGGTCATGGGAATTTCCGGTTATAAGGGTTGTTTTCCCTTCATTGGATTTGGGATCAAGCTATCCTTTCCCGCAAAGGGTTGCAGCTCCTCCTCGCCTGAATTCATATTGGGGGTCCGATGTTCACCAACATGAGTCTTTCCCGCCGCCTGGCATCCCTGGTCGTGGTTGCGATGGTGGGGGTCGTGCTCCTGGGCGCCAGTTCCCTGTGGCTCCTGCGCTCGCATCTGATCGCCGCCGAGCAGCGCCGGATCATCGACGTGGTGGATTCCACCACGGCCGTGCTGGATTATTTCCATGACCAGGAAGTGGCCGGCCGGCTGTCCAGCACCGATGCCCAGAAGTCCGCCCTCGCCTCCCTGCGCAAGACCCGTTTCGAACATGGGAAGAACTACATCTTCGTGAACGGGCCGGATGGCAGCGTGCTTCTCTCCCCGCTCAAGCCGGAATCCGAAGGCGTCAACATGCTCGGCAAGAAGACCGCCGACGGGATCCTGCTCTGGGATGTGATGACCGACATGATCAAGCAGGGCGAAGCCAGGGTCGTGCCCTACAAGTGGCCCAGGACGCCCGGTGCGTCGCCTGAGCAGAAGCTCTCCTACATCCGCACCTACGTGCCCTGGAAATGGGCGGTCGGCGCCGGCATCTACCTCACCGCGGTGAACGAGGCCTACGCCTCCGGGCTGGCGTGGACACTGGGCATCGGCTTGGTGATCCTGGGGCTTATCGTGGCCATGTCCTGGAAGACCGTCCGCTCCGTGGAGGCCCAACTGGGGGGTGAGCCCGCCTATGCGGTGTCGATCACCCGGGCGGTCGCCGAGGGCAACCTGACGGTGGAGGTGCAGCGGAAGGCGGGCAACGAAAGCAGCCTGCTGGCTTCCATGAACGCCATGAAGGAGCAGCTTCGCGGCATCCTCGGGCAGGTGCGCAACAACGCGGCCCAGGCCGCCAGCGGCAGCGCCGAACTGTCGGCCACGGCCGAGCAGATGGCGGCCACCACCCGTTCCCTGGATGAGAATGCCAACCGCCAGAAGGCCGGCGCGGAGACCATGGCCGCGGGCATGACCGAGCTCAGCGCCTCGATCACCGAGGTCAAGTCCAACGTGCGTAACGTCGAGCGCCGGGTCGAGGCGGTCGTGGGGCTGACCCGGGTTGGGGAGGACGCCGAAACCGGGGCCCGGGCCGCCATGGATGCCATCCGGGAAAGCACCAACCTCATGGTCAGGGCCATCCAGGTGATCGGCGAGATCGCCCGGCAGACCAACCTGCTTTCGCTCAACGCCGCCATCGAGGCGGCCAAGGCAGGCGATATGGGCAAGGGATTCGCGGTGGTGGCGGAGGAGGTCCGGAAGCTGGCGGAGCGCTCGAGCGCCTCGGCCAAGGAGGTCGGCCATCTCATCGAGCAGAGCAATGCCAGTGTCGAGGAGGGTACCCGAGCCTTCCAGGCCTCCGGCCAGGCCCTCACCAACATCGCCGCGGAGATCCGGCAGATTTCCGGAATGGTGAAGGAGATCGGCGCCTCGGCGGAGGAGCAGGCCCGCACCGGGGATGAGGTCACCCGCCGGGTCGAGGACGGCGCGGCCGGCGCCAGCCACATCGCCAACGCCACCCATGAGCTCACCACCGTGGTCGAGGAGGTCGCGCACACCGCGGCGGATCTGGCCCGGGTCGCCGAATCCCTGTCGGAAGCTTCGTCCCGGTTCAGACTTTAGCCGCTGCTGTCACCCATTCCTGAGGGACCGCCCCAGGGCGTCACGGAGCTGATCGAGCCCGAAAGGCTTGTTGAGGAAGACATCGGGGCGGTCGCCGGGAGCGCTCGACAAGGCATGGGCCTGGTCATAGCCGCTGGCCAGGATCGCGGGCAGTTTGGGGTCGATTTGACGCAATGCCTTCAATACTTCCAAACCGTTCAAGCCATCCACCAGCAGGACCGTGTTGCCACCGGTGGGTCGGGAACCCGGCACGGCGGGCCGCGAAGGAAGGTGTTGCGCATCCGTGGAAACTTCCTTCCTGGTCGCCTCCACCCTTCTGCGGTCCCGCCTGGGGGAGGCCCTGGTGCCGCAGGTCCTGCTCAGCCTGGCGGACCTGGCGATCTGCGCCGGGATCATCTCCGTCCTGGACTTCAGCTACCGCGGGATCCTGTTCATCGCCATCTTCAACGCAGTGCGCTTCATCCCCCATGGACGGCTCACTAAATTAACAACGTCCTGGGAGCGATCCTCGGGTTGCCCGGGTCTTCGGGCGAGGGGGCCTGGATCGGTCGTCCGTTAGACCGATTGGATGCTTCTTCGTGGGGATCCTCACCTCTCCAGGTGAAAAATTTTGGGCCAGGCAACGCGTGCTCGCAAAAATTTCGCCGAGAATCGCAGTCAATTCGGTGAGAAAACATTAAAAAATATAAGAAATACTTCAAATTTCGTAAAAATTCACATCATTACTTTCGATTTACTTCCGGCTTGTTAGTCTACGAACCATTTCTACACTTGTGGGTGGACCTCAGTGGACCAAAATGGATTGAAGTGGCAATAAGTGGTAGATAGGCTGTTCTCCCCCCGGCAACGGCGGGGTCTATTGGAAAGGCGGTTCAGGTGCTGCGACTGCGCGGCAATGCACCGGCCACGGTGGACGAGAAGGGGCGGTTGAAGCTGCCCACCACCTTCAAGGCCGACCTCGAATCCTTCGCCACCGGCGAGGGCGGGGGCAGCCTCAGCCACTACCTCACCTCCCTGGACGGCAAGGGGGCCCGGCTCTACCCCCTGCCGGTCTGGGAAGCCATCGAGGCCCGGCTGGCCACGGTGCCGGGCACCAACCCCGCCAAGCGGCGGTTCCTGGAAGTGACGGCCTACTACGGCTCCCTGGTGGAGCCGGACGCCCAGGGCCGGTTCGTGATCCCGCCGATCCTCCGGGAAGCCGCCCAGCTCACCGGGGAAGTGGCCATCCTCGGCCAGATGGACCACCTGGCCATCTGGAACCGCGGCGCCTTCGAGCGCCGGCTGGCGGCCGAACCCCTGACCACCGACGACCTGGCCGCGCTCGCGGAACTGGGGATCTGACCATGAGCCTCGACCCCGCCGCCCCGCTCCACGTTCCGGTCCTGCTCCAGGAGGTGCTGGAGAACCTGCCGCTGCCCCCGGACGGGCGGATGCTGGACCTCACCCTCGGGCTGGGCGGCCACGCCCAGGCCATCCTCGGCCGGGCCGGGGCCGGAGCCCGCTACCTGGGGGTCGACCGGGACCCGCGGGCCCGGGAGCGGGCCAGGGCCCGGCTGGGGGCGGACCCCCGGCTCAGCATCCTGGCGGGCACCTACGAGGACATCTGGACCGACCCGGCCTTCGCCGCCTGGCTGCGGGCCGAGGCCCCGGCCGGCCTGGACGCCGTGCTCATGGACCTGGGCGTCTCCAGCCTGCAGCTGAAGGACCCGGAGCGCGGCTTCAGCTTCCAGGGCGAGGGGCCGCTGGACATGCGCATGGACCCGGAGTCCGGCCCCACCGCCCTGGACTGGCTGGCCGAGCAGAGCGACGAGAGCCTGGCGGACGCCATCTACGCCTATGGCGAGGAGCGCGCCTCAAGGCCGGTCGCCCGGGCCATCCTGCGCTCCCTGCGCGCCGGCACCCTGCGCACCACCCTGGACCTGGCCGCCGCCGTCTACACGGTGCTGCCCAAGGAGATCGCCCGCCGGAAGAAGCAGATCGACCCCGCCACCCGGACCTTCCAGGCCATCCGGATCGCCGTCAACGGCGAGCTCGCGGGCCTGGCCGCGGCGATCGCGGCAGCGGTGGCCAGCCTGAAGCCCGGCGGCCGCGTGGGGGTGATCTCCTTCCACAGCCTGGAGGACCGGATCGCCAAGCAGACCCTGCGCCGCCTGGCCGGCATCTATGACGGCCCCGGGCGCACCGCGCCCCAGGAACTGCCCCGGCACCTGCGGCTGATCCACGCCGGCGGCCTGAAGGCCGGCGAGGCCGAGGCCGCCGCCAACCCCCCCTCCCGTTCCGCCCGGCTCCGGATCGGCGAGCGCCTAGCCACCGAATTTTCCAGCAGGACCACGCCATGAACGCAAAACTGTACGTCCAGCGCCCCTTGGCAGGCTATCCCCAGCGGCAGGTGGAAGGGGAGGGGGTGCTGCGCATGCTGCTCCTGGCCTTCGCCCTGGCGATGCCCATGGCGTCCATGGCCTATCTCAAGATCCAGCACACCCGGCTCAGCTACGAGATGAGCGCGATCCGCGACCAGATCAAGCAGGAGGAGGAGTTCCGGCGCACCCTGCTGCTGGAGCGCTCCCGCTACCTGCGGGACGAGGAGATCCAGGCCTTCGCCGACCATGCCGGGCTGCTGCCGCGCAAGCAGAGCCACTTCATTCCCCGCGCCTTCACCCGGGAAGACCAGCGGCTGGCCAAGCTGCTGCCGCCGCAGCCGGCCGAGGGCCTGTGAGGAACCCCGGAGCTTGGGCTACCATGGACCCAGGAACCCGGCCCTGACGGCCGGGGAAACGCGACCACGTGGCGATCATCAACACCTCAATCGGATCTCACCCCTCCCGGCGCCTGCTGGGCCGGCCTGAACCGCAGGATCTCCTGGTGGCGCGCCTGCCCTGGATCCTGGGCGGCATGCTGCTCTGGGTGCTGATGATCCTGCTGCGGCTGGTCTGGCTGCAGGTGGTGGAGCACGCCCACTACCGGACCCGGGCCGAGCACCAGCACACCGTGGTGATGCCGATCGAGCCGATCCGCGGCGAGCTGCGCGACCGCCGCGGCGGTTCCCTGGCCATCTCGCTGAAGGTCGAGAGCCTGTTCTGCACCCCGCCGGCCTTCTACCCCGACTACCGGGCCGGCAAGGGCGACGCCGTCAGCAACTGGGGCGAGCCGGACCGGGACGCGGCGCTCAAGGTGGCCGCGGCGCTGGCGCCCCGGCTGGAGCTGTCCCGGGCCTCGGTGCTGGAGAAGCTGCTGCGCAAGAAGCCGTTCGTCTGGATCGAGCGCCAGCTCCCCACCAGCAAGGCCGCGGTCATCCGCGACCTCAAGCTGGACGGGGTGGATTTCCTGCCGGAGAGCAAGCGCCAGTATCCCCGGGGCAGCCTGGCCTGCCAGATCGTCGGCTTCACCAACCTGGACGGGGTCGGCCAGCTGGGCATCGAGAACCGCTACAACGAGCAGCTCGCCGGCCAGGAGGGCTCGCTCATCGCCCTCCGGGACGCCAAGGGCCGGCTGCTGATCCTGCAGGAGAACTTCGCCAAGATCCCGGTGAACGGCTCGACCCTGCAGCTCACCATCGACACCACCATCCAGCACCTGGTGGAGACGGCGCTGGAGGAAGGGGTGGCGCAGACCCACCCGGCCTCCGCCTACGCCGTGGTGGTGGACCCCTACACCGGGGAGATCCTGGCCATGGCCGGAACCCCCACCTTCGACCCCAACAACATCCTGCCGAAGAAGTTCCTGAACCGCAGCGAGTCCGAATGGAGCGCGGCCGAGAAGGAGGAGTACCGCCACGAGCTGGACCGGCAGCGGGCCGCCCGCAAGGTGCACCCGGTGGAGGACAGCTACGAGCCCGGCTCCACCATGAAGATCTTCACCGCCTCCATCGCCCTGGAGGAGCGCAAGGTGCACCTGGGGGAGATCATCAACTGCGAGGGCGGCCGCTGGATGCACAACGGCGCCATGATCACCGACGACCACCACACCGGCGCGCTCACCTTCGAGGAGGTGCTCTGGAAGAGCTCCAACATCGGCGCCGCCAAGATCGGCCTGCGGGTCGACCCCGCGGTGCACTACCAGTTCCTGCGCAAGTTCGGCTTCGGCGAGCCCACCGGGCTCAACTTCCCGGGCGAGACCTCGGGCCGGCTGCTGGCCCCGGACCGCTGGAGCAACACCACCCAGCAGACCATGTGCTACGGCTACGGCCTGTCGGTCTCGCCGCTGCAGATCCTCATGGCCGGCTGCGCCCTGGCCAACGGCGGCCGGCTCATGCAGCCCTACATCGTGCAGAAGATCTTCAACGACCAGGGGGTGATGCTGGAGGAGTTCAAGCCCCGGGTGAAGGCCCAGGTGCTCAGCGAGGAGACCTCGGCCATGATGCGGGAGACCCTCAAGGGGGTCATCACCAACGGCACCGCCCGGCGGGCCGCCCTGGACGGCAACGTGGAAGCCTTCGGCAAGACCGGCACCGCCCGCAAGCTCATCAACGGAAAATATGATCCCAAGCGGCATTACGCTTCCTTCATGGGCTTCTTCCCGGCCGAGAAGCCCCAGTACGGGATCATGTTCATGCTGGACGACCCGGCCGGGGATCTCGAGGGCGGCCAGGTGGCGGCGCCGCTGTTCAAGAAGGTCGGCGACGGCATCATGCGCTACCGGCTCTCCGGCCGGGACAGCGAGCCCGAGGCCGACCTGAAGCTGGGCCTGCGCGACTGGCCGGTGAGCGAGGACGACGAGGCGGTGGTCCACGTCGAGCTGGGCAAGGTGCCGGACCTCAAGGGGCTCACCCTGAAGTCCGCCATCCACCGGGTGGTCCTGGCCGGGGGCGTGCCCCGGCTGGACGGCATGGAGCCGCCCGGAGCCACCGTCTACCGGGTCCAGGACCAGAGCCCGCCGGCCGGGGCGGTGCTGGAGCCGCGAACCGCCGTGACCATCAAACTGAGGGCGCCATGAAATTCACCGACTGGATCCAGGGTCAGCAGGTCTCCGCGGTGTCCGCCCCGCCCGGCGGCGGGCCGGAGGTGACGCACCTGGCCTGCGACAGCCGCGAGGCCGGGCCGGGCTGGGCGTTCGTGGCCCTGAAGGGCGAGCGCAAGGACGGCGCCGAGTTCGTGCCGGCGGTGCTGGCGGCCGGGGCCACGGCCATCCTGGCCGACCGGGAGCTGCCGGTGCCGCCGGGGATCGGCTTCGCCCGGCTGGACGGCGGCCGCGAGGCCATGGCCCTGCTGGCGCGCCGGCTCTACGGCGAGCCCGACCGCCAGCTGGCCCTCATCGGCGTCACCGGCACCAACGGCAAGACCACCACCACCACCCTCGTCCGCCAGCTGCTGCGGCTGGCGGGCCGCGGCTGCGGGCTCATGGGCAGCGTGCTGAACGCCGCCGGCGAGCACGAGGAGCCGGCCCTGCTGACCACCCCCGAGAGCCCGGTGTTCTACCGCTGGCTGGGCGAATCGGTGGCCGCCGGCGAGGCGGCGGTGGCGGTGGAGGTCTCCAGCCACAGCCTGATGCTGGCCCGGGTGCATGGCGCGCAGTTCAGGGTGGGAGTGTTCACCAACCTGACCCAGGACCACCTGGATTTCCACGGCGACATGGAGTCCTACTTCCAGGCCAAGGTCCGGCTGTTCCGCCAGAGCGCTCGCGGCCTGGTCAACGCCGACGACCCCTACGGCCGGCGGCTGCTGGCCGAGGTGCCCGGGCTGCTGTCCTACGCCCTGGACCAGCCGGCCGACTACCGGCTCTCGGAGCTGGAGCTGAGCCCGACCGGCACCCGCTTCCGGCTGCACACCCCGGGCGGCGAGTGGCCGGTGCAGAGCGCCCTCCTGGGCCGCTTCAACGCCTACAACCTGCTGGCCACCCTGGCCGCCCTGGCCGAGGCCGGGTTCGACCTGGCCGAGCTGCTGCGGCTGGTGCCGGGCTTGACCGGGGCCCCGGGCCGGCTGGACCGGGTGGACCGCGGCCAGCCGTTCGGTGTGCTGGTGGACTACGCCCACACCCCCGACGCCCTGGAGAAGCTCATCACCGAGGGCAAGCGGCTGGTGCCGGCCGGCGGCCGGCTGCACGTGCTGTTCGGCTGCGGCGGCAGCCGGGACCGCAGCAAGCGCCCGATCATGGCCGGCATCGTCGCCCGGGGCGCCGACGTCATCTGGCACACCTCCGACAACACCCGCTACGAGGAGCCCGAGCCGATCATGGACGACGGCGCCGCCGGCATCCCCGAGCCGCTGCGCCGGGATCCGCGCCGCTACCACCGGATCACCGACCGGGTCCTGGCGGTGGCCGCGGCGGTGGCCGACTGCCGGCCCGGGGACCTGCTGCTGCTGGCCGGCAAGGGCCACGAGCCCTACCAGGACGTGATGGGGGTCAAGCACCCGTACAGCGACCGGGCGGCGGTGGAGGCCGCCCTGGAGGGCCGGAGCCTGCCGCGCCCCTGGGCCCAGGACCAGCCCCGATGAGCGTCTGGCGGCTGTCCCAGGTCCAGGCGGCGGTGGGCGGCGAGCTGCACGGCGAGGGCGACCCGGCCCCGGCGGCGCTGTCCATGGACACCCGCACCATCGTCCCCGGCTGCGGGTTCGTCGCCCTGCGCGGCCAGCGGGACGCCCACGCCTTCGCCGGGGAGGCGCTGGCCAAGGGGGCGGTGGCCCTGCTGGTGGACCACAGCCTGCCGCTGGACGTGCCCCAGCTGGTGGTCCCGGACACCCTGGCCGCCCTCCAGCGCTGGGGCCAGGCCCGGCTCGCGGCCTGCCGGCCGCGGGTGGTGCTGGCGGTCACCGGGTCGGTGGGCAAGACCAGCACCAAGGACCTGCTGGCCGCCGCCACCGGCGCCTGGAAGACCCCGGGCAACCGCAACAACACCTTCGGCCTGCCCGAGGCCCTGGCCACCCTGCCGGAGGGCCTGGACGCGGCCGCGCTGGAGATGGGCATGTCCACCCCCGGCGAGATCGAGCGGCTGACCGAGATCGCCCCGCCGGACTTCGGGCTGATCACCAACATCGGCATGGCCCACATGGGCAATTTCAGCGACGGCCAGGAGGGCGTGGCCCGGGCCAAGGGCGAGCTGGTGGCCGGCCTGCGGCCGGGCGGCGCCTGGGTGCACCTGGCCAACGATCCCTGGTGCCGCTGGGTGGCGCTGCAGCCCTGGGCCGGGCGGGCCCGGGCGGTGCCGGTGGGCCCCGGGGCCGCCTTCGGCTGGACCGACGAGGCCTCCCTGGGGGTCCAGGGCGAGCGCTTCATCCTGACCTTCCCCGGCGGCCGGGTCCCGGTCCGGCTGCGCCTGTGCGGCGCCCACCACGTGCGCAACGCCGCCCTGGCCGGGGCCCTGGCCATCCTCGCCGGGTTCGATCCCGGGCGGGTCGCCGCCGGCCTGGAGACGGTGGAGCCGGATCCGGGCCGGGGCCGGCTGCACGCCCTGAAGACCGGGGGCTGGCTGCTGGACGAAAGCTACAACGCCAGCAAGGACTCCATCCTGGCCTGCGCCCAGGCGCTGGTGGCGCTGGCCGGCGGCGAGCCGGTGGCGGTGCTGGGCTGCATGCGCGAGCTGGGGCCGCAGTCCCCGGGCCTGCACCGGGAGACCGGCGAGGCCCTGCGGGCGCTGGGCATCCGCCGGGTCTGGGTCTACGGCGACGAGGCCGGGGAGCTGGCCCGGGGCTTCGGCGGGGGCGCCCGCGGGTTCCCCGACTTCGAGAGCTTCCGGGACGCCGGCGGCGGCCTGGGGGCGGTGCCGCTGGACGGGCGGATCCTGGTGAAGGGCAGCCTGTACTGGGGGGCGCGGCGGGTGGTGGACTGGATCCTGGCCCAGGCCGGCGCCTGACGCCGGGCCCTTGACGCGGGCCCGCCCGCTGGACGACTGTGGAGACAGGCCGTTCCCTGGAGGTTTCCTTGACCGAAGCGATGGACATCTTCCAGGGCATCCTCACCGCCCTGGTCTACGACGTGGCGGTGGAGACCCCGCTGGAGCCGGCGCCGCTGCTCTCCGCCGCCCTGGGCCAGAAGGTCTGGCTCAAGCGCGAGGACCTGCAGCCGGTGTTCTCGTTCAAGCTGCGGGGCGCCTACAACCGGATGGCCCGGCTGGACCCGCAGGAGCTGGCCCGGGGGGTGGCGGCGGCCTCGGCCGGCAACCACGCCCAGGGGGTCGCCCTGGCGGCGCGCAAGCTGGGCTGCCGGGCGGTGATCGTCATGCCGGTGACCACCCCGGCGATCAAGGTGGACGCCGTGCGCCGGCTTGGCGCCGAAGTGCGGCTGCACGGGGACAGCTTCGACGAGGCGGCCGCCTTCGCCCGGGAGCTGGTGGCGGCCGAGGACTTCGTCTTCATCCACCCCTACGACGATCCGGACGTGATCGCCGGCCAGGGCACGGTGGGGATGGAGCTCATGCGCCAGCTGCCCCGGGGCCTGGACGCGGTGTTCGTGCCGGTGGGCGGGGGCGGCCTGATCGCCGGGGTGGCCACCTACCTCAAGCGGCTGCGCCCGGCGATCCGGGTGATCGGGGTGGAGCCGGCCGATTCCGACAGCCTGGCCCGGAGCCTGGCCGCCGGGCATCCGGTGCGGCTGGACCACGTGGGCATCTTCGCCGACGGGGTGGCGGTGCGCCAGGTGGGGGAGCTGCCGTTCCGGCTCTGCCGGGACACCGTGGACGAGGTGGTCCGGGTGGGCACCGACGAGATCTGCGCGGCCATCAAGGACGTCTTCGCCGACACCCGGACCGTGCTGGAGCCCAGCGGGGCGCTCTCCGTGGCCGGGCTCAAGGCCTGGTCGGCCGGGGCCGGCCGGGGCCTCAACCTGGCCGCCATCCTCTCCGGGGCCAACCTGAACTTCGACCGGCTGCGCTTCGTGGCCGAGCGGGCCGGGTCGGGCGAGCACAAGGAGGCCCTGTTCGGGGTCACCATCCCCGAGCGCCCGGGCAGCTTCAAGGCGTTCTGCGAGCTGATCGGCCCGCGCCCGATCACCGAGTTCAACTACCGCTATTCGGACCCGGCCGCGGCCCGGATCTTCGTCGGCATCCAGGTGGATGACCGGGCCGAGACCGACGCCCTGCTGGCCCGGTTCCGCGCCAGCGGCCTGCCGGCGGAGGATTTCAGCGACAACGAGATGGCCAAGCTGCACCTGCGCCACCTGGCCTGGGGCAGCACCCCCCACCCGGAGCTGGAGCGGGTGTTCCGCTTCGAGTTCCCGGAGCGGCCCGGGGCGCTGGTCCGCTTCCTGACCCGGATGAGCCGGGGCTGGAACATCACCCTGTTCCACTACCGCAACCACGGCGCCGACGTGGGCCGGGTGCTGGCCGGGATGGAAGTGCCGGCGGAGGACGGGCCGGCCTTCGACGCCTTCCTGGAGGACCTGGGCTATCCCTGGACCGACGAGAAGGCCAACCCGGCCTACCGGTTCCTGCTGCCGTGAGCGGGACCGGCTTGACCCGACCACGGCTTCACGGTTGAGACTGTCCGGGTGCCCGGCGGCACTTCGGAGGTCCCTGCGCGCCCAGGCTCCAGATCAGAGGTCCCGGTGCAGGAAGGCCCGGCCCTGGGGCCCGTAGTCGGCCGCCGACTGGCCCGAGCCCTCCAGGGTGTCCTTGGTGGTCACCAGGCCGTCCAGGCCCACCGGGCCGCGGGCGTGCAGGCGCCCGGTGGAGATCCCCACCTCCGCCCCGAAGCCGTAGCGGTAGCCGTCGGCGAACCGGGTGGAGGCGTTGTGGTAGACCCCGGCGGCGTCCACCTCCTCCAGGAACCGGGCCGCCGCGGCCGGGTCGGCGCCGACGATGGCCTCGGTGTGGCCGCTGCCGTGGCGGGCGATGTGGGCCAGCGCCGCGTCCAGGTCCGGCACCACCTTCACCGACAGCACCGGCGCGCCGTATTCGGTGTCCCAGTCCTGCTCGGTGGCCTCGGCCATGGGCAGGCCCGGGGTGTGGGCGACCGCCAGGGGGCAGCCGCGCCAGGCGATCTGCGGCAGGGCGGCCACCAGCCCGGGCAGCAGCGGCGCGGCCTCCCGGTGGACCAGCAGGGTCTCCACCGCGTTGCAGGCGGCCGGGTGCCCCAGCTTGGCGTCGGCCACGATGTGCAGGGCCATGGCGGGATCCGCCGAGCGGTCCAGGTAGATGTGGCAGATCCCCTCGGCGTGGCCCATCACCGGCACCCGGCTGCGGGCCTGGAGGCTCTGCACCATCGCCTTGGAGCCCCGGGCGACGATCAGGTCGGCGCCGTGCTCCAGGGCCAGCAGCCGGTCCAGGGCGGTCCGGTCCGGCAGGTTCACCAGCGCCGCCGGGTCCTGGCCCAGCTCGGCCAGGGTCGCGCGCAGCAGGCCGGCCAGGATCGCCGTGCTGCGGGCCGCCTCGGCGCCGCCCTTGAGGATCAGCCCGTTGCCGCTGCGCAGGGCCAGGGCCCCGATCTGGACCACGGCGTCGGGCCGGGCCTCGAACACCACCGCCAGCACCCCCAGCGGCACCGTCCGCCGGGTCAGCAGCAGCCCGTCGTCCAGCAGCCGGCGCACCCGCACCTGGCCCAGCGGGTCCTTCAGCGCGGCCACGGTGCGCACCCCCTTGGCCAGTTCCTCCAGCTTGGCCCGGTCCAGGCCGAGCCGGTGCACCAGGGCCGGGGCCAGGCCCTGGGCCGCGGCCAGGTCCTCGGCGTTGGCCGCCAGGATCCGGTCGCCGGCTTCCAGCAGCCGGTCCGCCAGGGTCAGCAGCAGGTCCCGGCGCAGGCCGTCGCCGGTGCGGCCCAGCTGGCGCGCCGCGGGGCGCACCGCGAGAATGGCTTCATCAATGGCGTCCACGCAAGCCTCCGGGCAGCAGCGGAAGGGCAGGAAAGCCCCGCAGGGCGGCAGTCTAGCATGGATCCCCGGCGCCCGGCCCGGCCGCTAACGCCCGCGGGCCCGCTCACCGTATACTGGATCCCATGATTCCTTGGCTGCTCTTTCCCTTGCGCGACTCCATCCCCGGGATTTCGGTCTTCCGGTATGTGACCTTCCGGGCGGCCATGGCGGCGGCCTCGGCCATGATCCTGTCGCTCCTGTTCGGGCCGCTGGTCATCCGCACCCTGGTCCGGCTCAAGATGAACCAGCCGATCCTGGACGTGGGGCCGGAGAACCACCAGACCAAGGCCGGCACCCCGACCATGGGCGGCACCCTGATCGTCGGCGCCATCGTGATCTCCACCCTGCTCTGGTGCGACCTGGCCAGCCTGGGCATCTGGGTGGCCCTGGTCTCGCTGGTCGGGTTCGGCGCGGTGGGCGCCTGCGACGACGCCAAGAAGCTCCTGCGCAAGCAGAACCTGGGGCTGCGCAGCTGGCAGAAGCTGCTGCTGCTCACGGTGATCACCCTGCTGGTGGCCTTCCTGGTCCTGCACTTCGACCTGCGCGGGGCCAACACCAGCCAGCTGTCGGTGCCGTTCTTCAAGCGGTTCACGCCCCAGGTGGGGATCTTCCTGGTGCCCTGGATCTGGCTGGTGATGGTGGGCACCAGCAACGCGGTGAACCTCACCGACGGCCTGGACGGGCTGGCGGTGGGCGGCACCCTGATCGTCGCCACCACCTTCGCCATCCTCGCCTACGTGGCCGGCCACGCCAAGATCGCGGCCTACCTCATGGTCCCGCACGTGCCCGGCGGCGGCGAGCTGACCGTGTTCATGGCGGCCATGGGCGGCGCCTCCCTGGGCTTCCTCTGGTTCAACGCCCATCCCGCCGAGATCTTCATGGGCGACACCGGCTCCCTGGCCCTGGGCGGGGCGCTGGGCACGGTGGCCATCATGATCAAGCAGGAGCTGCTGCTGGTGATCGCCGGCGGGCTGTTCGTGCTGGAGGCCATGAGCGTCATCCTGCAGGTGGGCAGCTTCAAGCTCCGGGGCGGCAAGCGGATCTTCCGCATGGCCCCGTTCCACCACCACCTGGAGCTGGGCGGGCTGAAGGAGACCAAGGTGGTGATCCGGCTGTGGATCACCGCCATCGTCTGCTGCGTCCTGGCCCTCAGTTCGCTCAAGCTGCGCTGAAGACCCGGGGGGGACCATGTCGCTGACCCAGGACATCAAGGATTTCGCCCTGGACCTGGGCTACACCCGGGTCGGCGTCGGCCCGGCCGACGACTTCGACGAGCACCTGGAGCAGGTCCGCGGCCGGGGCGCGCACTACGACTGGTATGTGGACCCGGCCAAGCCGTTCCTGGCGGGCGCCCGGCCCCGGCAGGCCTTCCCGGCCGCCCGGGCCATCGTCACCCTGGCCTGGGACTATGCCCAGAACGCCTTCCCCGAAGCCCTCGTGGGCCGGATCGGCCGGATCTACCAGGCCCGCTGCTACAACGCGCCGCCCCAGCGCCTGCACGGGGCGCGCCAGCGGCTCATGGCCGAATTCCTCGACCGGGCCGGGTGCACGGTCGGCAAGGGGATCGTGGTGCCCGAGCGGCGGGCCGCCGCCAGGGCCGGGGTGGCCCGGTTCGGCTACAACAATTTCGTCCACGCCCCGAACCTGGGTTCCTTCATCGTGCTCGGTTCGTTCGTCCTTGACCGGGAGCTGGAATTCGACTCGCCGGCCCCGGATCCCGGCTGTCCCAGCGGCTGCACCCGCTGCCAGGACGCCTGTCCCACCGGGGCAATCTACGCGCCGCTGAAGCTGGACCCCCGCCGCTGCCTCGCCTTCAACCACTGGGTGACCCTGGAGGGCCGGGTCCAGGTGTCCAGCATCATCCCGCCCGCCATCCGGCGCGCCATGGGCAGCCGGGTGCACGGGTGCGACGCCTGCCAGGAAGCCTGTCCGCGCAACGCCGCCAAGCTCGCCGCCAGCCTGCCGCCCGATCCCTTCCTGGAGCAGCTGGCGGACCGCTTCAGCCTGACTGGCCTGCTGGAGCTGGACGAGCGCTTCCAGGCCCAGTGCGTCCAGCCGATCATGTACAACTACCTCAGCGAAAAGAAGTATTTCCAGCGGAACGCCGCCATCGCCCTGGGCAACGGCGGCGACCCGGAGCACGTGCCGGCCCTGGACCAGGCGATGGCGGGACCGGAGCCCCTGGTCCGCGGCCATGCCGCCTGGGCCCTCGGGCGGATCGGCGGCGGCCGGGCCCGGGCGGTGCTGGAGGCGCGGCTGCGGGGGGAACCGTCGGAGTTCGTCCGGGCGGAGATCGCCGGGGCCCTGGCGACCACCTGAACCGGCTTTGTGCCGTCCGATCTGCCAAAGGCTGGCGGGTCAATGGGCCGGCTTGCCCGGCTTCGCCATTCTGGTCACGGAAGTCGTTCCCCAGGGGATAATTACCCCATGCCGCAGCCGCCGCACCTCGCGAAGATCATGAAACTCCTGGTCCTCAGTGGCACGGGCAACCCCAATGCCCACGAACGCGAAGTGGCCCGGGAGAAGGCCGAGACGCTCATGGCCCGGCATGGCGTCACCCGGGAGCAGATGCGCGAGCTCTATCGCCTGGACCATGGCCTGCCCCCCAGGCCGTCCAGGCCAAGGCCGGAGCCGCCGCCGGTGGACCCCGGGGAGCGGGAACGGCACCAGCGGGAGGCCCGGGACCGGGAACAGGCCGAGGCGGCGGCAGCCACCCAGGCGCGGCTGGCCCGGGCGCAGGCGGCCCGGCAACGGGCCGCCCGGGAAGCCGAGGAACGGGAAGCGGTGACGGCCCGGCTCCGGATCGCGATCGCCCAGGCCGCCCGTGACCATAAGGATTTTGCCGACTTCATCGAGGCCCTGGCCAGCCTCGGGGTCCAGCTGGTGGTTCCGGCCGAGGACGCGGTGGAACGGATGGTCTACCGCTGGCCCCCCTGCAAGATCGCGGTGACCAGCGCGGAACTCGGGCCCGGACATGACTGGCCCGCCCTGCTGCGGGCCGGCCTCCGGCTGGACCGGCGGAACCTCCGCCATCGCGAAGCCTTGTCATTGCTGTATATGGGTTAACGCGAGTAGACCCGGCCGAGGGTGTCGGCCAGCACCTGGAGCCACCAGGCCAGGTTCCAGGCGTGCTCTTTCAGGCTGACCCGGAAATTCCATCGGCCGGTCGGGTCGAACAGATCAAAGGCCACGCGGGAGCAATGTTCCATCGGTCCCATCGGTCGCTCCTCAAGGCAGCTTCGCCCAACCCCAGTTTCCGCCTCCGCCAGCGGCCCGTCCCGGTCCAACCGCCCAATGGCCGCCTGGGGTCGGCCAATGGCGGGTACGCCCGGCCGAGATGGCAAGGCCGGACCCAGGGAACCTGGCTAGCGGCACCGACACTGCTGGAGGGGGGCGGGCTGCCTCCCGCCGGATGGCGGCTGCCCTGGAGCAGTCGGGCCTGTTCGAATGAACTCAGGCCGACGGCGGCCGCATCAGCCGGCCGACGTTGGTGTGGGAGAAGATCTCGTCCAGCACCAGGATGGCCGAGCCGATCACCCCGGTGGCCGGGCCCAGGGCCGAACGCTTGATGACCAGGTCGGCGGTGGCGAGCGGGGTCGAGCGGCGGTAGATGGATTCCCGGATGGAGGCGAGGTAGCGTTCGCCCAGGTTGGCCAGGCCGCCGCCGACGACGATGAGGGAGGGATTGAAGAAGTTCACCAGCTTGGCGATGGTGTCGCCCAGGGCCTTGCCGGCGGCGATGATGATGCGCAGGCATTCCTCGTCGCCGGCGGCGGCCCCCAGGGCCAGCAGCTCCGGGGTGCCGGCGAGGCCCTCCGCCAGCCGCGCGGCCAGGAACCGGCTGGCCCCGCTCCGGGCCGCCTCGCCGGCCCGGAGCGCCAGGGCGCGGCCGCCGGCCAGCGCCTCCAGGCAGCCGCGGTTGCCGCAGTGGCAGAGCACGTCGTCCAACCCGGCCGAGATGTGGCCGATGTCGCCGGCGGCGCCCTTGGCGCCCCGGTAGATCCGGCCGTCCACCACCAGTCCGGCGCCGATGCCGGTGCCGGCCTTGATGAAGAGGAAGTCCTGCTCCTGGGACGCGGCGCCCTTGTCGCGCTCGGCCAGGGCCATGACGTTGACGTCGTTGTCGATGAACACCGGACAGGTGAACTCCCGGTGCAGCGCCGAGGCGAGCGGGAACCGGTCCCAGCCGGGCATCACCGGCGGCGAGACCGGCAGCCCGCGGGCATAGTCCACCGGGCCCGGCAGGCAGAAGCCGATGCCGGAGAGGGCCGCCAGCGCCAGCGCGTTGCGCGAGCTCAGGGCCCGGGCGGCGCCCACCACCCGGGCGAGGACGCCTTCGGGGGTCTCGTGCAGCAGGTCGAGGTCCGCGCCGATGCTGTCGAGGACGTCGCCTTCCAGGTCGCACAGGCCCACGTTGAGGTGGGTCTGGCCCAGGTCGACCCCCATGACGTAGCCGGCGGATTCGGCCACCTTGAGCATGCGCCGCTTGCCGCCCGGGCGCGGTTCCTCGCGGATGAGGCCGGCGGCCGCCAGGCGGTCGATGTAGACCGAGACGGTGGACTTGGCCAGCCCGGTCCGGCGGACGATGTCCGCCGGGAACAGGGGGCCCTGGTCCCGGATGATCTTGAAGATGCTCCCGGCCGCGGTGGGCAGGCCCGGGGCGCTTCCGTCGGTGGGCACGAGCACGTGGTCGCCTTTTCCTGGAAAGATCCGGCCCGCTCACGGGGCCGTCCGGAGGGCCGGGCCGGGGCGGCGGTCGCCGCCCTGGCCCGGAATTCCCGCCCGCGGTCTAGAAGGGGGCGTCGGGGTTGTAGTACTTCTTGGCGTTCTCCTTGGTGATGAGCTCGGAGTTGAGGATCATGCGGATGGGCAGCTTCTGCTGGTAGAAGCCTTCGAACACGCGCCCGCGCATGCCGACCACGGCGCAGGAGACGGCGGTGGCGACCACGTCGGGGGGATAGGTCGCGTCGGCGCGGACCAGCGGGTCCTTGCCGTCCATGATCCGCTTGACCATGCCCTTGGCGGCGGCGCCGCCGAACATGACCTTGATGTCCTTGCGGCCGGACTCCTTGTAGGCCTGCAGGGCGCCCTCGAGCATGTCGTCGTCGGCCGTGTAGACCGCCTGGATGCTGGGATACTTCTGCAGGTAGTTCTCCATCACGGCCAGGGCCTTCTCCTTGTTCCACATGCCGGGCTGGGAATCCAGCACCTTGATGCCCGAGTACTTGGCCGCGACGTCCTTGGCGGTCTTGGTGCGCAGGTCGGAGATGACGCTGGGGATGCCCTCGATCAGCACCACGTTGCCTTTGTAGCCCAGGTCCTTGCAGATCCATTCCATGGAATTGCGGGCATAGGCCTCGTCGTCGTTGGAGAGGTAGACGTCATAGGCCGGCTTGGTGATGCCGCGGTCGAGCACGACCACGTAGATGCCCTTGGCGTAGGCCTTCTCCACCACCGGGGTGATGGAGGAGTCGAACGGGAAGATCACCAGCCCGTTGACGCCCTGGACCACCAGGTCCTCGATGTCGGCGGTCTGCTTGGTGACGTCGCCGGCGGTGCGGAACAGGAACTTGACGTTGGGATCCTTCTTCTGCCAGTCGGCCATGGCCTTCTTGGCCCAGTAGTTGCCGCCGCCCATCCAGCCGTGGTCGGCGGTGGGCATGGTGATTCCGATCAGGAGCTTCCTGGTGGCGTCCTGGGCGTGGACGAACACGCCTCCGGCGAAGGCCACCAGGAGGAGGAGCAGTGTCAGCAGCCGTTTCATGCGGGTGCCTCCTTGGAAAGGGCGGCCCGCAAGGGGGCCGCGGGTTGGATAGTCAGTTCTTGCGGCGCTGGATCAGCACGGCGCAGATGATCACCATGCCCTTGACCGTGCCCTGGAGGTACGGGGAGACCCCGACCAGGTTGAGCATGTTGTTGATGACGCCCAGGATGACGGCGCCGATCACGGTGCCCCAGATGGTGCCCGAGCCGCCCGCCATGGCGGTGCCGCCGATGATCACCGCGGCGATGGCGTCCAGCTCGTAGTTGATGCCCAGGGTGGAGGTGCCCACCCCGTCGAAGCGCATGGAGATGAGCACCGCCGAGACGCCCACCACCAGGCCGGTGAGCACGTAGGTGCGGAAGCGCACGCTGTCCACGTCGATGGCCGAATAGAGGGCCACCCGCTGGTTCGAGCCGACCGCGCGCACGTAGCGGCCGTAGCGGGTCCGGGTGAGCATCAGCGAGAAGGCCGCGGCCAGGGCGGCCAGGATCCAGACCGGCACCGGCACGAAGCCGACCACGG
>Ga0316217_10003016_pt1 | contig 19677 bp, 13 predicted proteins | sample 1anoAmetaG_FD_203633 | JGI IMG/M metagenome (GOLD analysis project Ga0316217, IMG submission 203633) | Freshwater microbial communities from Trout Bog Lake, Wisconsin, USA - 1anoA | ecosystem: Environmental > Aquatic > Freshwater > Lake > Hypolimnion/Profundal zone | place: USA: Wisconsin...
AGCAAATGGCTCAAAAAACGCCCCTGCCATCGCCAAACACCTCAGCCCACACGACCCTTCCGCGATTCCATCGAGATCCTCCGTTGAACGGTCTTGGGCGTGGGGGCAAACTTGTAATAATCCCAGATCACCGCGGAAATATGGCCCGCCATGCCCCACGTGTAGCCCCAGGGCATGTAGGTCTGCTGGTGGTGCCACTTGGTCTGGCACTGCGCCGGGTCGGGTTCAAACGGATAAAAATCACTGAAGAAGAACGCCCCTTCGGCGCCGACAAAGCTGGTCTTGGCAAACCACCGCCCACGGGGCAGAGCGCGCGTGAGCACATCAATAAACGGTTCAAGCATTTCCGGATGGCCCACTGCCGCCGCCGCCACGTACGTCTGCTGAATGTTGTAATTGAGTTTCAGCGAATTATGCCAGCCCGCCAGGTGATCGAAGCAGCCGGCCAGGCCAATGGCGTTGCCGTTGCTGCGGGCGAACACGTGAAAGAAGTAGACCATGCGATACCACCAGTTCTGGAGTTCCGCATCGCCCAGTTGCACCCCGCTCTTCGACCAGAACTCCTGCCAGGCCGCCGCGTGCGTGGCTACAGCGCTGGTGTCCGCGAGCGTCCTGGTCACCAGCGCCACGGCCTGGTCGAGCGGATGCGGGTCATCGCGCGAGGTGACCACCGCCACCGCCTGCGTCGCGCCGCTGTGGCCCGCCACCACGTAGATATCCATCCCGCTCATATCCTTGTCGCCGGGGATGTTCTGGTGCAGGTATTGGTATCCGCCCTGGGAACCCAGATCCGCCTTGCTGACCCATTTATCAATGCCATGGTCTTTAAGGAAATCCCGAATGCCCAGGAATGACAACTCCTGCGGTGCGTGCAGCAGGATGACGTTGCTCTGCGCCAGCACGCGCATATCAGCAGCGGCATCCTTGGTTTGCACCGTAGCGACGGCCTTGGCCAGATCCAGCGTGGCGCCGGCGATTCCGCCCTGGCCAGCGCCGTGCAGGACCAGTTCGGCGCAGGGCAGCGCCGTCGGATAAGGCTTTTCCCAGCTGCCCACCGCGCCGTGACTGTTGGCCACCTTTCCCGTGGCCGGATCGATGGTCGTCAGCGGCGGATCATTTTCCGTATCGACGCGCAGATCCCAGCAATCATTCTTGGCCAGGCGCAGGTGAATGTCGTTGCCGACGGAATAAATAATCGCGTTGAGTTCCCCGTTGCCGATCACCAGGCCGTTGCGGGAGATATCAGAGATCTTATCTTCCTTGACGGCCGCGGCCGCCAGGGCGTCGGGATGGGGAATGCGGTCCGGCTCGGCGGCGGCCAGGAGGCGCACGACCGCGGTGCCCGCCAGAACAGACGCGATGAGAAACCGCCGCGCCAGACCGTGGGAATACTGTTGGGTGTGGTTCATGGGTTCCTCGTCCTTAATGCATCAGATCCCTAGTTTGCCAATGCCCGAAGAATACCGTTACTAATGACACCGATCCATCTTTTTGCGTCTTCCATTCCGCGCATTTCCCGACCATGTCATGGCGCCAGGGGTCTTTGGGCATCGAGTTCCAGCCGCAGATAATCGTACAGCACGCCATCCGTCCAGGTCCGAACGTGCTTGGTCAGTTCCATGACATTCGGCCCCGCCTTAAGCAGCGCCGCAGCAAATTTCAGATCGCACACGGTTAACGAGTCACTCCGGATGCCATCGCGATGCATTACGCCCGATTCGGGCAACGCGCCGGTGCTGCCAATCGCCTGCCCGTTGAGCGTCACATCCACCGGCCCGCCCCGGGCGCCGCAGATGGCCAGGCGCAAGGTCGCGGTGCCTTGGGACACCTTGTCCATCGCAAACCGGATCCGCCAGGTGGTGTTGGACCAGCCGCCCTTGCCGTTGGGGCGCGGCGGCTGGACGTAATTCCAATCGCGCCGCCAGTCGCTTTGGCCCACGATGAAGTCCACATCGTTGGGAAACTCGGCGGGATACAGGTTGTAAAGCCCCCATTGCCAGTAATGGTCCCCGTGCCGGAATTCCTCCGCACTGCGATTGGGAATGCCGATCTCCCACACCTGGCGCCCATAGCGCACCGGCGTCCACGTCATCTCCCCCAGGTCCGTGGTTTTCCCCGCCTCCACCCGCACCGCCGCGCGGCTAAAATCACCCAGCACCCCGTCGGTAAACGCGTAGAGCATATAGGTGCCGGGCCGCGCGTGCGGGATGGTAAAGCGCCCCGCCACATCGGCGTGCGCCCAGTATTGATAGTGCTTGCCATCGGTCTGCCAGTCGATGGTCTGCGGGCCGCCCGTGCCGAATTGCGCCGGATACGGCTCGGCCGCCAGGCCCACCCAGGCGTTGGCGGCACTGGCGGCGGGAGCCTGCGGATCCTGCAGCACCAGGCGCCCGGAGGCGCTGCCGCGCTGCGCTGCACTCTCGTAACCGGGCGCCTCGACCCAGGCATAGGGCCACGCTTGCTGCTCCTGTGTCGCCCGGGCCAGGGCATCCTGCCACAAGGCCTGCGGGCTCTGCCCCACCGCCCCCCCGTTACAATACAACAGGAATGGACCCACGATTTTCTTCCAATGCTCCTGAGCATGAACCTGGATTCCACGCCCGCCGTAATGCGGGCTGTGCCAGATAAACAGCAACGTCGGATCCGCCGGCAACTGGGCCTTTACATCAATGTGCCCCACGTAGTCGACCATGACTGGCGGCCCATTGAGGTACTCGATGCTGGGATTGACGATAAACAGGCCGAGCTTCCGCTGGGTGCTGCTCCAGCCCCACGCCGGGGTTTGCGAAAACAGTACGTTGTAGTCGTACTTGTGCTCCACCTCCCCCTGGCGCACGCCGGTATTCAGTCGCCGCGCTTCCCACAGGTTCAACTGCGTGCCCTGCACCCAGTCCGCGGCACTGGCCATCTGGCGCTGCCGACGGCTATCCACCGACAAAAAGTCAAAGATCTCCGGGTTGAGTTTCAGGCACATGGTGCTTACGCCGATGTCCAGGGGCGGATACTCTGCAGCATGCTCGGCGCTGGTCCAGCCATAGACCCCCGCATCCCCGCGGCGCAGCGTGTAGCGGATCTCGATATCCAAGGGCACTGTCTTGGGCTGGCCCTTATACGCAAACAGGAGCGTGAGTTCCCCCATGGCGCCCCCATTTTTCGCCGGATCCTGGCTGATGCGGCAGGTGCCCGGCATGGCTTTCTGGTCCGTATACGCCTGGCCGTGAATGCCCCCGAAAATATTCCAGTATCCCCCGCCGTGGCTCAGGAGTTCCTGGCCGCGGAACTGGAGCGAAACAAGGTTGCCGTTGGCTTTCTTGATCGTCGCCGAAACGATGCCATTGGCCAGCGTGGCGGTATCCGCATCCTGGCTTAGCACCACCGGCGCGGTTGGCTCGGCCGCGGGGGCGCGCCCGCCCAGCAGGCCAAGGATTTCACCGAGCAGAATCAACGTCCAGATTGTTACATTCCGGGGTTTCATTATGTGCTCATTTATTGTTCATTCGTGGCACAATCCATCAATTTCTTCGCACGCTGCGCAAATGTTCGGCCGGCGCGGCTAAACCACGGATTGCACGGATAAAACGGATTTCACGGATCGGGGATAGAATGCATCATCCTCTTGTTTTATCCGTGCGATCCGTTTTATCCGTGTGATCCGTGGTAAGGCACTAGTGGTTGCCGCCATGCCGCGCTGGGCTCATTTGTGGCTAATTTGCATCCATTCCAGGGAACCATGCCCTGTCACTCAACACCGTTAACGACTAATCTCAGGCGCAATTGCGACTCGGTATCACTTTTCCTGCCGCACCCTGCACCCATGGCACCACCCGGAAAAATGCGCTAGGATAAGAACGCATAAATGAAACGCGTGAGTGTGATCCATGACCCAACCGATCGAAACCCTTGACCCGGCGGAATCCACCCCGCCGTCGCGCCATGTCCCGGGCTACCCCGGACCGGCCGAGGAAGCGCCCGAAGCGCTCTGGGCACGCCATGGCCAACTGGTCTGCGCCATCATCGCCGGCGCACTGCTGCTAGCCGCCGCCATTTTGCAGAGCGCCGCCCCCAAGGCCGAGATGGCCCATACCATTCTCATCAGTGTGGCCTTTATCCTCGGACTCTACTTTGGCTCCGGTGCCGCCGTCGACTCCCTGCGCGAGAAAAAGCTGGATATCAACCTGCTGATGGTCCTGGGCGCCCTGCTGGCTATCCCCGTCGGCCACGCCGCCGAAGGCGCCCTGCTCCTGTTCCTTTTCACCCTCAGCGGGGCCTTGGAACACTACGCCATGCAGCGCACCGAGGCCGCCATCAAGGCCTTGGTCAAATTGTTTCCCAAGGAAGCCATCGTCTTGGACGACCAGGGCCACCAGCGCTCCGTGCCCCTGGACCAATTGGCCGTGGGCGATCGCATCCTGGTGCGCCCGGGCGATAAAATCGCCGCCGACGGCATCGTGGCCGAAGGCCAGTCCGCGGTGGACGAATCGGCCATCACCGGCGAATTCCTGCCGCGCGAAAAAACCGTTGGCGCTGCTGCCTATGCCGGCACGCTCAACGGCAGCGGACGCCTGGTGGTGCGCGTGAGCACCCCCGCCGCCGATACCACGCTGGCCCATATCATTCACCTAGTCAGCCAGGCGCGCGAAGAAAAGGCCCCCGTCGAACGCCTGTTCGATCGCGTCGGCTCGGCCTATACCCTGGCGGTTATCAGCGGCAGCATCCTGGCCTGCCTGGTGCTTAAGTTCGCGCTGCACCTGCCCTGGAGCGAGGCGGGCTACCGGGCCATCACGCTGCTGATTGTGGCGTCGCCCTGCGCGCTGATCATCAGCACGCCGGTGGTCCTGCTGTCGGCCATTGCCAGTTGCGCGCGCCGCGGCATTGTGCTTAAAGGTGGGCGCCACCTCGAAAGCCTCGCCGCCCTGGAGGCCCTGGTGTTTGATAAGACCGGCACCCTGACCACCGGCCAGGTGCAGCTTTCGGGTATTCAATGCCTGAGCCTGAGCCCGGGCACGCGCGGCGGCGAGGTGCCCAACGCCGTGGCCCTGGCGCTGCCGGAACACCCCGATACCCATCACACCCTGCTGCGTGTGGCCGCCGCACTGGAAGCCAACTCCACCCATCCGCTGGCCGGCGCCGTGATGGCCGCGGCCCGCAAGAACAACATTGCCCCCCCTCCGGTGGAGGATTTTCAACAGGAAGCCGGCCACGGCCTGCGCGGCAAGGTGGATGGCCAGGTGGTGATCATGGGCAGCCCCGGCCTGCTGGGAGGCCTGTGCCACACCGCGGTGGTACGGCACCTGGGGCAATCCGTCGCCAAGGCCGAAACCCAGGGCGAAACCGCCGTGGTGCTCTTTCACGCCGGGCGCGCGGGGCTGTTGCGGTTTCGCGATACGGTGCGGCCGGAATCCGCCGCCACCGTGGCGCAACTCCACGCCCTGGGCGTGCGGCCCCTGGTCATGCTCACCGGCGACAACAAGGCGGTGGCCCAGGCGGTGGCCGGCGAACTGGGCCTGGACGGCGTGCATGCGGAGCTGCTGCCGCAGGACAAGCTGCGGATCGTGACGGAAATGGTGCACCAGTATAAGGTGGTGGCTATGGTCGGCGACGGCGTCAACGACGCCCCGGCGCTGGCCCGGGCCACCGTGGGTATCGCCATGGGGTCGATTGGATCGGATGCCGCCCTGCAAGCCGCCGATGTGGTGCTGCTGTCCAACCGCATCGACCGCCTGCCGTGGCTGATCGCCACCGCGCGCCAAGCCCGCCGCGTGATGCGCCAGAACCTGACGTTTGCCATCAGCGTGATCGTGGTGCTGGTGGTGTGTTCATTAACGGGTTGGGTGAAACTACCCTTGGGCGTAGTGGGGCATGAGGGCAGCACGTTGCTGGTGGTGGGGAATGGGTTGCGGTTGTTATTGGGTGGGCGGCGAGAGTAGGCCGTCAGTGGCCAGTTGTCCATGGTCAGTGGTTGGGTCATAGTCATTAGTCAGTTGCGGCGCACAGGCCACGGACTAACGGACTATTGACCCAGCCACGGACTACTGACAACGGACCAGTGACACAGCGCAAAAATGAGGGAGGGGTGGCCGTTTAAGACACCCCTCGCCCAGTCCTGAAATCGGAGCTCATTCTCGTACTGACCGCCGGGCCTCAATTTCCGGCGATCGCCTCACCCCGTAAACCGCCTCCAGAGTCGTCTTCTACCCTCTACATTCATCTTCGTGCGTCTTCGTGACTTCGTGGCTTCGTGTTTATGTCTTCGTTGCGCGTCGTTTACAGTTGGCCTTCCGCCGAACCGCCCTCGGCATTGCTTTCGAGCATCTGCCGCAGGTACGTATTCTCGCGCCGCGTGGCTTCCAGATCGAACACCAGGTACTTCACCGAGAGCCGCAGCCAATCCAAAGATTCCTGGAGCGAGCCGATGCTCTTGCGAATTTCGGTATGACGGGCCTGGGTTTCCTTGGCCAGCTCTTCAAGCTTGGCCCGCTCAGAAGCCGGCAACGTGCTGATTTCACCCATCAGTTCCGCGAGTTTCGATTGGAATGCTGTTTCGTCCATGTTAAGCTCCTTTGGTTACCGGCTGGGCTGCCGACTCTCATATCTCTCCAAGCCCCCATGGCTTGTTTACATCAGAACTCTATTAACAAAGCCGATGCCACACGCCCCGACCGCGGCCGCACGGGCCCTATTTAGCCCTATTAACGACGGCACGGGCGTTTTTATACGACCCCGGCCAGCTAAATGGTGGACACTTTTCGTAACGCCTGGGACGCCTGTTGCATTTTCGCAACATCCCCGCCGTTCCCGCACCACACCACCCCAACCGAGCGCATCGCTGCCGCCCTCCCGGTCCCGGCCATGATGCAAATTCACAACGTATTTTGTATACTGACTTACTGTTCGCTGGGGGTGTCCCGGAGCGCCGGGACTGAGATAACACCCTTCGAACCTGACCCGGGTTGTACCGGCGTAGGGAATGCGACCGATAAACAGGCCATCTGTCTGTCCCGCCGTCCCAACCGCCGTTTCAGCCTATAGTAATGTAGTCCGTTGTTTTGGAAAGGTAGCGTACATGATTCAGCCCAATACGGGTCGCGACTTGCGTACCCAATACGAGTTTGCCCGCGCCGGCCTCATCACCCCCCAAATGATCCGCACGGCCCAGCGCGAAGCCCAGACGCCTGAATTCATCCGCGCCGAAATCGCCCGCGGCCGCCTGGTCATCCCGGCCAATATCCGCCACCTCGCCGGCGCCGCCGGCCGCGCCATGGCGGTGAATCCCCATACTGCGGAATTCCCGGAAGCAATCGAAAATCGAAAATCGAAAATCGAAAATTCCCCCACCGCCCATCCCGGCGCCCGCGGCGACGCCGCCGGCCTATGGGTCAACCAGACCGTCGCCCAGCGCACCAAAGTGATTAATGATCCCGACGCCTTTAAAGGCACCGCCGCCCCCAAGCGCCTGGACCCCTGCGGCATTGGCCGGATGGTCACCACCAAGATCAACGCCAACATCGGCGCCAGCCCGGTATCCTCCAACACTGCCGAAGAGGTCGACAAGCTCAAGTGGGCCCAGAAATTCGGCGCCGATACGCTCATGGATCTGTCCACCGGCGGCAACCTGGTCGAGTGCCGCCAGGCTCTCATCGATAACTCCACGATCCCCATCGGCACGGTACCGATCTATTCGATGATCATTGGCCGCAAGCTTGAAGAGTTGAATTACGACATCATCCTGAAAGAAGTGGAGCGCCAGGCGCAGCAGGGCGTTGATTACTTCACTATTCACGCCGGCGTGCTCAAGGAGCACATTCCGCTGCTCAAGCACCGCGTCACCGGCATCGTCAGCCGCGGCGGCAGCCTGCTGGCCAAGTGGATGCTCGTGCACAACAAGCAGAACCCGATGTACGAATTGTTCGACGAAATCTCCGCGATCATGCGCCAGTACGATGTCACCTATTCCCTGGGCGATGGCCTGCGCCCCGGCAGTTGTGCCGATGCCACCGATGCCGCCCAACTGGCCGAACTCCACGTGCTGGGGGAGCTGGTGCAGCGCGCCCGCGAAGCCGGCGTGCAGTGCATGGTCGAAGGACCCGGCCACGTGCCAATGGACCAAGTCGCCATCAACATGCAGCTCGAGCAGCGCGTGTGCGATGATGCCCCCTTCTATGTTTTAGGCCCGCTGACCACGGATGTGTTCCCCGGTTACGACCATATCACCAGCGCCATCGGCGCTACGGAGGCCGCCCGCGCCGGCGCGGCCATGCTCTGTTACGTTACGCCCAAGGAACACGTGGGCCTGCCCAAGGCCCAGGATGTCAAGGCCGGCTGCATTGCCTACAAAATTGCCGCCCACGCCGGCGATGTCGCCCGCGGCATCACCGGCGCCCGCCAGTGGGATGACGACATGTCCAAGGCCCGCGCCGCCCTCAACTGGCCCAAAATGTTTGAACTGGCCTTCGACGGCGAAACCGCCCGCGCCCTGCACGATGAAGACCTGGAAGTGGATACCGATTTCTGCGCCATGTGCGGCCACGACTGGTGCTCCATGCGCATCAGCAAGGAGATCCAGGAATTCGCCAGCGGCAAAGACACCGCCTTCCAACCCGCCAAAGCCAGCACCCAGAGCACCGGCGTAAGCGAAGAAGGCTTGGAAACCCTCAAACAGCGCGGCGTGCTGACGCAGGAACAAATCCACGCCCTGGCCCACAAAGGCAAAAAGGCCGAATGCCACAGCGACATCGTCCAAGACGCCGGCACCGCCAAGGTGGTGCAGATCAACACGCTCAAAGCCCACGGGTTGGTGGTCAACGAAAGCGGGTTATAAACCACCCGTTTAGCGCCGTAGCAACGCGACGCCCCGTTTAGCGCCGCCGCAACGCGGCGCTTCTGCGTCATACGCGAAGTGTTGCAGCACGCCTCCTTCGCGCGCATACTCTCCAACATCACCGCCTTGGAGCGCATCATGGTTATCGCCTACCACATAGTCTTTTCCGCCTATGGGTTCTGGCTCCCCAACGATCCTCGCGGTTCCTGGTCCGATTTTGTTCGCGTCTGGGAGCTCCGCCGGTTCGGCCCGGCGATCAGGCCGGGCACCACGCGATCGCAGGCCCACTGCCCGCACGACCACGAACTCCGCCTTGCCGCCAAGGAAGCGTTGCGCTATCCGGAGGTACACTTCTCCGGCATCCAAGCCCGCGCCATTGGTCATGGCTTTGCCAACGCCATCAACCGTTCACACTTTACGATCTTCGCCTGCTCCATCCTGCCGGAACATGTCCATCTCGTCGTCCGACACCATCCCTATAAGGCAGAGAAGATCATCAATCAGCTTAAGGGTGAGGCCAGCAAGGCGCTCGTAAAGGAAAAACTGCATCCTTTCCAAAACAACTTCTTGCCCGGCGGGAAACGTCACACCCCATGGACGGAAAAAGGATGGAAAGTCTTCTTATACGATTCGGAAGACATCTATCATGCGATTCAGTATGTTCAAGAGAATCCAATTAAAGAGGGACTTGCGGCGCAACGCTGGTATTTTGTAACGCCGTACCATTAGCGCAGCACGAACGCCGCGTTGCGGCGGCGCTAAACATTCGAGAAATCCGTTAACACCACTATGCCACGGCGTGTCGACAATGAAATAAGACACTATGGCGATCGCCACGCGTCGCGTTGCGACGGCGCTAAACATGATTCCCACGCGTCAAAACCGCCGATCGCGCCCGCGATTGCCGCCGCCGTGACCGCCCGGCGGGCCGCCGTGGCCCGGCAGATGGGGCTTGGAGCGCGGATCACCCGAATAGCGCAGCTTGGGCCCGCCGTGGCCGCCCTGGGGTGCGCCACCCGGGGCCACCGGTCCGCCATGACCGCCCGCCCGCTGCATTTTCTCCGCCGAGCGCTGCCGCTCTTGCGCTTTGCGTAGCCGGATCGCCGCGATGCGCTCGGCAATGGGGATTTCGAGTTTCTCTTCGGACCGCTTGCCGTAATCAAAACCCGGCAGCGTCACACGCGGCAACTGCTTCTTGATTGCCCGTTCGATGGCGCGCAGATCGCCTTCCTCTTCGGGGCTCACAAACGTAAAGGCATCGCCGGTCATGCTGGCCCGGCCCGTGCGGCCCACGCGGTGGATGTAATCCTCCGGCACGTGCGGCACGTCGAAGTTAAGCACGTGGCTCAAACCCGTCACGTCGATCCCGCGGGCGGCAATGTCCGTGGCCACCAGCACGCGGTAGCGCCCGCTCTTAAAGCCATCCAGCGCCGCATTGCGCTGCGCCTGGCTGCGATTGCCGTGGATGCGATCGCACGAAACGCCGTGCCGCGAAAGGTAATCCGCCAGCCGGTTGGCACGGTGCTTGGTGCGCGTGAAGACCAGGACCTCTTCCATTTCCTCGCCGCTGAGCAATTCCACCAGCAGCGCCGTCTTCAAATGACCCGGCACCGGGTAGATGGCCTGGCGAATGCCCACCGCCGGCCCGGCCTGCCGCTCGACGGCAATGCTAACCGGGTTCTTGAGCATCGAGCGCGCCAGATCCATGATTTCCCGCGGCATGGTAGCGCTGAAAAACAGCGTCTGGCGCTTGGCCGGCAACCGCTGCAAGATTCGCTTGATGTCCGGCAGAAAGCCCATGTCCAGCATGCGGTCGGCTTCATCCAGAATCAGCACTTCCAGGCCGGCCAGGCGCGCATAGGGTTGTCTAAAATGATCCAGCAGCCGTCCGGGCGTGGCCACCAGGATGTCCGCCCCCGCCCGGAACGCGTGTTCCTGCGGGCCCATGCCCACGCCGCCGTAAATGGCTGCACCCGAGAGCGATGTGTGCACCGCCAACTCGCGCATATCTTCTTCAATCTGGGCGGCCAGTTCACGCGTGGGCGTAATCACCAGGGCCCGCGTGACGCCGCGGGTCTTGCCGAGCAGGCGATGCATGGTCGGCAGCAAAAAGGCGGCGGTTTTGCCGCTGCCGGTCATGGCGCAGGCCATCAGGTCGCGCCCTTCCATGGCCGGCGGGATGGCCTGTTCCTGAATGGGCGTGGGGCGTGTAAACGCCAGATCTTTGATGCCGCGCACCAGGTCCGCATGCAAACCAAACGACGAAAATGCCATGAAAACTCCAGCAAAAAACGCCCGGCCAGCAAGGCCGGATCGTTAAGTGTACCAAAATCCCGGTCTGATTACCGGTAAACACCGCCGGAATTGTCCTTCACGGGGAATAAATTGAACCCAGCGCGGCGTAGCCGCGACCCAAAAGAATTAACACGAAGCTGCGAAGACCCACGAAGAAAGGCAACGAGAGGGAACCACAGATAGACACAGATGAACACAGATATTGCGGCGGGGAATGAAGAGACTCGAACGGTGTAGCGGTGAAGAAATGGATGGTTTGTGGCACGGCGAGTACTGGGGCATTTTAGAAACGTTAAGCAGATTCACGCCGATCCCCATCCGCGGTCGCCATTCGTGTTTACTTGTGTTCATTTGTGGCTAATTTACGTTGCCCAGTCCCGTTCTGTCATAGACATTGGCCCCGAATTTGTCACCCGCCACATTTTTCTGCGAGAATACCCCCCATGACCGATCCATCCTTATTACAGAATACCGCCGCGTCCGACGCCATCGATCCGGTGGCTTTGCAGCGCCGCATCGCTTGGCGCCTGATCCCCTTCATCATCGTGCTGTATCTTTTGAACTACCTGGATCGCAGCAACGTGGCGTTTGCCAAACTCCAGATGAATCGCGCCCTGGGTTTTTCCGAACCGGTTTACGCCTTCGGCGCCTCGACTTTCTTCCTGGGCTATTTCCTTTTTGAAGTCCCCTCCAACCTGATCATGGAACGCGTCGGGGCCCGCCGCTGGATGGCCCGCATCATGATCAGCTGGGGTTTCATCTCCGCCGCCATGATGTTCGTGCACTCGTCATTCTGGTTCTACGTGGCCCGCTTTGCCCTGGGCGCCGCCGAGGCCGGCTTTGTCCCCGGCATGCTGCTGTATCTCACCTACTGGTTCCCCGCCCCGCAGCGGGCCCGCATCATGGCGTGGTTCCTCACCGCCTTGGCGCTCTCCGGCGTCGTCGGCGGACCCGTGGCCGGCGCCCTGTTAACGCTCGATGGCACCGCCGGCCTTCAAGGCTGGCAGTGGTTGTTCCTTTCCGAAGGCATCCCCTCGATCATCCTGGGCGTCATCACCTTCTTCTACCTGCCCGATGGCCCCCTGCACGCCCGCTGGCTTTCCGCCGGCGAAAAATCCTGGCTGACGGCCGAATTGCAGCGCGAGCGCACCGCCTCCCCCTTCCCGCACCACTCCCTGCGCCACGCGTTCCAAAGCGGCAAAGTCTGGCTGCTGGCCACGGCCTATGCCGCCCTGATGTTCGGCTTTCAGGGCGTCTACCTGTGGCTGCCCACCATCCTCAAGAAAGTCTCCGGGGAATCGGATCTGCACGTGGGCCTGATGGCCGCGGTCCCCTACTCTTGTGCCGCCGTCGCCATGGTCGCCTTCGGCATCTATTCCGACCGCACGGGTAACCGCCGCCGCCCCGCCGCCCTGGGCGCCTTGATCGGCGGCGTGGGCCTGCTGCTGGTGATGGTCGTGCAGGAATCCGCCCTGCATTCGGTGCCGCTGTGCATCGCGGCCTTTTCGCTCGCCGCCATCGGCATCTGGGGCAGCCTGGGCCCCTTCTGGGCCCTGCCCCCCATGTTCGTCCATGGCACCGCGGCGGCCGCCGGCATCGCCTTCATCAATTCCTTCGGCAACCTCGGCGGCGGTTTCGTGGGCCCCAACCTCATGGGCACACTCCAGGCCCGCACCGGCTCCTACGCCCCCGGACTGCTGATTGATGCCCTGGCCTGCCTGCTGGCGGCCATATTAATCCTGTGTCTGCGCCAGGCGGAAGAGAGCAAGGCGTAAATACAAAGCCCCAACGAAGAGTGAAGTTGGAAGTTAGAAGTTGGAATTTCTATCACGCCAATGGCTTCTTGATGTCGGATCCCGGGAAGTTTCGGCATATCAAACCATGACTGCGGTTTCCGTTACCCGCGCCGCTGCTGCTGGCGGTAGCCGCAGGGCTTAAGACGCTGTTGGAACTTTGGTGATGCTATTTTCAGACCGGTAGCCAAGCGCACGGAAACGTCGCCGCTGCGGCGACGGCTATAAGCGGGTATTTTTGGAACATGTGGTTCAGTCCGTCACGCCCGCGGGTGGTGTTTTTTGTGCACCGCTTTCAACCGGTCGGCATCCACATGAGTGTAATTCTGGGTGGTGCCCACATCGGCGTGGCCCAGGAGTTCCTGCACCACGCGCAGGTCGGCGCCGCCGGAAAGCAGGTGCGTGGCAAACGTGTGGCGCAGCGTGTGCGGATGGATGCGCCGCAGGCCAGCCTGGCGGGCGAGCTTCTGCACCAGTTGCCACAGCACAATGCGGGTGACCGGCCCGCCGGAACGCGACAGAAAGACCCGCGTGGTGCTCTTGGCCCGCTGCGTGGGCACCGCCAGCAGCGCCGGCCGCAGGTGGCTCAGGTAATCCTGGAGCGCCTGGGCCGCCGGCCCGCCGATGGGCACAATGCGTTCCTTGGCCCCTTTGCCGATGACCCGGATCACACCCAGATCAAAGTGCAGGTCCGAAAGCAGCAAATCCGCCAACTCCGAGGCACGCAAGCCGCACGCGTAAAATAGCTCCACAATGGCCTGGTCGCGCAGCGCCAGGCGGTGCAGCGGATCGACCGCCTTGAGCAGGGCCTGGATCTGGTCGCGCCCGAGCACATCGGGCAGTTTTTTCCAATGGTGCGGGCGATCGAGCAGTTCCAGGGGATTGACGGGCGCCAGGCCGCGGCCGACGGCGAATTTGAAGAACGATTTGAGGGTGGCCACATTGCGCATCATCGACGAGATCTCCAAGTGGCGCTGGGCCTGAAGATGCTGGAGATACCGCCCCACTATTTCGGGCGTGGCCTGGGTAAGGGCGGTCTGCAAGGTCTCACAAAAGGCCGCAAAGGCGCGGAGGTCGGTCCGGTAGGCGATGAGGGTATTGGCGGAGAGCCCGAGTTCGAACTCGATAAACATCAGGAACGCCTCGATGGCGCTGGTGGCGTCAACTTGCGGCGGGATTGTTTGCGTGGTCCCCATGGAATGTCCTACGCCTGATGCCGTTTGGCGGTTTCGACCCAGGGGCTGCCGGCATTGCACTCCGGCTGCTGCTGGACCCCGAGCCCATCATGCCCGGCCACCGTGTAGCGGGCAAAGTATTTATTCACCTGCGCCCGCAGATCCTGGATCAGCGCGCCATGGGCTGGATCATCGTAGCAATTCCTGGTTTCCCGTGGGTCGGCCTGGAGATCATAGAGCTCACTGGGCACGGTAACCCCGGCATACGGATAGCGCAGAATCAGTTTATAGCGGTCGGTGCGGATCATGCGCGCGTTGCCGTATTCGCAGATCTGCGCTGTGCGCCAATCCGGCAGATCCGTGCCGCGCAAGGCCGGCAGGTACGAGCGTCCGGGAGAGTTGATGGCGGTCGCGGTGGCGGCATCCGGCAGGGCGCCGGCGGCATCGAGCAGCGTGGCAAACAGATCGCAATGATCGACCATCAGGTTACTGGTCGCATTTTTCCGCAGGCCCCCGCCGGGCCAGGCCAGCGTGCAGGGCACCAAGATCGATTCTTCGAGAAAATTCTGCGGCACGGTGCCATTGCCCTTTTCCCACATGCCATGGTGGCCGGCGTTCAGGCCATGATCGCCGGTGTAGACGACCAGTGTGTTATCCAACTGGCCGGCGGCTTCCAGATCGGCAACGATCTTGCCAATCTCGCGATCGATGCTGGAGACCGCCCCGTAATACTGCACATGGCGCGTGTGTTCGGCGGCCGGTTTGGCGGCCACGGGGATCTTGGCATGGCCATGGCAGGGCGCAAACGGTTCAGACGGAATATCGCCAAACGCAGCCTGGCTGTACTGCGCCGCCAGATCGGCCGGGGCGCCGGTGTGCGGCCCATGCGTGTCGACGTAGCCGACCACGAGGAAGAAGGGCTTGTCGGCCCAGGCGGCGTCCTGCCGGTGCGCCCGCATAAATTCCAACGCCCGCTGCGTGAAAAACGGCGATTGCGGGCCGTGCTCCTGCACCTGTTGGCCCTGGTCGGAAAAATTCTGGAGCCCGTCGTGGGGATACTGGCTGACCCAATAACTGAACCAGCGGTCGAAACCGGGTTGCGGCTCGCGCTCGCGCCCGCAGTGCCATTTGCCCACCAGTGCGGTGTGATAGCCGGCCTGTTTAAGCAACTCCGGCAGGAGCTTCTGCCCCTTAAGACCCGGGTGGATATAGGCCTGCTTGGCTTCTTCGATCCAATCGTGAATGCCATGCTGCGAGGGCATGCGCCCGGTAAAAAAGGAGGCCCGCGCCGGCGAACAAACCGGGCAGGTGGTAAACGCCCGGGTCATGCGTACGCCGCGGGCGGCCAACCGATCCATGTTAGGAGTCTTAAGTTCCGCATTGCCATAGGCATGCTGGGCCCACTGGCCATGATCGTCGGTCAGAAATACCAGGATGTTCGGACGGCGCACGGCCGCATCCGCCCGGAGCGCCTGCGGCCAGGCAGCCAGCGCCGCCGAGGCTCCGGCCATTTTTAGAAAATCGCGACGAGCAAGGTCGGACATATGGGAACTCCGTGTGTTACGGTGGGTAATTATACCCGATGGGTGAGGCGGAATGACGAAGGACTAATGATCCCGATAGCGATCGGGAACGAATCAACTTCCAAGGATCAATGAGCGAATGACGAAACGAGCGGACCGCGCGCCGTTTGGCGCTTTAGACATTGGTTATTGAGGTTTGATTCGTCATTCGTCATTCGTCATTTCGCCGTTCCCGCCGCGCCGAGCAGCTGGAGCGACTCGATCATTTTATCGCTTAAATCAACATACGTTTGAGCATTAACGTCCGGCCTCTCGGGAATCGAAAACAGGATCTGCACCAGTTCGCCCGGCCCCATGTCCAGGATGTAGTAACACTCCACGGTCGATACGGCAGTGCCACCGGCACCCTGGCTGCGGGATTTGACCGGTTCGGCGATGTACAGCCGGGGCAGGCGCTGGCTGGTCTCCCATTTCAGATCGGCATCCAGGTGCATCTTGTCCTTAAGCTTGGCGGAGAACTTGGCGCGGATGTCGGAAAAGCGGCTCCCGTCCGGAATGGTCAGGCGGTCAATTTCCACCAGCAGCACCGGGTCGCCATGCGTAAAATCGGTGATGCCCATCGCCAGCCGTTCGGGCGTGTTGATGCTCGGGCGCAAGCAATCCGGACCATTCATGGTGGCATAGTTGAAGAGCATGAACGGCTTGGCAAAGAAGGTATCCAGGTGCTTGGCCGGGGAATCCGGCGGAGCAAAGTGCACGGTGGCAACCAGATCCGCCAACACCCCTTCGACCGCCTGGGACGCGGCGGCGTTGCCCGACAAGGCACTGAACATATACAAGCGGCCATCGTGGAGGACCAGATAGGTAAGACTCCGGGTAAACGCGCCACCCTTGAGCGGCTGGGTTATTTTGCGGGCTTTTTCGCCCCCGACCATGCCGGCGGCCGGATCGAGCGTCGCCTGGAGTTTGGCGACAAACATCCCTGCCAGGGCGTCGAGCGTCTGGTCATGCGCCATGCCCACGACCACCCGGAGAGCGGCGTCTGGGGCAGATGATTCGGCACCGAGCGTGTAGTAGGCCACATGACCCGGGCTGCCCGGAACGCTGTACGTGGCATGGGCCGGCGGGACAAAAGAGACGCCAAACGTAGGAAAGGCGACCGCCGCCGGGCTGTCGGCGGTCTGCGCCGGCAGCGAAACACTACAAAATGTAAAGATGACGAAAACGAACGCGCACGATATCCGCATGGGATTCTCCAACACTAACGGGACCGAGGTCTTGAGCGTATCGGACAGATGCACAACGGTTAATCAACATTAGCCCCCCCGCCCCCCTTGACCCTTCAGCCCTTTGGAAACGAAACAACTTCCCAATTCTGCAAAACGTCCAACGTTCAACGTCCAACTTCCAACGTTGAACGAAGATTCGCCCTTTGAACGTTGAACGTTTAGCGTTGAACGTTGGACGTTCGTTATGCCGGAAGTTACTCCGACCGCCCCCTTAACCCCTTAACCCCTTAACCCCTTAACCCCTTGACCCCTTGACCCCTCCTCCCATCGCAAGTTGGCCGCAAGTCCGGTAAGATACTGGCAAGATAGTAGACAGGGTCGAGCCACGGTGGTCAGACCCGGCGCCGCATGAGTCCGATGGCAATGGGTGACTTGATTTTGCGTTAGCGCTTGATGAAATAGAGGTTTACCCCACTACAGGTGGCGCAGCGCCTGGTCGAAAATGTCTGGGGGCGGCGTGCGCCTTGTCGTGCCGGATGGTGATCTGGCGTGACCGGGGGCTTTTGTGGATTGTATGGCATGGCTTATGTCGGCATAGATTTAGGCACAACATTCAGTGCAGTGGCGTACCTTAATGCGCAAGGGATTCCGACCACGATTCTCAATGCTGAAGGCGAGTTAACTACGCCGTCGGTCGTACTTTATGAGAAAAATGGCGAGGTGGTGGTAGGTCGCGATGCCCGGCGGGCCGCCCTGGTCGAACCCGGCAGCGTGGCCGATTGCGCCAAGCGTTCCATGGGCGAGCCATACTACGCCAAACTGATTAATGGCCAGAAACTATCGCCCGTCGAAATCAGTGCCAAGATCCTGGAAAAATTGCGCCGGGATGCCGAGTCGCAAATCGGCCCGGTGGACGGCGCGGTGATCACCGTGCCGGCCTATTTTGACGAAGCCCGCCGCCATGCCACCGCCGAAGCCGGCAAACTCGCCGGCCTGAAGGTTCTGGATATTCTCAACGAACCCACCGCGGCGGCGTTGGCGTTCGCCTTTCGGCAGTTTGTTGCCGGCGCGGCCACCTCCGCCCGGGACATTGTGAGCACCCTGGCCCGCCAGCCGGTCCGGGCGGGTATTGTCTACGATCTGGGCGGCGGCACCTTCGATGTTACCGCCATCCGCATGCACGGGCAGGAAATTACCGTTCTGGCCACCGCCGGCGATGTGCGCCTCGGCGGGCGCGAGTGGGATGAACGCCTCGTGAATTACATGGCCGATTGCTTTATCAAGGAATACAAGAGCGATCCGCGCCTCGATCCGGTCAGCGCCCAAGCCTTGTTGCTGGCGGCCGAAGAATGCAAGAAGGTGCTCTCGACCCGGCGCCAGACGCACTACGCCATCAACCACGCCGGGCGCACCTTTACCGGCGAAGTGACGCGCGAAACGTTTGAGGAACTCACCGCCGACCTGCTCTACCGTACGGAAAACCGTTTGCTGCGGGTGCTTAAGCAGGCCCATCTGTCGTGGGATCGGGTCGATGAGATTCTGCCCGTCGGCGGGTCGACGCGCATGCCCCAGGTGCTCAACATGCTGCGCCGCGCCGCCGGCAAGGCACCCAACAGCACGCTTTCGCCCGATGAGGCGGTGGCCCACGGGGCGGCCATTCATGCCGCCATCTGCCAGGTGACCGGCATCGTCGAACCGCGGATCAAAAGTGAACCGTCGCTGCTGGACCTGGCCGACGAGCCGGCGCCCGACGGCCTGAATTCCGCCGACTCGGCCATGTTCTTTAAGGAGAACGTGACCAAGCTGCTGCGCTCGATTCAGACCACCAATGTCAATTCGCACAGCCTGGGCGTGGTGGTCACCAAGTCCATTACCGACGAACGCGTCTCGGTGCTGATTCCCCATAACACCAGTTTGCCCGTGCAGATAACCAAACGCTTTGTGACCGTCAATGAAAACCAGCACCAGGTTTCAGTGCGCGTGGTCGAGGGCGAATCGACCAGCGCCGCCGAGTGCATCCCGATCGGTTCGTGCCGCATTGACGACCTGCCGCCGGGATTACCCAAAGGCTCGCCCATTGATGTAAAATTCAGTTACGATAGAAGCGGCCGGCTGCATGTTGAAGCCCTGGAACCCAAATCCGGGCGTTCGGCACGCGTCGCAATCAATCGTAAGCATGGCGCGGGACAAGGCCCCCGCCATGGTGGAGCCGGTGACTCCGGAGCGTATTCGGCCATTGAGTAATTCGGCCCCACCGGCGCCGCCCGTACCGCAGAAGGAGAGTTCATGGCCGCCGACTTCTATACCCAGTGGCTGTTGATTCCGCCCGGCTTGCGCCCGCCCAACCACTACCTGCTGCTGGGTCTGCCGCCGTTTTCGGCCAGTGCCCGCGAAATTGAAGAGGCCGCCAACCGGCAGCTCGAACGGCTCGATCGCTATGCGTTGCATCCGGATGCCGCCATGCGCGAAGCCTGCCAGCAGATGATGAACGACGTGGCCCGCGCCCGGATGGTGCTGGCCGCACCGGAGAAGCGCGCCGCCTATGATGCCCAGTTGATGGGTCTGCCGGTCGCGGCGTCCCCGTTGCCCGCCCCTCCCCCCGTTTCCGCCGCCCCCGCGGCCGACTCCCTGTCGGACCTGGACACGGGCATTCGCAGTTCGGCCCTGACCCGTCTGGCCGCCCATCATCACCCGGCGGTCGAACCGCCGTTCCGCGGCGTGGCCCAGCCGGTAGACGCCGGACCGGCGGAACTGCCCGCCCTCGACCCGCCACCGGCCGCCCCCCCGGCGGCCGCACCGGAAAACCCGGCGGCCCCACCCCATATCTTCTCCGATTCGGATATT
>Ga0316217_10003018_pt1 | contig 19671 bp, 8 predicted proteins | sample 1anoAmetaG_FD_203633 | JGI IMG/M metagenome (GOLD analysis project Ga0316217, IMG submission 203633) | Freshwater microbial communities from Trout Bog Lake, Wisconsin, USA - 1anoA | ecosystem: Environmental > Aquatic > Freshwater > Lake > Hypolimnion/Profundal zone | place: USA: Wisconsin...
ATTGCCGATATCCCCCATCTGTATATTGGTGATCGTCAAGGTGTTCGTGTCCACACCGTTGATGCGGCTGTCATTCGTCAGGGTGACCCCATCCTTGATCCATTGATAGCTAAACGGTTCCGTGCCGGTGACCGAAACGCAGAAATTCACCGTCGTCCCGACGTAGTTGGTGAGGCTCTGCGGCGGTTGCGTAATGAACGGGGGCAAAATCACGAACAAAGTGGCTGGCAGGCTGTTCGTGGAACCGCTCCCATTGCTGATGGCAACGGTGTAATTACCCGAGTCGTTCGTTTTGAGATTGGACAAGGTGAGCAGTGCATTGGTCATGCCGGTGAGCGCGGTGCCATTCTTTTTCCAGAGGTAGGCCAACGGGCTTGAACCGATGGCGTCCACCCGGAAACTGGCGGTTTCGCCCACGCTGTTCGTGCTGCCCTGCGGGGCTTCATTGATCAGAGGGCGCGTGGCCACCGTCAGGGTGGCGAGCTGGCTGGTGACCGCGCCGTAGTTGTTGGTGATCTGCACCGAATAATTTCCCGCCTGGCTCGAGGAAATGGCCGTATAAATCAGCGAGTCAGCGGTGGCGCCGCTCACCGGGCTGCCGTTGCGGAACCATTGATATTTGAGCGGTGCAGTGCCGTCACAAGTCACACTCTGGATGACCCAATCGCCGCCGACGACAATCTGATTGACTGGCTGCACGAGGATGCTGGGCGCGATGCGGTCGCCCAAGCCCACCGGTTGGGATTCGGAGGAAACTCCTTGAGCGTCCCAGGCCACGGCGGTGATCTGGTAGGCGCGGGTTGCGGTTGGTGTCCACTGCGTGCGATACGGAGCGTTGGTGAGTTCGGCCACGGGCTGGCCATCCACGAGCAATTGAACCCGTGTAATGCTGCTGACCGTCGAGCTCGCCTCAGCTTCCAGTGTTATCGGGAGGTTGCCGACGACCGCTGCTCCGTTGGTGGGTTGGAGGATGCGCACGGTCGGCGGGATGGACAGCGGGATAATCAAGCCGCTGGTGGCGAAGCCAAACAACTGGTTCTGCCCAGATACCAGATGCGTCAGACCATCCTGCACACCAAGATTAGCCGACGACCAGTTTGCGCCATCGGTTGAGACATACATCAACCCCGGGGGACCAGCCGCGATGAAGGTACCATTCGCGAAAGTCACCGTCTTCAAGCTGTGCTGCATGAAATCAAAATCCCCAGGAACATGGGTGTCCAGACGATATTCAATCCAGTTTACAGCGTCGGTAGAAGTAATGACTGCGCCCATATCACCGACGCCAACATAAAGTCCGTTGCCATAAGCCAGGCTCTGGATCAAGCCACCAGAGGTCAAATTATTGTATGCCACGGGATATAATGCCTCTGTTGAATAATAGAGACGTGTCCCATCAGCCAAAAAGAAACGATCGCCAGCAAAGGTTAAAAAATGGAACTCGCCGGCATCGCTGCGGGATGAAATAAACCAACCGCTTAACGATGTGCTTCTGGCATAATGTCCATTTTCGCCGACAACATACCAGAAACCATTACCATAAGCGATCTTCTTCAGGTGATAGGAAGTGTTCACGAGCCGGTCCGTCCAGTTCGTGCCGCTGGGAGAAGATTGGACGGAAAATACATCCTGAAAAGGGTCAGAAATTGCCTCGGCAAAAATTCCGCCTGCATAGGTCACGTCGTAAAGCCAAGCCCAGCCGTTTCGGCCATAAAATGACCACTGAAGGCCGTCAATGGACCGGTATTGGGTAACACTGACATCAGGATAACTATCCAAAGGCAAGGCAAGAAAACCATTGGTGCCATAAGTGACGGCCACCAGTTGATTTGTGAACGGGGAAACGGCCAAGGAAACGGGTGCGCTGGTGACGCAGCCGGCGGAACCACAAACGGTAACCGAATAGTGTCCCGAGTTGGTGGCAGAGGCATTGGGCAGGATCAGCGAATCGTTGGTAGCGCCAGAAACGATGAGGCCGTTGCGATACCACTGGTAGCTGCACGGTCCGGCACCGGAAGTTCCCACGGAAAAGGTTGCGGTATCACCGATGGCCACGCCTTGATTCTGCGGCTGGGAGAGGATGGTGGGGACAGCGGGAGAGCCGGAGCTTACGATGCTGACGAGATTGCCGGCAGAATCGTGGGTAAATTGGGTTGTGGCCAATGCAGAGACTGCGAATATCCCCATTGTGATCAAAATGCCCAAAGCAAAATGCTTCAAAGACCCATAGTTATTATTCGTTATTAAATTGTTTTTATTCATTGCGCGAACTCCATTTTGGCACCCGATAAAAGCGCTCAAATTAGTTGTTACAATTTCTTGTCCCAGGCCAGGAACCATGCGGCGGAGCTTTTCTGTTAAGTGACCATTGCTCCATGTTGTAATCGTGCCAAGCTTCCATTCCACTCAGATTATGGTCCCAACCTTGGTGAAATAAATCATAAAGGAAATCTGCCGGGATATCTGTGTTATTGGAAACAGTTGCTATTCCGCCGAGGATTGTTAAAGGTCCAGTAATTGGATTGGCAGTAACCGTGATTCCAAACGCCACTCCTCCAATCGTAGTTATCGAACCAGCCACTATTGTTCCAATTCCGGCATATACTCCTTGCGTTGTCAGTCCTGCTGGGTCTACAAGATTAACCGGGTTGTTCTCTACATAAAGATAAATACTTGCGCTGACCGGCTCGGTCAGCGGATCCCGGCTGAGCCACTGACCTTGAATTGACGAATAGGCCCGATATGGGGCGAGGGACAAACCAAAACGACCGTGCCAGAAATGGCCAGTATAGGCGAAGCTGGTAATAGCGGTGCCGCTAGAGAAACTCGGCTGTCCCCATGCGTCGTAAGTGATGCGTTCATTGAGCGTTCCTAGGGTATCAGATAATTCGCGGATGCTACCCAAGTGGTCACGCGTATAAAGGTGAATGCCTGTCGCAGTGCCACTGACGCCCTGGAATCCTTGAGCAAAATAGCGCTGCTGCATGCTGGCACCAGTGCCATCGCGGCGCTCGCAGATTTGCAGCCCGTCCCACGGGTAGATGTTGGTGGATGTGGCCACGCCACTAGTCTTTTCGACGAATTTCACTCGCCGTCCCTGCCCATCATAAGAAAATTCGGTCCTCGCCGTTCCCTGATTGATGGCGGTCAGACGGTTCTCAGCATCCCATTCATAAGTTGCTGGCGTAAGTGTGCCGCTTGTTGAATCTATTTCGTTCAGGGAATTGTAGCTGAAGGTTGTGGCCACTCCGTTGGTCGTCTCCTTGGTCCGGTTGCCGGCGAGGTCATATTCCCAAGCTGAGGATTTTATGGTACTGCCCCCTTGCTGGACGATGGCAGAGGTTAATTGGTCGGCATCGTCGTAACCCAGTTGCCAGGTTTGCGCCGGGCTGGAGTCATTCTGCTGGGTCCAGGTCTGGATGCGGCCGACGGAATCGTAGGTGTAATCAAACGTAGAAATGGGCGTGACGCCGTCGGGCTTCAGATTGCGAATGCGCGACAGCCGCCGATCCTGGCTATTGGGCAGATAGGTGAACGCGGTGCTCAAGCCACCGGAATGCGTGACGGTGGCGGGTCTGAATGTGTTTGGGACAAAGGCATAGGTGAACGTGCCCAAGGCATTGGTCAGAGTGCCGGGACGGCCAGCGGCATCAAAGGTGATTTTTTGGGTTGATCCGTTAATCGTGCGGGAGACCGCCCGGCTTAATTGATCGTAGCCGTACGAAATTGTGTCGTTGGCCCAAGGTCCATCAACGCTGGCCAAGCGTCCCGCGCCAAGGGTTGGCGACGGCGCTATTGGGTTATACGCATACGTGGTCGTTCCGATGCCATCGGTCATGGTCAAAATGCGATTGTAATTGGTGTCGTAGGTATAGCTGACGGTGGGGGTGGGAACCAAGGCGTTCGGGTAGCTTACCTGCTTGAGATGGTCATCCACGAAGTATTGATAATTTTTGGTCTGCCCTTTTTCGTCCTGCACCTGCTTGAGCCGGCTGATGGACTGTTCATAGCCGTATTGCACCCGGCTGCCATCCACATACACCTTGGCGATGGTGCGGCCCTGCAAATCATACTCCCACCGGGTAGTCCGGCCAAGGGGGTCGGTCAACGCTTCCAACGCACCGCAACTGCAGCGGTCAAAGCGGGTGACGCGCCCGGCGGGATCCTGCACTTCCACCAGATGCCGGTAGAGGTCGTATTTGCGCGTGGTCAGGCGGCCCAGGCGGTCACGGCTGACGACCGGGTTCAGGCGGTCAAAGGTCACTTCTTCATAGGTGCCATCGGGATAGGTAACCCGGGTGAGGCGATTCAGATTGTCGTAAGCGTAGGTGAGGACATAACCATCCGGATCAGTTTCGGTGCGAACCCGGCCCTGGGGATCATAGGTAAAGTAGGTGGAGTCGCCGCTGCCAGGCAGGGGGCCGTCAATGGAGATCAGGTAGCCATTGGTGTCGTAATTGAGGGTGGTGGTTTCGCCTTTGGGATTGGTGGTGGTGAGCAGTTGGCCGCGCGGATTGTAGGTGTTGGTGGTGGTCTGGCCGGAGGCATCGGTGCTGGTCAGGGGCAAGTGCTGGCTGTTGTAGGTGAACTTTGCCAGCCGCTCGTAGCCGGCGGAGCCGCGTTGTCGGATTTCCAGCAGATCAATTGCGTTGGTGTCGTAGATGAAAGCGGTAGTTCGGCCCACCGGGTCCACCGTGTTGGTCAAAATACCCATGGAATTGTAGCCATACTGATAAAGCTGGGTGCTGCCGTCATCCAGCACGCGGGCTACTTTGCTGGGTTGCGACTGCGAACCAACGAAATGCGGATCGGTCTGGCCAGGGTAGTTATACCAGACGCGGCTTTCCAGCGGTCTTTTGATGCTTTCCGGCGTGCCGGTCAACTGATAGGAACCTTGCACCAGCCAATGATATATCGTCGCAAATTTGCCCAGATTCGACAGGGTTTCGTAGCTAAGCTGATTGGTGGAATCATTGAGGGCTTCGCGGAAGGCCCGTTTGTCCAGGTAGATCGTGTTGCGATAGTATAGGTTTGCGTTGCCAATTAGCATGGGAACCGGGACTCCGCCGACCGTGACCTTGCTGGGCGGCACTTTGGATTCAGAAGGTGAAATCGAGGTGGGATCAACGAAAGCCACCAATTCAGCCTGTCCGTTAGCATCTTCCGCTGCGACATCCCGATTTAACCCATGCCGCCCGCCACCGGTGCGCGTGCCAAATATTGTCGTGGTATAGGGCGTGGTCATGCTGGAAATGAAGCCGGTGGTAAAGTCGTAGCCAAATTGGGAGGTTAGATTGATGACGTCGGTCACGCGCCAGAGCAGGCCGTTGGTATATTGGAAGCTGGCGGTGCGGCCGAAGGGGTCGGCCACGCGCGTGATGCGGGTGAAGTCCGTAGAAGCGGTGTTCGTGGTCAGGTCGTAGAAGAGAGTGGTGCTCTGGCCAATGGCGTCCGTGATAGTGGCAAGGCGTCCGGCGGAATCGTAATTCAGGGTGACCTGGTTGCCCGCTGAATCAACGATCCCGGTAAGCAAGAACCTGGGAAAACTGTAGGGGGTCGTAAATGGCCGGGTATATACCTCCTTCCGACCGTTGGGATAAACCCGCTCAAATCCATTAGTGCCGATTGGGCGAAGAAAGACCCGACTTAGCGGCGCGGTGATTGTGCGTCCCAAGGACGCCGAATAGGTGTAAAGTTCAGTGCCGCCACCCCGCACTCGACAACCGATGGGACAACCATCATAAAGCGAACCGGGATATTCAACGAAGGCGGTATAGTTGTGGAACCATAGATCTCCCAGTTGGCCGTATTTGCGGAACGACGTAGCATCCTGCCCGTCATCCATTTGCTGGTAACTGATGGTAAAATAAACTGACGGACCGACGGGGGGCCGATAGCCAACGGGCGTATCTTCAATCAACAGACTGGCGGCGGCCATCTTGAAGGTGTAGATCGGCATGGCGCAGGATTGCGGCGGCTGGTCGCCCTCGTCTGGTGGTGGACCATCACTTGGAGGTTGGCCATCGCCTGGCGGCGGACCATCACCGCCACCCTGAAGATTACCTTGTGGCAGCAGCGTGCCAGGTGGAGGCCACGAATGGATGCAATGGCGGCCAAAGATCTTGGCGCTTTCAGCGCGCAAAACCACCCGGTCGGTTTTGGAGATCTGGTCGCTGGGCACCAGAAAATAGCCACTGATCTCGTTGGAGATGGTTTCGAGTGAAACCCAGCCCCGATAGCCCATAATGTCATCGTCCAGCAGGTAACGACCGTCCTTTTCGGCAACCAGTGCGGAGTAATGGCCGAATTTCCAGTGCATCACGGCTGGCGTGGGCACTTTGCCTGTTCCCGGCGCATGCTGAATAACGGCGTAATCCATCTGCACCGAACCGGCGAGATCCGCGAGGTCCGCAATCGAAACGCCCGTTTTCAGAGCCTCTGGACCAATCCCGTGTTCATCGAGATCTTCGATTGGCGCAAAAGGTTTCCCCTGCCATTTCTGGATGGTGTTCAAGGCCACCGGCCCGCAGCGCAGGTTATCCGCATACTTATACTTGAGGTGCCACAAGGATTCTTTGGCCCAAATCAGCAAGGCTGAAGTCGGTCCGCTGAGATTGCGGCCCTCGGTTTCCTTGATGAGCGATTCCAAATCCGCCGTTTTGGCCAGGTTGGTTTTGATTTTGAGCAGTTGTTTGAGCGTCAATTCAGCCAACTCGCGAGAGGATTCATCCTTTTGATCCTTGAGCGTGTTCCAGAGCGCCTGCCATTCCGATTCCGCCTCGGAAAAGCGCGCCGAGCGCTGCAAGCGATCGCCGAGCAGAAACCGTAAAGAGGACACCCATTGCGAATCGGGGTATTTCGCAACGAAATCGCGAAGGGCGGGAACGCTGTCGGTCGCTTCTCCGGCCTGGAGCTGCGTCATGACCGCAGCCATGGTGGATTGCTCCTCCGGCGGTTGCACTTTCGCTCTGGCGGCCTTGGCGGGGAGACAAGCGAACCGGAGTTGTTGGCGAATGCTCTCGTCTTGTGCCGACGACAGCGATTGCTGTGGAGAATCGGTCTTTTGACCGCAACCAAACAGCAACAGCATTGGCGTGAGAAAAAGCCAAACCGGCTTTTTTATAACCATCCTGATTCCCTTCATAGATGCAAAATGTTTAAAAAGACGCGAGGATAAGTCCAAACATTTCTTGCCATTTATCAACCATAAAATTGAACTGCTGGCGAGCGTTTCTCCCATGACCCGCCAAAGCAGGGCAGGCGTCATACCTGCCCCGCGCGCGCGGCATAAACGGACTCGAAGGCGCATCCCAGCAAGAGCGGCCGATGTGGAGCGAGTTTCACAAAGCGACGTTCGATGACAGACTCATCGCACTCGACGAGAAATTGAGGGTTGTCTTGCGCAAGCATCTGAAAATTTCCTTTCCCCATTCCACACTTGAACAAGATTTTGTGCCCATCGAGAATCAGCCGATTGATTCGCCCGATAAACTTGCCGAACCCGCCCCGGAGCTCCTTCGTTACCACCGGCAAGAAATTTTCCAGGGCTAAAGCCCAGCGCCATCGGCGCGTCGCTGCAGCAAAACAAGCTCCATGGAAAGTCCAGTGCACTCGAAATCAGGCCGCGCGCGGAAACGAGGCTCGTCATTGATTGAAGGTCATCAAGTGAAGGTCGTATATTTCCGATTGCTCGGGAATGGTGATTGCGGCCTTTCAGGCCTGGGAAAATTTCCGACGGGGAACGGCACCCTGGGCCAGCGCTCGTCGGGCTCGCTCCCGCCCAGGCTGTAATAGGACAAGCCTGCGGCCCTGAATTCATTCGTCTCAATTTGTGTCAGTTCGGATCAAACAGTCTTTGAAAGACAAAAAATGTTTATATGCTATATTCCACCGCATTATGAGAGCCTTGCTTGCACATTCCAGTGCCGCTCTGGTTTTGCTGGCGGCGGGCAGCCTGGCCACGCCGCCCGCGTGGGCCGCGACTTATGAGGCCGGGCCGGGGCAAACCTACACCAATCTCGGGGCCGTCCCCTGGACCGGGCTGCGGCCCGGGGACACGGTGAACATCCACTATCAGCCGGGCGGCTACCACGAGGTGATCCTGCTGTGCAACAGCGGCGCGGCCAATGCACCCATCACCATCAACGGCCTGCCGGATCCAGTCACCGGCGCCTTGCCCGTGCTCGACGGCAGCCATGCCGTGACCGCCACCGATGTGCCGTGGAGCGACAGCTCGCTGAACACGCAGGGCTTGATCGTGGTGGCGCCTTCGTCGAGCCAGCCGTATGGCTACATTCCCTCGTGGATTGTCATCCAGAATCTCGCCGTGCAAAACGCCGATCCAGGCAACACGGTAACCCAGTCTGATGGCGTTGCGGCTCCCTTCGATATCACGGCCGGAGCCATTTACGCGGCGTTCGCCCAGCACTTTATTGTGCAGGGCTGCGTGCTGAACCATTCCGCCAACGGCCTGTTTTGCGGCTCGCTAAACAACGACGTCAACGAGTTGTCCGCCGATGTGCTGGTGCAAAACTGTTGGATTCATGACAACGGCTACCCGGGCAATTACGACGGCAACGACCTCACCACAGAGTGCAGGGGCATCCGCGTGCAGTACAGCCTCATTGGACCACTTCGGCCCGGAGCCGACGGCAATCTCATCACCGACCGGTCTTCGGGCACGGTGCTGGCGTACAATGAATTCATCGTGGACGGCGCCGCCTTTTGGTTTTCCAGCACCGAAAACGGCGTGGGCGCCATTGACGCCGATCCCGCCTACCATACCAGTTTTGTCTATGGCAATGTGTTCTATAACCCGACGAACAGCACCACCGAGGAAATGTTTTTGTATGACGCAGGGTACTTCCAAAACTCGCCTCGCAACGGCACGCTGTTCTTTTACAACAACACGGTGGTCAACCAGGCCAGCTCCGCCGAGCGCTATAGTACGAGTCTCTTTTCCCTGCCCGACTATCCGACCTCACAAGCTTGGAACCTCCATGATACCGTGGATTGCCGGAATAACATTTTCGCCAGCGTTGCGCCCAACGGCGGCAGCGGCGCGGGCAGAATGGTGCTGCTGACCTCCGACGCCGGCACCATCAACTTGGGCACCAACTGGATCAGCCCCGGCTTCCAATATGACCAACTGCCGTATCAGTCCAACATTTTCTTTGGCATCATCACCGGCACCAACCAGCTCCTGATCGGCGACAGCTCGGGCCTGAATAACCCGGGATTTGTCAGCGTGGCGGCCACGAATTTTCAATTACTGTCGTCCGCGCGCTCCATCGACGCCGCCGGACCGCCGGCGCCGGCCGTGCTCGCATCGCCCGACAACGTGGTGGCGGAGTACGTGTTTCCCACCAGCGGCCAGGTTCGGATTGTGAACGGCCTTCGCATGGACCTCGGCGCGTTTGAGGGCGTGTCCACCAATTTCACCGGATCGCTGTTCCGCCTGACCGTCAGCAACGGTTTTGGCACCGGGAGTTACCCCTCGAACGCGATCGTACAGATCGCCGCCAGCAACGCACCCGACGGCCTGATGTTTGCCAAATGGACGGGTTATCCCGTCGCCAATCCGTCCTCGGTGGGCACCACATTCGCCATGCCCGCCAGCAGCCTCACGGTCACCGCCACCTACACCAATGTGCCGTACTACGGACTCGTCGTGGTAAACGGCACGGGCAGCGGCTCCTATGTGCCCGGCACCATCGTGAACCTCGCCGCCGACCCGCCGCCTTCCGGGGAAGTGTTTGCCAATTGGACCGGTTATCCCGTCGCCAATCCCGGCGCCAGCGCCACGACGCTGACCATGCCCGCAACCAGCGTCACGGTGACCGCGACTTATTCCAATGCTCCGGTCACCAGCCTGTTTAATCTGACTGTCATCAACGGCACCGGCAGCGGTTCCTACGTCGCCGGGGCCACCGTTTACGTCACCGCCAATACTCCGGCCACCAACCAGGCCTTCGCGGGCTGGACCGGCTACGCGGTCGCGAATCCGGCGGCGCTTTCCACCTCGTTGGTCATGCCCGGCGAAGATGTCACCGTCACAGCCAGTTATTTGTTCTCGGGGCCGCTGCCTTCCAAGTTGCCGCCTCCAGTCACCAGTCATCCGCGGCTCTGGCTCACCACCAACGACCTGCCCAAATACCGCTCGTGGGCCGTGTCCACCAACCCCATTTATCAGGCCTTGCAGATTGCGATCCAGCAGGGCATGAGCGATTATACCAATCAATATTTTCCCGGCGGCGCAGCCAACCCCAACTACCCCGATGACGGCGATTCCCAGGGATACACCGGTTTGCTCACCGAGGATGACGCGGTGATCCTGGCCTTCGCCAGCCTCATTGATCCCAATCCCGTCAGCCGCAGCCAATATGCGGGCTATGTGCGCAACCTGCTGGTGTATGCGCTGTCCCAAGCCGCCTTGGGCACGCTCACCAATGCCCCATTCCGTGACCCGTCATTTGCCATCTACAATCGGTCGGGTTACGCCGAGGATTGGGTGCTCGCTGTGGATTGGATTTATAATTCCACGAATACCAATGGCCAGCCGATCCTCAGCCCAGCCGACAAGTTGGTCATCCGCAATGGCTTCCTGACCTGGGCGAACCAGTGTCTGACGGCGGAAACCACCGGCGGCGATTCGCCCACACCCGTCGGCGTGCTCGACAGCCAGCAACTGCTGCCCAATGGCGCCGCCTATCGCATGGCCGCCAATAATTATTATTTGAGCCACGCCCGGTTCATGACCATGATGGGTCTCGCCATTGATCCGGCGGATGATCCGCCGGTAAATACCAATCTCTCCGTCAGCACCCTCGGCAACAGTCTGCGCAGCTACCTGGATGATGCCATCGGCGCGTGGCTGTACCAGGAGTACGCCATGTTTGGCGATGCCTCCTCCGTCATCACCAATTACGGACTGGCCCCGGGCGCGAACGTGGGTCTGGCCAGCGGCGGCATGCCGGCGGAAGGCATGTTGTACGGGGAATCCATCGGCTCGGTCCTCATGGGCTTGCTGGCACTACAGACCGCTGGATACAACGATCCCAATCTCCTCGGACCGCAGGCTGCGTTGATCACCTCACCCGTGTGGGGCCGCTATTCCACGGCCATGCTGAGCTCCTTGGTGCCGGCGGCCGAAGTCCCGGCCGATGCCCCATACTTGGGCCCGATTTTTCTGACGCACAATTACGGCGACATGCTGCGCTCGTGGGTCACGCCCGAAGGCATGATGCCTTATGCGCTGCAGTCGCTGCTGGAAAGATACAACGGCGCCACCAATCATTACGATGCCGCGCGCTGGTTTGCCACCGATGCCACCGAAGGCGGTGCCGCCTCGCTCGCCCAGCGCGTCTGGGACTGGAACTACGGCGTGGATGAAGGCATTCTCTATTTCATGTTGCTCGATCCCCGCCTGCCGCCCGCGCCCGATCCGCGCCCGCAATTTCCGCTGGCGTTCCAGGATGTTCCCTTTGGTCACATCATAGACCGCACGGATTGGACCACCAATGCCGCGCAATTCGACTTCCTCGCCAATTGGCTCTCGATCAATCACCAGCAGGGCGCCGCCGGCCAGTTTGAATTCTATCGCCACGGCGAATGGCTCACCAAGCAGCTCGACAACTATGACGACAATCTGAACGGTCAATCCTCGATGTGGCACAATATGCTCTCGCTGCAAAACTGGTGCCCGGCCGGCGATCCCGGCCTGGGCTTCGATGAACCACTATTCCTCAATGGCAGTGAGTACATGCTCGGCGAATCCGCCGGGGATCCCGTCACCCTCACTTCCAGCAGCCCCAGTTACACCTACGCCAGCGCCGACCTCACCCCGCTTTTTAATGCTCCTGACTATTGGGAGCCGCAGGTCGCCTGTCTCGATATTCAGCAGGCCACGCGCAATATCATCTGGATCAAGCCCGACCACATTGTCGTGTACGACCGCGCCGCCTCCACGCACACCGGCTTGGACAAACAATTCAACCTGAATTTCATCACCCCGCCGGCCATTGCCGGGAACACCATCACGGAAGTAACGCCCGGAGCCCAAAAGCTTTTTGTCCAAACCCTGCTGCCCACCAATGCCACCATCACCTATTTGCCGGTCAATGCCATCACCACCATCTCCCAGGAGGAACCGACGGTCGGCCGCGTGGTCATCCAGGACCCCAACAAACCGGACACCACCCGCTTTCTCCACGTACTTGAGGGCGCTAACTCCAATGCCACGCCGGACGTCGTCGCGCATGTCGTCAGTTCCAACGGCAACCCCTTCGAAGGCGCCACCGTGCGCGGGGCGGTGGTGCTGTTTCCCATAAACGTCTTGAGCAATAATTTCACCTCGGTCACCTATGCGGTGCCCACCAGCATCACCAATCATTATATTGCCGGCCTGAATCCGGGCGGAGCCTACGCCGTCAGCCAGACGGCGGCTGGTGGCCTGCAACAAATAATCGTGTCGCCCGGTCCCGGGCTGATCGCCGACCCCGCCGGACTCTTATCGTTCAATCGCGCCGGCCAGACCCTCTCCGGCGCCCCGCGCTTGATCTCCGCCGGATGGTCCGGTTCCAGTTTGACCCTCGTTGGCGCCGGCATGGCCAACCTCACCTATAGTATTCTGGCCACGACCAACCTCGCGTCCACCAACTGGATAACCGCCGGTTCCAGCAAAGCTGATAGCGGCGGCAATTTCCAATTCGCGGATCCCGGCGCAGGGGCCACCCGGCAGCGTTTCTACCGGATATCTTGGCCGTAAAGCGGCAAGGCAGCGCAAGCCGCAGTGTAAAACCTCCAGCCGCAGCCCCTTGCTGTCGTGGGGGACTTGCCCGCTTTACCACGCAGGCGCTCGCAGTGAGGTGCGGGGTTCGGCGGGTGCAGGCGACCTTGAAGTCACTTGAACCGGGCTGCTTCCATTTTCAATTGCTTTTCTTGGTTTCCTTTGCGGGCAAAGCGCGACACAATCAGCGGGTGATTGGCGCTTTCCTCAACGCCCTTGGCATCCTGGCGGGCGCGCTGTTCGGCTTGGCCCGGCGCCAGCCGCTGACCGCCCGCACCCAGGCTTTTTTCAAGTCGGCGCTGGGCGCTTGCACCGTTTTTTACGGGCTGCGGCTGGTGTTGGAAAGTGTCCAAGGGGAATTCCTCGCCTGCGGCAAACAAATCGCCATCGCGTGCCTTGCGGTCGTCCTGGGCTATTGGCTGGGCCGGCTGTTACGGCTGCAAACCTGGTCGAATCAAATGGGCCGCCACGCCGCCATGCTATTGGCCGCCGCCCAAAAAGCCCCGCCCGCGCCGCCCGCCGCCGGCTTCGTGGCGGCCACCGTGCTGTTTTGCGCCGCGCCGCTGGGACTGTTGGGCGCGGTGGCCGACGGGCTGAAAGATTACTGCTACCTGTTGCTGTTGAAAGGGGTTATGGACGGGCTGGCCATGGCCAGCTTCGTAAAAATGTTCCGCTGGCCGGTGGCCTTGGCGGCTCTGCCGGTGTTCTTCTTTTTCAACGGGCTGTCGTGGATGGTGCGGCTGGGCCTGCAACCTTGGCTGCTGGCCCACGGGCTGGCCGGCTCCGTGGGCATCGCCGCGGGACTGGTGACCTGCACTGTGGCGCTGGTGATCTGGGAAGTCCGCCGCGTGGAGCTGGCCAATTATCTGCCCGCGCTCGCCGTCGCACCGCTGCTGGCGCATTGGCTTGGATAAGCCGGGCGCAAAGCCATTTCGAACACGAATTCACTTGCCATCAAGCAAACTTTAATTCTACGCTGAGAGCATGGCGCACAAGCGTAGACCGACCGCGCATCAGAAGCAAATTCGTTTCATAGCGATTCTGGCGATCGTGGTATTGATGATAGCCGTTGTGGGTGTGATTCTATTGTTGAATCAGCCCGTGGGCGGCTATCAATGGCTGCGCGCGTTCGCTCATCATTGAATCAGCCCGCGCCGGCGCAGCATGGCTGCCATCGCCTGGTCCATCAGGAACTCCGCCAGCGGCCGGGTGGCTTCATCCAGCGCGGCCACGGCGGCCTGCAATCGCTTTAAATCGCCGGCGCCGGAACTTCCCGTAGTCAGCGCGGCGGCCACCTCGCGTGCGGCCGCCTCAATGTTGGCGCGTTGATCCCCGCCCAATTCCCCGCCGGCTTCCGCGACGGCCTTGCGCGTGGCGGCCAGCGTTGCTTCGGCCTTCAATTGGGCTTCAATCCAGCGCCGCGCCGCCAGGTCCTCGAACGCATGCTCGACGGATTCCTCGACCATCTGTTGCACCGCCGTGTCGTCCACGTCCACGGCGGATTTCATTTCCACGATTTTTTCCCGCCCGGTGCGCGTGTCCCGGGCCAGGACGTGCAGGATGCCGTTGGCGTCAATTTCAAATTGCACCCCCACGCGCGGCACGCCGCGCGCGGCGGGCTCGAACTCCAGCGTGAATTTTCCCAGGCTCCAATTGTCCAGCGCCCGCTCGCGCTCGCCCTGCAGCACATGAATGAGCATGGAGCGCTGCTGGTCCACGGCGGTGGTGAACATTTCGCCGGCCTTCACCGGAATGGTCGAGTTGCGCGGAATGAGCACGTTCATGAGGCCGCCGAAGGTCTCCAGCCCCAGGGACAGCGGCGTGACATCCAATAGCAGCATATTCCTGAATCCGCCCGAGAGGATTTCGGCCTGAATCGCGGCGCCCAGCGCGACGGCCTCGTCAGGATTTTGCGAGGTGTTTAATTGGGGCCCGGCCGCCCGATGAAATTCCGTCCCGAGCCGGATGCCCCCGCGCGTTTCCTCAAATTCCGCGCAGCCGAAAAGTCCGGCCACAAATTTGCGCACCAGCGGCATGCGCGTCTGGCCGCCGACCAAAATGACCTGATCCAGGTCCTTGGGATCCATCTTCGCATCTGCCAGCGCGCGCAGACAGTGCGGGCGCGTGCGGGCGATGAGCTCGCGCGCCAGGGTTTCCAATTCCTCGCGCGTAAGCCGGCAACTGAAGGAAAAATCGGGGGTGAGAAACGGCAGTGTGATTTCGGTTTCCGTTGCGGTCGAGAGCTTGATTTTGGCCTGCTCGGCCGCTTCCCGCAGGCGGGCAATCGCCACCGCCGCCTGCTCGTGACCGCCGAGGCCGGAAGCCGCTGACGGTTCGCGGCCGGAGCCGGAGCGAGGAGTCCGCTCCGTGGACTCCGAATGAAGCTGGCTCGGGTCGGCAGCCGCCGGGAACAGTTGCGGCCCTCCGGCGCCGGCAATTTTGCCGGCCAGAAACTCGACGATGCGCCGGTCCAAATCGTCGCCACCCAGGCGCGTGTTGCCGTTGGTGGCCAGCACTTGAAACACCCCGTGGTTCAGCTCCAATATCGAAAGGTCAAAGGTGCCGCCGCCCAAATCATAAACGGCAATCTTGGATTGCTCCTTGAGTTTGTCCAAGCCGTAGGCCAGCGCGGCGGCGGTGGGCTCGTTGACGATGCGCTCGACCGTGAAACCGGCGAGCTCGCCCGCCCGCTTGGTCGCGTTGCGCTGGGCGTCGTTGAAATACGCCGGCACGGTGATGACGGCGCGCGCGACCGGTCCGCCGAAATAAGCTTCCGCATCCCCCTTTAATTTCTTCAACACCTCGGCGGAAATCTCCTCCGGGGTAAAATTCCGGCCCCGCATCGGGATGGTGACCGGGCCGCCGCCGGCGCAGTTCAATGGATAGGAAAGCGCCTGTTCTGCTTCGGCGATTTCCGCGCCGCGCCGGCCCATGAAACGCTTGATGGAATAAACGGTGGTGGCGGGCTGCACCGCCCGCACGCGGTTCGCCTCCTGGCCGACCACGGCGGCCGCGTCCGCCGCCGGGAAATGCACCACGGACGGCGTGAGGCGCCGGCCTTGGGCGTCCGCGATGACAAAAGGGATGCCCGAATCCACCGTGGCGACGAGTGAATTCGTGGTGCCCAAGTCTATGCCGACAATCCGGTTCATGTTGCGCGGGAACTGTAACCGCTTATGGAGGTTAATAAACGCTAATTCGTGTTTGAATTGTCCGATTCCCCCCAAATTTGCTAAATATTGCATGTGCGAAATGTTCCGCCAAATCTGTTTCCGATCCGCCGGCCGATGGGCTGCTGCCATTTGCTCTATGGGCCACCGTGGATTTTACAGCGCCAAACACAACCTACTGTTCAGCGGCGACATGCTGGCCAGTTATTTTTTCAACGTCCACAAGCCGTGGGGCATTTTCAACAGCGCGCCGGAGTTGCTGGCCGCCAGCGCGGAAAAAATCCGCCGCTTGCGGCCGCGCTGGATCCTGCCGTTTCATTTTGACTTTCTGGACGGCGAACTGCATCGCCGCCGGTTTGTGAAATTGTATGGGTTAGCGGATTGGGTGTGAGGCCCCGCGCTGCCAATTTGCCTCCCAAAAGCGGTGAAAATGGATTGACTTGCGGTGTAAACAATCTAAATTAACGCACCGTTTCGTGGATGGGGTCATAGCTCAGTTGGTAGAGCGCCTGAATGGCATTCAGGAGGTCAGGAGTTCGAGCCTCCTTGGCTCCACCATTTTTCAACGGTGAAGAAGCCCGTGTTTCCGCAGTGGAACACGGGCTTTTCGCTTCAATAATGATGGAACATGCTCGCCAGCAGCAGCAGTTCGGGATGCGCCGCCGATAGCTTGGGCAGCACCACCCGGATGCGGGAACGATAGGCCGCCAGCTTGTCGGCCAACGGTCTCAGGTCTTCCACCTTGTCCCAGTGCAGCTTGTTCAAATCCAGCACCAGCCGGTTTTTGCTGCGCGCCAGGGAGTCGCGGAGGCGTTGCCCCAGACTTTCCGCGTCCTTGGAAGTAAGCGCGCCTTCCAGCCGCATCCAGACCTGCTGCTTGGCGTGCTGCAGCTCGACTTGGATGGAAAAATTTGGAACGCGGTGCTTTTTCTGGAATTCCTCCCACAACTCGAACGCGCTCCAGCTCTGCTCGGGCAGGCGATAGGTTGTGCGCTGCAATTTCGGATGTTGGAACAAATCGAATTTCAAAGTGAAGGCGGTCCAGAGGGCCGCGCCCACGGCGAGAACGGATTTGGCTTTCTGCGCGAAGGTGGGCTGGCCCAGCTCCGCGTGAATGCGCTTTGCCAGCTCGCCAATCCAGCGGCGCACGGCGGCGTTGGGACCGAGCAGGCTGCCCGCGAGAAACACCGGATACGCGAAGCGCAGCTCGTGCGCGTAATACTCCGCCTTCTCCCGCAACACCGGATTTGGTGAATCCTTCAGGGTCAGGTAGCCAAGAAAACGAGTTTCCAGCACGCGATAAATGCTGGGGCCGAGCCGCTGAAAGTCCTGCTCGAAACACCAGTTCTGCAGCTCCTCGATCTGAGCTGGCGAAAGTGTCGGATGTTTGATCATCGTGCGAAAACCATCGGCGCGGCGGTAAAACAAATCCTTGTCGGTGGTATAGACGTCCTGCAACAAATTCTCCTTGATGATGCGCTCGTAAAACGGCGTGCCGGGCACCGGGCCATAAATGAGGAACTGCGCCAGCGCGGGTTTGAGCTTCATCAGACCGTCCAGCTCTTGCGCGACGATTTCGGGTGTCTGATAATCGAAGCCCACGATCATCGAGGTCAGCACCGTGATCCCATGCGCGCGGAATTCGGTGAGGATCTCCTCCACCGGGCGGCCTTGCTGCTTGGCGTAATTGGAGCGCGTCCCCTCGTAGCCGATCCAAAAGCCGTCAATACCCATCTCCAGGATTTCCTCGACCGTGAACTGGCTGATGGCCTTGATACTGGAGAACGCAAAGATAGAAGGCCGCTTGCCGCCGGCCAAAACGCATTCGCGGAATTCCATGGCCCGCTTTTTATTCAGCAGAAAATCCTCGTCAATGATCAGGAACACCAGGCTCGGATCGAGATCGAAATAGCGTTCCACCACGCGGTAAATGTCGCGCCCGGTGGGCAGCAGTTTGATGTGTTTGCGCGAGAAGAAATGCGAGGTGCAGCAGAAGTCGCACCCGTTGGGGCAGCCAAGGCCGGCGAAGATTTTCCCCGTGCCGGACACTTTCCAGCCGAACACCTTCAGCCAGCTTACGATCAGCGGGTGTTTGTAGGGCATCTGAATTTCCGGTTCGCCCAGCAGCCGGCGGAAATAGCCCACGCCTTCCTCGCGGCAGATAAAATCCGCGTACGGCTTGAGCACCTCGTCCTTCAACACCGTGCCGTAGCCGCCCAGCACGATTTTGCTGTTCGGCGCATATTGACGGATCAAGGCGACCGTCTCCTTCATCTTGTGCATCACGGCCATGATGAAAGTGATGCCCACGTAATCATACCCATTCTTCAGTTCCGCGATCAGCTCGCGCTGGGACGGGTATTGCAGCACCACCGCCGGCGTGTCGAGATTTTCAGCGATGTAATCCAAACCGAAATGGACATTGACCGTGCGCGGGCTGAAAATACCCTGCGCGCGCGTGACCTGGCGGTAGAGCAGTTCGTAACCCACGGAAGCTGCATCCCCAAATTGGGGTCCCATGGGTCGACAGACGCTGGTCAACAAGACTTTTTTACTCATAGATTTTCACAGACAACTTTCCAGGCAGGATGAAATCGCGGCTCGGAGGCTCGAAATGAGGCGAGATAAGACGGTTGCAACTCAGCCACTCATAATAGACACCAAAAACCGCCCAAAGTCAATCCTTCTTGGGCCCGTGTCCCCCCAATTTGCGGAACACGGTTCTGTGAGCCGCAGCCTATGTCCAGACAACAAAAGGCGCTATTCTAATCCAAACCCCTGCTGCATGGCAGGCTTGCCGCGGGTCGCAGACCCGTCCACCCTCCGCAGTGCTGCTACGGAGAGCGGGCGCTCCGAAGGCAGATTAGGAGACTGCCAATGGTTGCGTCGTTGCGACCGGCTAAGGAGAAGGCGTTGGGTTCACCCCGATTTTCTTCAAGAACGGCTCCAAGGAACGCGGGCGGCCCAGGAATTTTTCGATCGAGACGTTGATATCCCGCGAATCGCCGATGGCATAAATCTCGCTACGCATCCGCCGGCCCGCTTTTTTGTCGAAGTAACCGTCCGGCGAATCTTCAAACACCGTGGCCATGTCCGCGGCAATGGCGTCCGCCCAGGCATAGCCATAATAGCCCGCGCCGTAGCCGATGATGTGGCCGAAATAGGCCACGAACGCTGTGTCCGGCGGCATGGGCAGCGCCACGTCGCTCAACACCCGGTTCGAGAGCGGCAGCACGTCGTCAGCGTTGGTGGCGTGAATCTGGGTATGCAGCGCCAGATCCATGAGGGCAAACGAAAGCTGGCGCCGGTAATACATGCCCATGGTCGCCAGGCGCGAGGCCTTGAGCTGGTCCAGAATTTCCCGGGGAATTTTCTTGCGCGGGTCGCGGTAGTCGGCGGCAAAGCTGTCCAAAACCGTTTTGTCCCACGCCCAATTCTCCAGCATTTGGGAAGGCGCTTCCACAAAATCCTGCGGCACGCTGGTGCCCGAAAAGCGCGAATACTTGGCGCGCGTCAAGATGGTGTGCATCGCATGGCCGAACTCGTGGAAGACCGTCTCCACCTCGTCATGCGAAAGCAGCGACGGCTTGTCCGGCTGCGGCGGCGGGAAGTTGCACACGAGGGCGCAGACGGGACGCTGATAGCGGCCGTCCGGCAGCAGCTTGCCCTCGATGATGCCGAACTGGGCGAAGTGGTTGTATTTGCCTTCGCGCG
>Ga0316217_10003019_pt1 | contig 19671 bp, 15 predicted proteins | sample 1anoAmetaG_FD_203633 | JGI IMG/M metagenome (GOLD analysis project Ga0316217, IMG submission 203633) | Freshwater microbial communities from Trout Bog Lake, Wisconsin, USA - 1anoA | ecosystem: Environmental > Aquatic > Freshwater > Lake > Hypolimnion/Profundal zone | place: USA: Wisconsin...
GCGTCCAACGCACGCGATCGATCGGATTCCGGTCCCCTTCGAAGTGTGCCGGGCAGACGCCCATCAGGTCCGTGAAGGACTCCTGCGTCACCGCAGTTTTGTCGATGTAGAAACTGCTTACCGTTACGCGATGCACCGGCTGGCAATCGGGTCCGCCGGCATCCGCTCCCATCGCAAACGTGCCGCCGGCAATGAGCACCATCTCCGGGCCGGGCGCCGCCTTAACATTTTGCGGCGCAGCGCCAAGGGCCAGCGCCAGCAGGCCGCATAACACGATGGCAAATATGTTCCGTTGCCAACTCAATCCGTCTGTGCTCCCTCGTGACCGAACGCGCAGCCCAGCACCACCAGCGTGCGTTCGCGGACGGCGCGGGCAAATTCAAAGGAGGCCGCATCCGGAGCCGCCAGCATCGCCAAGCCGGCACGCTGGCGCAGTTCCTTGGTGATCATGCGGAAATCGCCAATGGCATGGTCCTGGCTGCCGCCGATGGTGCGGGTGTCGCGGCCAATCTGCTTGGCCTTTTCCGCCTTGTCACTCTCGGGGCTGTCAATAAGGGCGGCGACCTTGGCGATCAGAAGTTTCGCCGCCGCCGGGTTGCGCGCGACCAGTTGCAGCGCTGCGGAACGGCTCTCAAATTTCGCCAGCACACCGGCAAAGGCATCGGCCAGCGGGGCCAATTCTGGTTGGGCAGCTTTTTGCTCGGCGATAAACGCGCCGGTGGCCTGGCGCCAGGCCTGGTATTCCTCTATGCGGCTGCGGATGCCCATAACGAAATGATCCATGGCGCCGAGTCGTTCGAGCAGGAATGATTTCTTCGCCTTTTCCGCACCGTCCTCAAAGACGCTTTCGTACTCGGCCGTGACCGCGCAGGTTGCCGGGTAACGGTCGCGCGCCACGCGTTTGATCTCCAGGTCGTCGAGTAACTTTTCTTCCGGCGTGCCGGCCAGCGTGTCCGCCAGAACATCAAAGACGCCCCACGCCGCCGCGGGCGTGCCGGTAACGCGGGCAAACGGATAGATAAGCACGCTATCCGCCGCCTTATACTCCAATCCCTCCGGCTCTTCGAAATGCGTGCGGCGCAGGAACGCGTGGTTGCCATCGATGCACGCGGGATAGGCAAACGTGCCGCGGGCCGACGTCCAGACCGTGCGTGTTTTGGCCTGGTTGAAGCTCACGCCAAACCCTTCCCAGACCTTGGCCGCCTTGCGGATCGGCATCTTCCAGGAATCGATCAGCCCGTCGGCACGGCGATAGTCCGCCCGCCACAACGCACGGAAGGGAACCGACCAGTCCAACTGCACGTCCTTTACCGGATCGAGGTCGGACATCTTTTCCTGATACCAGATTCCCGGCGCCGCCAGCACCGCCACCGCGACCGGTGCACCGGCGCGGCAATCAATCTCGGTTGTGGTCCGGCCAGGTTCAGCGCCGGCGACTAGCCGCACCGCCTGGCGGCGCGCGCGCCACGCACAAACCACGATGGCGTTGCCCGCATCAGTCAAATGCGCCACCACGTTTTCGCTTGGCAAGCGTTGTGGCGCGGGTGCGCCGGCCAGCAACGGCACGACCAGATCCCCGGCGAAAATATCCGGCACCACCACATAGCGGCTGGAACTTTCGATGCGCAACCGGTCCATGCCGTCGCCCGCCTGGGCTTCGATGACCGGCTTGTCGGCACGCACCAGAAAGCGGCTGACGAGTTTCTTGCCCGTGGCGCTGCGCCAATCCACTTCCAGCAGCGCCTTGTCCGGCTTATTTTCGACCAGGTGAAAACCGGTGATCGTCTGGGCCGCCGCGCCATCGGCCGCCACCGGCATCAGCCACGGACCCTTGATCATCTCCTGGCCCAGCCGGTAGCGCACCGCGGCACTGCCGGAGCCCTTGCGGGCGGTCAGAGTCACGAAGTTATTGCTGACCCCCACTTCATTATCGCCGGCCGGCAGCACCTGCACGCCGCCTGCGGCCTGGGCCGCGGCCACCAGTTGTTCGCCCGGTACGTAAGCGCCGGGGTATAACCGGAACGCATCGGCGCGGAACTCGCAATCCGCCTGCTCACAACTGATGTAGGCGAACCACCCCTGCGGAAACTCTTTTTCGACCGTGAAGGTCACGTGCAGTTCGGTCCACCGGTCCGGCTCGATGGTGAACGGGCCGCCTTTGGCGGCGCGATCGTACGGGTTGGCACAGCGCTCGATTTGCAAGGCCACCGTCACCGGTTTTTGCACGGCCTTGGCGCGCACGGCAAAGGTGTACGTTGTCCCCCTCTTGCCGGGGGCCACGATTTGTCCAAATTGCACACCCCAATCGGCCACGTGGCCGATATGCACCAGCGCGCTGCGCTCGCCTTCGGCGGCGTCCTGCCGATCCACCGTGAATTCGGCCGCGGTATCTCCGCCGCGATCCAGATGCCATTCCCCGCTGCCGGGGCCGACCATTTCAAAGCCGGGATTCGCAAAGAAATTTTCCGTGGCCGCGGGCGCGGCTCTAAGGTGCCGAACCATGACCAGGAGCACGGCGGCCAGGAAAACTAACTTCTGCGTCATCGGTCCCCGACGTCCGCGGGTCGGGGGGCGGGAGAAATATCGGGTCCCGGTAGTATCCATCGTCACATCTCCAAGCGGTGGCGCCCGTTGGCACGTGGGCGCAGTCGGCCGAAAATTGTCTCCAGACCGCGCGGGCGCAGTATACCACTGCCCCGGGGGGCAGGGTATGTGCGAGGCTTGGGCACCTTTTAGCGGAGATATCCGGCGGCCCTTATGGAGGCGTCAGGGCAATGGCATTGGGACGGCGGAGGATACCTGATGGCGTTTGTAGTCCTGCTTTTGGGCGGTAGGGCCAACGGGGCGCATGCCTGCCGGCTCCCATGGTGCATCCCAACGCGCCTAAAGGCGGGACTCCAAGCATTCGGCTATCCGACGTCTGCTCGTCACTGGCAGGGTTTCATCAGTGCCGGCGGGACTACGAACGGCCTCCGGCCAAATGCCATTGCCCTTATGGATGTGTGCGGATGGAGCCATGGCGCTGGCGAGGGCCGGGCCGTAACCCTATGATTTGGTGCGATGTCACGGCGGCGTACGGCGTGTCTGAGGGATCATGTTGCATCGATCACCCGAAACCTCTTGCCTTCCCCACGTTTCGGTGCAATGGGTGGGGCGCTTTACTTTGTTTGCGCGGGCGGCCGGTGCGCTGGTGGGCGTGCTGGGCCTGGTCGTCCTGCTGGGCTGGGCCACGGGCAGCGCCGCGCTCAAAAGCGTGTTGCCCGGCCTGGCAACCATGAAGCCCAACACGGCACTGGGGCTGGTCCTGCATGGCCTTGCCCTGCTGCTGCTGACGTGGCCAGCGCCCTCCCGGCGCGTACGCCTATGGTGCTGCGGCGCCGCCGTCGTGCCACTGCTCGTGGGCTTGATGACACTGGTCGAATATGCCTCCGGCGCAGACCTGGTCGTGAACCGGCTGCTGTTCCCCCGCTCACTGATACCCCCGGATGGGGGCCGCATGTCCATCCCCACCACCGTGAGTTTCGTGGCCCTGGGGACCGGGTATGTGCTGGTGACCTGGCGTCGGGCCGAGCGGGCTCTGCAAATCGCCGCGTTGTTCGTGGCCCTGATCGCGGTGATGGGGCTGGTCGGTTACGGGTACGCCACCAAGTTCTACACCTTCGGACCCGCCTGGTCCTTCGCCCTGCATACCGCCATGGCGTTTCTCCTGGTATCGTCGGGCATCCTGGCCGCACGGTCCGCGCGGGGACTGGTCGCCGTTCTCGTCGACGACACGCTGGGGGGCCTGGTGGCCCGGCGCCTGCTGCCGGTGGCCGTGCTGGTGCCGGCCGTGCTGGGATGGCTGCGGCTGGTCGGCGAGCGGGAGGAACTCTATCCGCCGGCGGTGGGCACCGCCCTGTTTGCGACCTTGATCATCGCCGCGCTGGCCGCGGTGATCCTGTGGGTGGCACGCTCCCTGGCCCACGCGGAGGTGCAGCGGCACCAGGCCGAGAAACAGGTTCTCCTGCAGGCGGCTGCCCTGGAGGCCGCGGCCAACGCCATCGCCATCACCGACGCCCGGGCCACGATTCTCTGGGTCAATCAAGCGTTCTGCCAGCTCACCGGCTATGCGCGCGCCGAGGCGCTCGGCCAGACCCCGAGCCTGCTCAAGTCCGGCCGGCACGAGGCGGCGTTCTACCAGGAGTTGTGGGCCACCATCCGCCAGGGGCAGGTGTGGCACGGCGAAATGGTCAACCGCCGCAAGGACGGCACCGAATACGTAGAGGAAATGACCATCGCGCCGCTGCTGGACGACCAGGGGGCAATCGTCAATTTCATCGCCATCAAGCAGGACATTTCCCGCCGCAAGTCCGAGCAGGAGGCGCTGGCGGCGGCCAAGGGCGCGGCCGAGGAAGCCGCGCGGGCCAAGGACCATTTTCTGGCCGTGCTCTCGCACGAACTCCGCACCCCGCTCACGCCCGTGGTCACCACCGTGGCGCTGCTCCAGGGCCAGGCCGACCTGGATCCCTCGACGCGCGAGGGTTTGGAGATGATCCGCCGCAACGTTGAACTCGAGGCGCGGCTGGTCGACGATCTGCTGGATGTCACGCGGATCGCCCGCGGCAAGATCACGTTGGACCGCGCGCCGGTCGATTTGCGCGCCATCATCGCCCGGGCCGTGGAGGTCGTCCAATCCGACCTCAATGCCCAGCGGCTGCACTTGCGCGTCGCGGTCCCGGACGAACCCTGTTTTGTCGCCGGCGATGCGACGCGCCTCCAGCAGGTCTTCTGGAACCTCCTGCGCAACGCCATCAAGTTCACCCCGTCGGCCGGGTGCGTGGGCGTTTCCTGCCGCACGGACGCCGGGCATGTCGTGGTGGAAGTCCACGACAGTGGCATCGGCCTGGAGCCCGAGAGCCTCACCCGCATCTTCAACGCCTTTGAGCAGGCCGAGCAAGCCATCACCCGCCAGTTCGGCGGCCTGGGCCTGGGCCTGACCATCAGCAAGGCCCTGGTCGATCTGCACGGGGGTACCATCGAAGCCTGGAGCGCCGGCAAAGGGCAGGGGGCCACGTTCCGCGTGCGCCTGCCCCTGATTGCCCCCCCGCCCGCACCGCGCCCGCCCCTGCAGCCGCCCGCCGCGGCCACCGCGTCCCTGGCGATCCTCCTGGTCGAGGACCACGCCGACACGGCCCGGGTCATGCGGCAACTGCTGACCCGCGAAGGCCATCGCGTGGAACATGCCGGCGATGTGGCCACCGCCCTGGACCTGGTCCACCGCCACCGGTTCGACCTGATCCTGAGCGATCTGGGACTTCCCGACCGCAGCGGCCTGGAGTTTTTGCGGGAGCTGCGTGCCCAGGGCTCCCACATCCCCGCGATCGCCTTAAGCGGCTACGGGCAGGAAGACGACATCCGCCGCTGCCATGAGGCCGGCTTTGCCGCCCACCTGACCAAACCGACATCCCCGGAGCGCCTCGCCCAGACGATTGCCGCCGTGATCGGCGGCGGGGCGCCGCCCAGCGGGTAGGGCGGGTTAGCGCGTTGGCAAAAATGGCCAGTGGTATACTGGCGTGAGGAAATGGCTTGCCAGTTTCGGCAACCCCAGGCAAAGCGGGGGGCTACAAGGCGCACTGGAACGCCAGAAGTAGAATCGACGTCATTTGAAAGGTACAATCACTACATGAGCCAAGCCGCAATACATGCCGAAATGCCCATGCAGCGGATCGCGGCATTCTGCCACAAATACGCCGTGGAAGAGTTCTGCCTGTTTGGGTCGGTGCTGCGCGAGGACTTCGGGCCTGAGAGCGACATCGACATCATGCTCAAGTTCCAGCGCGGGTACGGGTTCACTTTCGAGAACACGCCGGACATTCAGGAGGAGTTGGAGGCGATCTTCGGCCGTCCGGTGGATGTGATAGAAAAAGGTCGGATTCGCAATCCCATCCGGTATCAGGCGATCATGAGCAGTTATCAGGTGGTCTATGCCGCGTGAGCGCGACAAACCCGCCGAGGATGGCGCCTGGCTGCTGGACATGCTGACCGCGGCGCTTGCCGTGCGGTCGTTTGTGGCCGGCAGAACCCAGGCGGAATATGAAGCGGAGCTTTTTTTCCGATCGGCGGTGGAGCGGCAGGTGGAGATCATCGGAGAAGCGGCATGCGGAATGTCGGAATCGTTCAAGCAGGCGCATCCGGAAATTCCCTGGCGACCAATCATGGCGCAACGCCATCGTCTGGCGCATGAGTATGGGGAGATTGATGACGCCCTGATCTGGACGGTGGCGACGGTTCATGTCCCCAGATTGATCGAACAAATAGCACCACTCACGCCGCCGCTTCCGCCGAAGAAATGACTGCTGCTGATAGGACATTCGATTCTTGTGGATGTCGCCGCACGGGCGAGAGGGCGGGGGCCTTCGATGGACTCCCTTCGGCATCCGTACCATCAAATACGCCTTAAGTCTTCTACATTCGGCCGGTGTTCTTGGGCTCCTTCCCTCTGCCCCCCCTCCGCGATCTCGGCGTACTCTGCGGTTAAAACGTCTTCGCTCCACTGGTCAACAGCGCTGAATTCCCGGGAAATACGCGTCGTTTCGCCGGGTCAGGATCGTGTGATGGTCCGGACACGAGGCGGTATCATTAGTGGGAACGCCGAAGTTCCGGCCCGCCAGACCTCCTGCGAATTGGGGGGGCGCAACCCGCGGCCTTACGGCACGCCGCTACCAAAAGTCACGACCCTTCGGACCTGAAGGCAATCCGGTCATCATCCCCTTACCGTGCCACCTTGTCAGTTTTTCAGATCTTCGCCCCCGCGCCTCAATGGCATCCGGCGAGTTGTGTAGTGGGGATCCACCGGAGCGAAGGGGCGCCCGGGGGCATGGCTGGCTATAATCTCCCCCATGAGTTGGATGCCCGTGCTGGTTTTCTCGACGGTTATGCTGCCCCTGGTGCTGATTGCGGGTGTGCGCGCGATAATCCGCTATCGTCGCCCCCGCACGCCGGTGCATCCCGGGCCCGAAGCGCGGCGCTGCCGCTGCGGCTATTCGCTGGCGGGATTGGACATGCCACGCTGCCCGGAATGCGGGCGGGCCGTCGGGTTTGATCGCACATTTGAGGATCTGGGCATCGCGGAGGCGGAGGTTCGCGCTCACGTGGAAAGCAAGAAGGCCGTGCCCAGGCGGGCAGAATAAGGAAGCCAAATGATTTCATCTCTCAATCGCAAACGGCGCCAGGGAATGATGATCGGCCTGTTGCTGGCGCTGGGCGCCGGGGCGGGCCAGACCTGGGCCCAGACGCCGGCGGCGGCGGCCGGGGCGTTTGCAACGCCTTTGACGGTGGAGAACCTGGATCCGGCGGCGCTGGCGCAGTGGGTGGAGGGGGCTCAGACGCCGGTGGTGCTGAAGGATGGGCCGCGCCACGTGGTCTGGACCCGCAGCACCCCGCCGGAATGGGATGGCGTGCATTTTGGCGCCGGGAAGATGCCGGGCGTGCGCCATCTGCGGTTGGGCTTCAAGGCCCCCCTGCCGGTGGGGTCCGTGCTGGTGCGCGCCGGCGGATGCCTGAGCGTGCTAAAGCCCAGCGCCGACTATCCGGGGAATCTTGCCGATGATACGCAGTGGATTCCGGCGGCGCGCTTGAAGGATGGCACCGTCGGACAGGCCGAGGTGGCGGACGAAGAGTATGCGGTATGGGTGTTGCCGCCGGGCACCAGTACGCGGGCGCTGCGCTTTACGCACACGGCGCCGCTGACCGACAGCCATTACGCGGGCTGGCTGGGCGGGGCGTTTATTCTGCGCGAACGCTGCGCCAATATTGCCCCGCAGGCGCTGGCCACGGCCAGTGCCCGGCCGGAAGCGGCCGAGCGCATCAACAATGAAACCAACGACAACATGTGGCATGCCTGGGACAATGGACCGGACGGTGCCACCATGCCCGTGGCCCAGCGGCCCGAATGGGTCATGCTTACCTGGGCGCAACCGACGCGGCTTTGCGGCCTGGGCGCGCTGTGGGCCGGCTTTGGCACCGCCGAGGCCCAGGTGTATGCCGGGCCAGCGGACCGGCATCCGCGCGATGCGGCGGAAAGCGACTGGAAAAGCGTCAACGTTTTTGAACATCTCGACAGCCAGTATCCCCGGGCGCTGGGCGTCAACTGGATGGATTTTGGCCAGGCGATCACCACATCGGCCGTGCGCCTGCGCCTGACGCAAGTGACGCACGAAGGCCACCCGCACGTGATGGGCCGCACGAAGGAGGGCAAACGGGTCTGGCTCGGTGAGCTGCTGGCCTTGGAACCCCTGGGCGCGGCGGACCTGAAGGCCGCCCTGCCACCGCCGCCCACGGCGGCCAGTCATCCGCCGATTCCGATCCGCTTTAACCTAAAGGAGCCCGGGTACGTGACCCTGGTCATTGACGATGCCGCCGGAAGACGCGTGCGTAATCTACTGGCGGAAACGCTGTTCCCCGCGGGCGATAACGTGGCGTGGTGGGATGGCATGGACGACCTGCTGCGCGACAAGGAGGCCGCGGGCCATGGCGTTTATCACATTCCCATGCAGTTGGTGGGGCCGGGCGACTATCGCGTCCGCGGCCTGAGCCGCCGGACGTTGGAACTGCACTACGAGTTTTCCCTTTACAGCGCCGGCAACCCGCCGTGGGAAACCGCCGACCACAGCGGCGGCTGGCTGACCAATCACACGCCGCCGTCGGCAGCGCTGTTTGTGCCGGCGCCCCCGGGCGATAAGCCGATGGTCTACCTGGGCAGCTACATAAGCGAAGGCGGGGCCGGCCTGGCGTGGGTCGACCTGGAAGGGCATAAGCAGGGTGGCCGCGGCTGGGTTGGCGGCAACTGGACCGCCGCGCCCTACCTGGCGCGGGATGCCGGCGCACAAGCCGACGGGCAGGTGCAGGCATATGTCGGGGCCGCGTGGGAGGGGGAATTGCGTTTAACAGCGCTGACGGCGGACGGCGATAAGCCGGTCCTGGTTCCCACCTATAAATTCCCCGGCAACACCGACCATGAGAAGAAGGCCAATTCCGTGCTCGGGGGCATAGCGCTACACAACGGGCTGCTGGTGGCCAGTTTGCCGGCGCAGAACAAACTGCTGCTGGTCGATGCGTTGCACCATGCGGTGCAGGCGGTGGCCGAGTTGGTGGATGGCCGCGGAGTGGCGTTTGATTCGCAGGGGCGGCTGCTGGCCTTGTCGGGCACGCGGTTGGTGCGCTACACGCTGCGGGCGGCCGCGGGCGGCGAAAGTCCGCTGACAGAACCGACAGTGTTGTGCGACCACTTGCAGGACCCGCAGGGCATCACCACCGATCCGCAGGGCAACATCTACATCAGCGATCGGGGCACCAGCCACCAGGTGAAAGTTTTCGACCCGGCCGGCAAGCTGCTGCGGGCCATTGGTCATGCCGGGGCGCCGCACGCCGGGCCGTACGATGGCCTGCACATGAACAACCCCAAGGGCCTGACGATCGACACCGCCGGTCACCTGTGGGTGGCGGAGGAAGATTTCCAGCCCAAGCGGGTGAGTGTCTGGAGCACCGACGGCACCTTCTGGAAAGCCTTTTACGGGCCGGCGGAATACGGCGGCGGCGGTGTCCTGGACCCCCAGGACAAGACCCGGTTCTATTATCACGGCATGGAATTCAAGGTGGATTGGAAGACCGGCGCCAATGAACCCGTTGCCGTGTTGTGGCGACCCGGGCCGGGCGAATTGCCACTGCCCACGGGACACGCCGACGGCATGCCCGAGACGCCCCTGTATGTCGATGGACGGCAGTATCTGACCAATTGCTTCAACAGCAACCCCACCAACGGGGCGGGTATTGCCATGCTCTGGCTGCGCAAAGATGGGGTGGCCCGCCCGGTGGCCGCCATGGGCCAGGCCGATCTGTGGGATCTGCTTAAGGGGGCCGCGTTTAAGCCGCACTGGCCGGCGGGGGTCGATCTGACGTCCGAGCGGGCCAAGCGGACCACGTTTTTCGCCTGGTGCGATCTCAACGGCGACGGCCTGGTGCAACCCGACGAAGTGACGTTCCTGAAGGCGGCCAGCGGCGGGATCACGGTGATGCCGGACTTGTCGTTTGTGGCGGCGCGCGTGGATGAGCGCGCCATGCGCTATGCCCCGCAGAAATTTACCGCGGCGAGTGTACCGCTTTACGATCTGCAAGCCGGGCAGACGCTGGTTACCGGGGCCCAGCCCCCGGTTTCCTCCGGCGGGGACCAGGCCCTGATCGGCACCCATGGCTGGACGATCTTCACCAATGCCCCCAAGCCTTTGAGCGCGTTTGGCCTGGGCGGGGCCAGGGACGGTGTGGCGCTTTGGAGCTACCCCTCGCCGTGGCCGGGCCTGCATGCCAGCCACGAGGCACCCGCGCCCAGCTTTCCCGGCCAGGTGATCGGCCACACGCGGCTGCTGGGGAATATGGTTACGCCCAAGGCCGGAGAGGCCGGGCCGCTGTGGTGCGTCAACGGCAACATGGGCAATATGTACCTGTTCACCCAGGACGGCCTGTTCGTGGCCCAACTGTTCCAGGATGTGCGCCAGGGCAAATTATGGAGCATGCCGGTGGCCCAGCGCGGCATGCTGGTCAACGATCTGACCCTGCACGATGAAAACTTCTGGCCGACCATCAGCCAGGTTGCCGGCGGGCAGATTTATCTCAACAGCAGCCTGCCCAACATCGTGCGCATTGACGGCCTGGAGAGCATTCACCGCCTGCCGGAGACCGCGCTGCCCATCACGCCAGCGGATCTGCAGAATGCCGGGGCCTGGTGCCTGGCGGCCGAGGCGCTGCGCCAGCAGGCCCAGGGCACCGGCACGCTGCAGGTGGCGCTGGCGAATACGCCGCCCGTGGTCGATGGCATACTGGATGAGTGGGAAAAGGCCCACTGGGCCGTGATCGACCGCAGCGGTGTGGCGGCCAATTTCAACTCGCATTCCAAACCGTATGATGTTGCGGCGGCGGTGGCCATCGCCGGCGAGCGGCTCTATGCCGCCTTCCGCACCGCCGATCCGAACCTGCTGCGCAACAGCGGTGAAATGCCCACGGCACCGTTCAAAACCGGCGGGGCATTGGACCTGATGCTGGGCGTCAATCCCGGTGCCGATCCCAAACGCGCCGAACCGGTTGAAGGCGATCTGCGGCTGCTGGTTACGCAAGTGAAAGGCAAGACGCTGGCGATCCTTTACCGGGCGGTGGTGCCCGGCAGCAAAGAGCCGGTACCGTTCAGCTCCCCCTGGCGCACCATCCGCTTCGACCGCGTGGAGAATGTCAGCGACCAGGTGCAACTGGCAGGTGCGGATGGCAACTATGAGCTGTCGATTCCCCTGGCCGTGCTGGGCCTGAAAGCCCAGGCGGGCCAACGCATCCGGGGTGATATTGGCATCCTGCGCGGCGATGGTTCCCAGACCCTCCAGCGGGTTTACTGGAGCAACAAGGCGACGGGCATCACCGCCGACGTGCCTTCCGAAGCGCAACTGGCGCCGCGGCTGTGGGGCCAATGGGAGTTTATTGGCGTGCCCTGATACCGCCTAACAAAATGAACCACAGAGGCACAGAGACCCAGAGAATTTCACAGAGAAGACATCCCCATTTCAGCACCGTAGCGTCACTTTACGTGGGATGTGAAACCACTGATGAACCCGGCGCGGCGGGCCGCCAGCAAAGACAATAAACACGATGCCGCCAAGGCATACGAAAAAAGGCAACGAGATGGAACCACAGATAAACACAGATGAACACAGATATTACAGAAGTGGATGAAGAGGCAGAAAATTTTCACAGGCGGCGAAGACATTAATGGATGATCGCACAGGGAAAGCCTTGTCCGCAGGAATTTCCAGGACCATGGTCACGAGCGACGGCAACGACAATTCTCTCAAGACGTAGGAACGCATGGCCTTTCTCAAATAATCTGTGTTCATCTGTGTTTATCTGTGGTTCCATTTCTTGGGACGAACTATATTGCGATCACGGCAACGGCGACGCCGCGGTTGCGAACCGGCCGGGTTTTGCTAGGCTTAGCGGGCGCGGATTGGAGTCTTTAACGCATTAACTGGGATGGGCATGGCTGATTTTATTTCGCTCAATGGGCAGGTGCTTCCTTATGACGAGGCGCGGATCGCGCCTGGGGATGGCGGGTTTTTGCATGGGGCCGGGTTGTTTGAAACCCTGCGCGTGCGCAATGGCGTGGTCTTTCGGCTGGCGGATCATCTGGCGCGGCTGACCGTCTCGGCTGCCGACCTGGAATTGCCCTTTGTGCTGGGGCCCGAGCAACTGCGCGACCTGGTGGCCGAGTTGCTGGAAGCCAATGAACTGCGGGATGCGCGGGTGCGCGTGACGCTCACGCGCGGGGATCTGCACGAGGTTTCCGCGGAAAACCCCGTGCCGCCGGTGACGCTGGTGATCGCGGCGGCGGAATTTACGCCGTATCCCGCGGAGCTTTATGCCAAGGGGATGACCGTCGCGCTAAGCCCCTACAAGCAGAACCCGGACCATCCGCTGACCGGCCACAAGACCACCAGCTACCTGGATCGGTTGCTCGCCCTGCGCCAGGCCCAGGCGGCCGGCGCCGGCGAGGCGTTGTGGTTTACGGGGCATGATAATGACCTGGCGGAGGGTTGCATCAGCAACGTGCTGCTCGTGGACGCTGATGGCATCTTGGCCACGCCGCCGCTGATGGTGCAGGAAGGCCGGCGGCTGTGCCTGCCGGGCATTACGCGCAAGCTGGTGCTGGAACTGGCCCGGAACGCGAATATCCTGCCGCACGAACGGACGCTGCGCATCGCGGACGTGCTGGCGGCACGCGAGGTGTTTTTGACCAATGCGATCATGGGCCTGATGCCGGTGGTGCGGATCGAGCGCCATGCGGTAGGCGCAGAGAAGCCCGGACCGATCACGACCGATTTAATGCAGGCGTATCAAAAACGCCTGGTGGAGGAATGCGGTGGTTAAGAAACTTTCCCCGGCGACCAGACGCAACGCCCTGTTTAGCGCCGTCGCAACGCGACGCTTGCCCACGAAGAGCTACACCCTGGGCCAGGTGACCGCGGCTCTGGAGAACATTGCCCCGCTGCACCTGGCCGAAGCGTGGGATAATGTCGGGCTGCTCTCGGGCGAAAAGAGTGCCCCGGTGCGGCGGGTGCTGCTGGCAATGGATTTAACGCCGGCGGTCTATGCCGATGCACTGGCCCAGCGTGCGGATCTGGTGTTCCTGTACCATCCGCCGATCTTTAAGCCACTCAAGAACATCCGGAACGACGGGCAGGACCCGCCGGCGCTGGCACTAAAGCTGGCCACGCACAAGATCTGGGTGTACGCGCCGCACACAGCGCTCGATACGGTTGCCGGCGGGACCAATGATGTGCTGGCGGCACTGCTGGGCGCCACCGTTACGGGATCCTTTTCCAACCAGCCCGGCCAGGGCAGCTACCTGAAGCTGGTCACGTTTGTCCCGGAGAGTGCCGTGGAACGGGTGGCCGAGGCGGTCTTCGCGGCCGGGGCGGGGCACATTGGCACCAAGTCCAAGTATACACGGTGCAGTTTTCGCACGCCGGGCACCGGCACGTTTTTTGGCGATGAATCGACGCATCCGGCAGTCGGGCAGCGCGGACAGTTGGAGCAGGTGGCGGAAATTCGCCTGGAGACTATTCTGCCTGCCGACCGGGCGGCCGCAGTGGTCAGCGCTCTGCGCTGCAGCCACCCGTATGAAGAGCCGGCGTTTGACCTCTTGCGCATGGAAAGCCCCCCGGAAACGGTCGGACTGGGGCGGCTGGCGCAACTGGCCCAGCCCATCACGTTAAGAAAACTTGCCGCGCTGGGAAAACGCAAACTGGGTGTAAAGACCGTGGGAGTCCTAGGCGATCCGGACCGGCCAATTTCGTCTTTAGCACTGATGGCGGGAAGTTCCGGCCGGATGCCGCTGGACGTTTTACGCAAAGGAGGAAACTTTGACTGCCTGATTACCGGAGAATTGAAACATCATGATGTGCTGGCGTTCCACGCGGCGGGGGTTGCGGCCCTCTGTTTTGGCCATGCCGAATCGGAACGGCCTGTGCTGGGCATGGTGCAACGATCGCTGCGCGAACAACTGGGCGGCTTGGACGTAAGTATCAGTTTGGCCGATCAGAGCCCCTTTTACGTCCTATAACCATGGGATAGGTTGAAAATAGGTAACGATACGCCATAATAATGCAAATAAATGGCGTCACAAAACCGATATGGTGTGAACAGCGTAATGCTGTAGAAGTCGCTCTTTGCTGATGCCGTAATCTCTAACCAAAGGAGTCATGGTGAACCTTTTTACGAAGCATGCCCCCCGCAAGATTGTCCTGGGAACGCTGGCGGTCGCCGGGTTGGCGGCGCTGGTCACCGGCGCTACGCTGCGCGCGGACACCGCGACCACCAAGCCGGTGGCGCTGCCCGAACCGACCGTCAAGGAAACCGCACCAGACCCGGTGCTGGCCACCGTGGACGGGATCCCCATCGATCGCGAGAAGTTCAACGGCCTGCTGATGGCCATCGGCGGCCCGCGCCTCTTTGAGCAGGTCATCACGTATGTGTTGGCCCAGGAAGCCTGCGACAAGGGTGGCATCGAGATCAAGCCCAGCGATACCGAAGCGGAAAAGACCCGCATGCTGGCGGGCATTGGCGAGCGCTATCCGGACCTCAAGGACGCCAAGGACCGCGAACAGGCCCTGGGCATCCTGCTGCAACGCCAGGGCGTGACCGCCCTGGAATTCCAGCTTTCACTCCAGCGCGCCGCGTGCCTGCGCAAACTGGCCACCGGCAAGGCGGTCCCCACGGATAAGGAAGTAACCGACGCCTGGGATGCCAACAATGCCGAAAAGGTCGACGTGCTGGACATTGTCGTCAAGGATTTCAATGAAGCCTCCGAGCTCCGCAAGTTTGTGGAGAAAGAGAAGAAGGCCCCCACCGAGCTGGCCAACTCCAAGGGCGCCCGCATGAACGAATTCACCATCAGCGCCGTGGTGCCCCAGACCGGCGCCGCCAAGGACCTTAAGGAACTGGCGTTCCAGGTGAAGGAAGGCGATCTGTCGGCCGCCAAGATGATCGGCGGCGGCGACGGCAAGCCCGGCGAACTGCATGTGATGTACTGCGTCAAGAAGATCCCGGCGACCGGCAAGGTGGCCACGGAAGCCGAGAAGGCGGACCTCAAGAAGAAGATGACCGAAGCCTACGAGAGCCGCTGGGCCGATGCCCATCTGCGCAAGCTGATGAACGAAGCCCGGATCGACATCAAGGACAAGACGCTCTCGGCCTATTACCAGGCGGTCAACGCCCAGGCGGCCCAGGCCCGCGCGGCGGCGGCGTCGCAGGCGGCGAGCCAGCCGACCACGGCCCCGAAATAAACCGTTCCGGAATTTGCGTTAAACCCTGGCCACCGGAACTGCAAAGTTCCGGTGGCTTTTTTATTGCCACAAGCCCGCTGGTCGTTTACAACAGTGGGGTGGCGGAAACCTTCTCTATGGGATGCATGAACTATGGCTGGCGGAAGCGATCAACCTTTTACCATTGATGTCTCGTCGCGCATTCGGCGTTTGCCCCCCTACCTCTTTGCGCGCCTCAACGCGCTTAAGGCCGACAAGCGCCGCGCCGGCGCCGACGTAATCGACCTGGGCATGGGCAATCCCATCGACCCCTCGCCCGATTTTGTCATCGACAAACTGGCCGAGGCGTCGCGCGATGCGCGCAACCACCGCTACTCCGCCAGCGTGGGCATCTACAACCTGCGCCGCGAGGTGGCCCTGAAGTACAAGCGGCGCTACGGCGTGGAACTGGATCCCAACACCGAAGTGGTCGCCACCATCGGCTCGAAGGAAGGGTTTTCCCACCTGATGCTGGCGCTGCTGAGCGCCGGCGATACGGTGGTGGTCGGCGATCCGGCCTATCCAATCCACATGTACGCGGTGGCCCTGGCCGGCGGCAGCGTCTACAGCGTGCCGCTGGGCAACGATGAGGCATTCCTGGCGCGCATCGAGCATGTACTTAAGAACCTGTACCCCAAGCCCAAGCTGATCATTTTGAATTACCCGCACAATCCCAGTGCGATAACTGTTGAGCCGGAGTTTTACCAGCAGGCGGTGGCCCTGGCGCGCAAGTACAACGTACTGGTGATCAGCGATTTCGCCTATGGCGAAACCTGCTACGACAACTACCGGGCGCCTTCATTCCTGGCGGCCGCGGGCGCCAAGGAGGTCGGCGTGGAATTTTCCACCATGAGCAAGCCGTACAACATGGCCGGCTGGCGCGTGGGCTTCTGCTGCGGGAATCACGAGATGGTTCGGGCCCTCTCGACCATCAAGGGCTACTACGATTACGGCCATTTTGCCCCGATCCAGATCGCCAGCATCATGGCCCTGCGCCATGGCGATGAGTTTGTGCAGGAGCAGTGCAAGATTTACCAGCAGCGGCGTGACATCCTGGTGCGCGGGCTGCGCAAGATCGGCTGGACGGTCGAGACGCCGCGGGCGAGCATGTTTGTCTGGGCCCGCGTGAGCGAGCAGCACCTGGCCGGCCAGAGCACGATCGACTTCTGCTATCGCCTGCTTGAAGAGGCGGATGTGGCAGTGGCCCCGGGCCGCGGCTTTGGCGAATGCGGCGAAGGATTCGTGCGCATCGCGCTGGTGGAAAATGACCTGCGCATCAAGCAGGCCCTGCGCCAGATGGATACAGCGCTCAACGGGCGCAAGAAACATCAGCGGCCGAGCAACAAAGCCCGCGGGGGCGCGGCCGAGACGCCCAGCTCCCGCCGCGCCGCCGACGACGGCAGCAGCATCATCGGGGGCTAGCGCCACGGCAAAGGACGACGCCGCGGTGACTTTTTGGTGCGCGTTTGATAAACTTGGACCAAGGAATGGGAGGTTCAAATGACGGTCGCGCAAGCTGCCAGAATTGAGAGGCGCGTCAAAGCGCTCGAATCGGACGTTGCTTTTCTGAAGGAACAACTGGAATGGGCCCAGACCGTTGCCGGAATTCAACGCGGATTTGCGGCGCTGGATGCGGGGCGCGTTCAACCCGCCGGGCCCGCGCTGGCTAAACTGCGGAAGAAACTCGTTAGACAATCATGATCTACGACGTACTCATCTCCGATCCCGCTCTCGATGAATTGGAACAGGCATTCAATTGGCTGCTGGAGCGAACCACGGTACATGCTCCAACCTGGTACGATGGCATCGTCGCGGCCATTAAAACCCTTGCCACCAACCCGCAGCGCTGTCCGAAAGCGCAGGAAGCCGTGTCATTCGGGCGCGAAGTGCGCCAATTGTTATATGGGCATCGCCCCCACACGTACCGAATTCTTTATTCAATCCGCGGGCAATCGGTTGTCATATTGCATGTGCGGCATAGCGCAAGAGAACGATTGTGATCTCCCCGTCGCGCCGCGGTGATCGACCGTGGCGACGCCTGGCCCGCAAGGGCCACCGCTAAATAGGGACCGCCACCGGGCCGCATGTCACACCCCCTGTAAATGTCACGGAATTGCGTACCGCGGGCGTGGAGGAAATTTATGGAATTAAACTTGACTCCTAAATAGTTGATGCATAAAGTGCTTCCGAAGCGCGGCTTTTGGGAAACGGTGACGTATGCGACAGGGCAGTTTGCAGACCCAGATTAAGAAGAAGCGGGCTTTTGACCACCCGGAAGAAGAGGCCCTGCTGAACCTGCTCAAGACCAACGACCACCTGCAGATCCACTTGGATCGGCTGTTGCGCTCGTTCGGGTTGACGCCCTCGCAATACAACGTGTTGCGGATCCTGCGCGGCGAGGGGCAACCCCTGCCGTGCCTGGAAGTGGCCAGCCGGATGATCACGGTGGTGCCGGCCATCACGGCGCTGCTCGACCGGCTGGAACAGGCGGAATTGCTGACCCGGGAGCGGTCGGCGGAGGACCGGCGGGTGGTCTATATAGCGATTACGAAAAAGGCCCTGGCGCTCCTGGCGCAGGTGGATCAGCCGCTGGCCGATCTACAGCAGAGCCTGCTGGGGCATATGGCCGCGGCGGAATTACAGGAATTGAGCCGGTTGCTGGAGAAGGCCCGGCAGTTTGCAGAGCGTACTTGATGGATTTGTCTATCCATTGTTTTTGGAGAAAAGGGGTAATTTTATGACCACGAGTGTAATGCATGAGCAGAAGATTGGTGTGCGTCCTGCGGCCCAACGCGGGCATGGCGACTATGGCTGGTTGAATACCTGGCATACGTTTTCGTTTGCCGACTATTACGACCCGGCGCAGATGGGGTTCCGGACACTGCGGGTGATCAACGATGACCGCGTGGCACCCGGCCAGGGTTTCCCAACGCATCCGCACCAGGACATGGAGATTTTCAGCTACGTGTTGGAAGGTGCGCTGGCGCACCAGGACTCCATGGGCAATGGGCGGGTGCTTAAGCCGGGGCAGATTCAACTGATGAGCGCGGGGCGCGGAATCACCCACGGCGAGTTCAACCCCTCGGAGACGGCGGGAGCGCATTTTCTACAAATCTGGATCATGCCCAACCGGCGGGGCCTGACGCCGAGTTATACCGAATGGCATCCGAAGGCTGCGGATGCGGGCACGCCCAAAGTGCTGGTGATTTCGCCGGATGGGCGGGATGGGTCGGCGACGATCCACCAGGATGCGGACATTTATCGCATCCGCCTGGCGCCCGGGCAGAGCGTGGCGCACGAACTGGCACCCGGCCGCGGGGCGTGGCTGCAAGTGGCCCAAGGCGCGTTGACACTCAATGAGGTGACGTTGCGGACGGGGGACGGCGGCCATACCGAGGACGCCGGCACGCTGACGCTGACGGCGTTGGAGCAAACCGAGGCAATTTTGTTTGACTTGAAGTAACGCGGCGGCATCCAAGATAGAAAGCCTGAACACGAAGCCACGAGGGCACGAAGGACCACGAAGAAGATGGAATCTGGAAGTTGGAAGATTTGAATAACAAGTGAGGTTTAAACGAAAGGAAGGTTCTCATGACGAAGATTCTGGTGCTGTATTACTCGACGTATGGGCATGTGGAAACCCTGGCCGGCGTGGTGGCCCAAGGCGCCCGCAGTGTCGAGGGGGTGGAAGTGACCGTCAAGCGCGTGCCCGAGACCATGCCGCCGGAGGTGGCTGCAAAAGCTGGCGCGAAGCTGGACCAGGCGGCACCGGTGGCAACCCCGGCGGAACTGGCGGACTACGACGCAATCATCTTTGGCACGCCGACCCGTTTTGGCAACATGGCCGGGCAGATGCGCACCTTCCTGGATCAGACTGGCGGACTGTGGGTCAAAGGCGCCCTGGTCGGCAAGGTGGGCAGCGTGTTTACCAGCACCGGCACCGGGGGCGGCAATGAGAGCACCATTATCAGTTTTGTCACGACCCTGATGCACCAGGGAATGGTGTACGTGGGCTTGCCGTATGCGTGTCCGGAATTAGCGGACATCAGCGAAGTCAAAGGCGGTTCGCCGTGGGGCGCGGCGACCATAGCCGGGGCGGACGGTTCCCGGCAACCGAGTGCCAAGGAACTGGCCCAGGCCCGTTTCCAGGGCCGGCACGTGGCCCAGATTGCCCAGAAACTGCGGGGCTAGAAGTTAGAAGTTAGAAGTTAGAAGTTAGAAGTTGGACGTTGAACGTTGGACGTTTTGTTTTTTTAGTTGGAATCTTACAGGAGTCATTCATGAAGAAAATGCTTGT
>Ga0316217_10003020_pt1 | contig 19670 bp, 14 predicted proteins | sample 1anoAmetaG_FD_203633 | JGI IMG/M metagenome (GOLD analysis project Ga0316217, IMG submission 203633) | Freshwater microbial communities from Trout Bog Lake, Wisconsin, USA - 1anoA | ecosystem: Environmental > Aquatic > Freshwater > Lake > Hypolimnion/Profundal zone | place: USA: Wisconsin...
GCTTAAACCATCCAGCTCTAATAATCTTTGGTGGAGTTACATCAAATATCCATTTTATGTAAATGATCTATTAGTGACCAAATCTTATCAAATGACCGCAGTTCTCAACTAATCAACTCTGCTAGTATTGTCCATCATACAGAAAGTATTTATAAGGCTTGAGCAGCCTATGTGATGAGTCTAAGCACAATATAAAGACCAGCTATGGCAGAATACAGATATTATACAATATGGGGAATTGTGTGGCAAATGGCAGAACGGAGCAGCAACCCTTGAAATATGTGGACCGAGGTGTCCAAAGCTAGGCTGTTGTAGTGGGTGATTCAATTTTAGCAGTCCCTGCCGACAATACTGCAGCTAATGCGGACAATCTTCCGAGAAAACTTAGAATATATTAACAAGACCCACACAACCAGCTAAATCAGCTGAATGTTTCGAATGCCCCAAATGCGACAGATCAGGCTGCTAAAAAAGAATCGTGTAATAATGATCAGTCTGAAGGAGGGCACAAAGCTGATTCGCAGTCGAATTCGAACAAAGGGTAAGGTTTGCGAAGAGGAGAGGAGGCAAAACGGCTGAGTGCTTCAATTAATATTGAATTTGAATCTCGATAGTCGCTGGCCCAATCTACTTCCGAAGATGCCAACTTAAAGAATCATCTGAAGCTGGAGTAAGCCGCTAATGCTTTGAAATTTACTAAGACTCAGCAATCTTGGATGATGGATTCTTCAAGGGACAATAAGTAGGTGGGGTTGGAGAAGACATCCAATACAGAGACCTTGGAAAAGATGCGACCATTCAGAATGCAAGGTAGGGAGAGTCTTTAACGCACATCGTCTCCGTTTAACCACCTATCACTTTAGAGCTCCAATAAAATGGCAACATCCAATTTCGGGAATACTTTTATCCCTTAAATATTGTAGCAACCCTCATAAAAAAGTGGAGGTTAGTCGAGATCAGCAGACAAACTATCGAGTGAGTCAAATTTGCAAGAAAAGTAAGCATCTGTTGCTGAAAAAAATACTGATTCTGAGGTGGCAAATGATGTCAGTTTTGGAATACAGGGAATCAAATAGGTCAAATAGGAGCTTGCTGAGATTCATGAGGAAATACACGATTAACCCAACTAAGGAATGAAGGGGATCCAATGGCAAAGCAAAATCTTAGCAATCTGATATTTTCCCTCAATTATTAATCAAAAGAGTCGATGATGAAGACATTTCATCCCAAATTTGCCTTTTAAAACTTAATTTTCAGCTAGACTGCTTATTAGGCACTTGTGATTCATCGATTGTTTAGAAAGCTGGCAGCAGCTGAAGCCAGCTAAATAAAGTTGTAGCTATCAGTATGCTAAAAGATTCAAGGAAGGTCAGTCACCATAAGGATTTGTATATGGGATTGGTTGAGAAGATTTAGAAAAAAATTGGAAATCTTCTACTGAGACAACTTTGATTTTTATTCCTGGTTGGATTTATCCAAAAGCCATTTTCCAGTGTTTATAAATTCTTTTGGATATATCAAAACCAAATGGGAGGAAACTAGTCAACAACTAAAAATGAGCAATAGAATAGGAGTGAAGCAGGCTATTCAGAAAATACTAACTTATTTGGTGCATCTGATAACTGTAATTAAAATCGGAAGAGGTCCAAGATATTCCTATCCCCTCCTGCTCACGAAGCCAAACCAGCAAGCGACATCCCAAAGATGTTCAACCACAAGGCAGAGAGTGAGACTCAAAAGAGGGGACTAACCAAAGCCTACAGCTTAAACCAGCTTCAAACGAATTCTTTCAACTATAACTCGAATACACAGCTAGGATAGAGAAACCAAAAGCACAAGAAGGACGTCAAAGTAGATTTAGAGAAATTTGTGTAAGGACCCTGGGAAAACAAGCTGGCAGGCAAAGAGAGAAGCAAAGTTAACGGATAGGGCAATCCTGAGCGCTAGAATCTTTTGAAAACGGGTTTGAGGCTTATTTAAATCAGGTAGACCTTGAACAGCATCCCTGATTAGGCATGCAGCCAAACTGCGGATTTGCTTCAAGAAGCGAGAGATAGTCTTGTGTTCTAGGGGCAGAGGGTAGCGGAGTTGTTGAGAAGTTCTGGAGGAATGGCTGAGTAAGGGTTTAATCTTGGAGATGTTGATTAATAGATGCTGAGAGAAACTCGCAGGAGCCTTCAGACCTAGCGCGTGAAACTGCTCAAGCACAAATAAAGTTTGGGTGCTGTCTCTGAACCCAACCGATCCTCTCTAGGTCGGAGACATTTTTCTAACTAACACCTGATTCTACTTGAAGCCAGGCAATCTATGATTCTGATGTTTGATAAGTTGATAAACCTTCTTTCGATGGAAAAAGGTTTGACGAAAGAGGATTGCATGGTTATTTCCGACAGTTTACTTTTGCTCAAGGAAAGTCTAAATACTAAGAAGAAAAAGGCTAACCAATAGTTAGTAGATGTAACAGCAAATCGACAAAAGACTATATGGGAGTGAAACTCAAGCATGCTTTGATAGTTTATGTTTTTTTTAGCTAAAAGGTTGAGTTTAGCGTTCTTCATACTCTTTCAAGGATGTTGGTTAAATTTAAATCAAGAGAAAGCTGTTTTTTATTTTGACAAGCCTTGTTAATGCCATTTTATTCAAGTTTGCCTCCATCACTAAACAAAAAGTTTAAGAATATTATCCAAAATGATGAGTTTCAGTTGCCTCCTCCGAAAACAACTTGCCGAAAAATCTAAAAATGCTTATAAATTTTTGCTTCAGAGTGATCTAAACAAAACTAAAGCAACCCAAACTATTGGATAATGGAGTTATCTCCATATGATTTTTATGATAACTATTTTTAGGTTTTGTGTTTGGAAGTAAAACAACATTAGCCAATTGATACTTTTTGATGGATGTTTGTTGCTCTATAAAATATTAGACTATTTCTCCCATCAATGCCTGTTTATTTATCCTTTTTGTTCAATAAAAGGTTAATTTTGGCATTTGGGCGATTTTCGGCTCAAATAAAGAGTCAAAATTGTTGAACAAATGTAGCAAGTGAAAAGATAAAAGGCCAAGATAGCAAATAGATGGCTATGATCATTTAAAGTGTCCTTTCAGACACTGAGGTATTGGCTTTGAGTCTAATGCTTTCGTGCGAAGAAAGGAGGGTCTTTTGGGAGACTTGAACTCCAATGCATCTATCCGGCAATCTCAATGTTTTGATGGTGTTGCCTTTGCTGAGCTGTCCAATGAGCTAAAATTATGAATTTATGAAATTATGAACTTAAAGTGTCTTTTTTACTTGGTTTACCCCAAGGATAACAATCTTCTACACCCTCCAAGTTTTTGAAAAAAATGGCAGTTATATCAAATTATTATCTAAGATAGCAAATAAAAGACATAAAAAGATCCTAATTGTTCAAAAAAGTCTTCACAGATGAATCAGCAACCACATGAAAGAGTTGCATCAATACCCAAAATAAAAACAAAAATGGAGGCTTACAGCTCATCTTAAATGGAGAAATCATTAGAGCTCCTTATCCAAATATCAAAGTTCGCTTCGAACGCTCAAACAATCTGATTATTCAAAAACATAGGAAATCATGATTCCATCTAAGAAAGATGGGATGAAGGCCGAAAATAAAGTGAAATCCTTGCATGATTGATCTGAGCACCCGAATCTTATACTCTAGAAGCTTTGAGGTTTATTAAGTCCATCGAGGGGGGGGGCGAATTAAATCAAGCAGCCCAGATTAATACCGATAACTCAACCGTGCTCAAATCAAACATAGATTCTTGGAGAGCAAGGGATGAAGGAGAAGATCCCTAACGAGGAGCCAATCCGCTTCCTTGGGAAAGCTTGATATGTCAATTGAAAATCTTATACTGAAACCGCTTTAATTATTATTCCTAGTTATATTAATCTAAAACTCATTTTCCAGTGTTTATAATTTTTTTTAGATATATCACTAGTAAATGGGTGGAAACGAATCAACTGTAAGAAATTAGCAATAGAACAGAAGTGAAGCGGCATATTCCGACAGAACTAATGTAGTAGCTGGCTTTGATAAGCTTAATTAAAGTCAAAGTCGGCAGAGGACAAAGATATTCCTCTCTCCTCCTCCCCAGGAACACAAAAAAGTGAACAACTTCCCAGAAATGGTGAATGTGATGCTGGAGAATGCGGTGCAAAAGAGTGAACTGAACAATCTTCAAAACCCAAATACCTTGGTAAAAAACCTCCAGCACTCTAAATCAAGTAGCCAGCTGGGCGACAGAGTTTACAAACCCAAAATCACGTAAAAGAAAGATGTCAAAGTAGACTTGTAGAAGTTCGTGTAGGGACCTTTCCATAATAGGTTGGCATAGAAGGTTAATATCAACTCACGCCAAATGAAAAATCCTGAAGACAACAATCTGCTTAATCTTAACACACTGACTAGTATATCTAACTAGGAGTGTGGCCAGACTTCACATTTGTTCCGAGAACCTCCCGTTAGGCATAGTCTTTGTAGCTAGACTCAGAGAATTGGCTCGGATTAGTTTTTGAGAAGTTCTGTAAGATAGTTTTTGGAGGAGTTGGATCTGGATGAGCTTGACCATTAAAAGCTATTAGAAAGCTAGAAGGGTCTTAGTTAGCGCGGGCCTCCTCCCAAACATAGATTAAGTGTAGATACGATCTCTGAACCCAACCGAACCTCTATTGAGTAAAAGTTGCCGGATACGGACCAGAAGTAAACTTAAAGCTAGCGCAAAATTTTGCTGTAAGTAGTTCACAAGTTGCTTCGTGTTATCTCAACAGGAAAAAAGCTGAGCGAAGAGGACTACACAAGTATTTCTGACAGTATTATGTTGCTTCAGGAAAGTGTTAGTATTAAAGCCAAGAAGAACAAGCTTTAGAGTTAGTAGATTGCGATGTACCAAATCAATAAAAGGCTGTATACTAGGCACGTTAAATGATAATTATTTGGTTTTATATGTTTGATTTCGTGATTTTGAGGTAAAAAGATTGAATCTTAATATCCTTCATCTGTTTTCCAAGAAGTGCTGAATAGAATTTAAGAAAAGTTGCTTCTATTCTAAGCACAGGAGAGGATTTAGATACGATTAGCCTGTTTAGGGGTGGCTGAGAGAGCTATTAATGGGAGAATGGAGGGTCGGGCTTTTCGGAAATGGTCAGTCGATTACGGCCCATATAACGAGTCAGATAATTAATTCTCTTATTTATATATCGAAAATTGTTGCAAAATGTTATAAATTTTAAATAACCAGATCTTTCCCCAATGGGTGCAGATGAGCTAAAACCCAGCAATAATTACAATCCCTAAAGCAGAATTTAGCCAGCTGGTCAAATAAATATGAGATCATTTGGAAGGTCCGATAATTGTATTTCAATGCGGAAGAGGTAGAGGATATTTCGGTCTTAAAGGGGCTAATAGGCCAAATCTACAAACAATATCACTTAGTTTACTAATGTGATGCAGGGGTTTGGAAAAAACGGGGGAAAAACGCAAGATGAGATAAAAGAGAACTAACAGAATTTGGGCAACTGTAGGCTCAATATTCCTGCGGGGGATCACTCTTCCAACTGCCGAAGGAATGCCAAAAGTCGAGAAATTAAGGTTGATCTATAGAAATATCTCGGAAAATCCCTGCCGAAAAGCCAGGCAGAAAAGAATGAAATTAGTCAAAATAGAAGAAAAATCGAGGAAGGGCTTCAGAAATAAGACAAATTAATACAAACTGACGAAAGTGCTTTTAGCACAAACCATTTCTCAGGCTAGAATGAGCTCTTTAAAATTGGCAAGAATGTTCTGGACTCATGTGTGAGGCTAATCCAATTTAGGTAAAGTCTGACCAGCATTGCTGAAGAGTCAACTAACCAAACTTCTGATTTGCTTCGAGCTAGGAAAAGTGTGTAGGCCTAAGGCTTGAGACTTTTAGAGATTAGGCAAACTTTGAATAGTATTCATGAAGAGTTCTCAGGTCTGCCTTCTGGAGACTTAGGTTGGTTCTAAGAATCTTCCATACCTCATAAGAAAAAAGCCTTGAATGATATCTAGAATAAGCCAGATTGCCACTCAGTCCCTGACTATATGAATCGAACCTCAATTTAATAGAAATGCAATGAAGTTCGTAGACGCCTCCCCAAATCATGCCTGAGCCGGCTCAACAATAAGTAAAATTTTGAACAAATACTGGACTAGCTGATAAGTATTACCTCCCTCGAAATAAATCTGAGTAAAGAAGTAGACAACCTATTGCTGTTGAGGGGCAGTCTCAAGAGCAAAGATCAGATATAGCTAGACTAAATTGCTGCCGAATTGTACACTTTCAAACAGAGGCTGGTTTCAAACGATGCTCGATGATCATTTTCAAGTTATATTTTTGATACTGATTGGCATCAAATGCAAAGATATGAGATAGTTTTTAAAAACAGTAGCTCAGTCAAGTGAAGGTAAGATTCGACCCTGCCAAAGTATGTATGACAGTTGCTGTGATTGCTTCTTTGATTGGTACATTCATAATCATATCATAATTAGGTTAAAACTTTCAGCATAGAAACATCAATCTCCAAATGTTTTGAAACTTTGCCTCTAGTTGAGTATACCTTTGCCTTTCTGACCAATAAGCATAGCAGAACCTCTCTTTTGCTTTTTTATCGAACAAAGTCTGCATTGCCAATGCTACCTCTCTTGCATCTGCTTCCAGCAACTTTAATGAACCCGGTGGAGACAGGCCACTTTTACAGAATCTTCATCTCTGATTGCTTATTAACAAATCCCACATTTTTGATGAACTATTCTGGGTTTTTTTGGTGAAGCTATTCTTTTATAGGCCTTTCGTGGTCTCCGAACTAACTTACTACAAGTTTGCGGCTCCCCTTAAATCTACATCTTACTATTAATTGAAGCGAAAGTCGACTGTGGCTGCATCTCCACCTATCGGTCTATCCCCATCGCAAAATCGGCCATCAGATCTTCAGTCATCTGGCCTTCGCTGCTGAGATCTGAAACCAAGTCGAAGTTGGCACGCGAACATGAGTGTTTGTAGCTTGACATTGGGCGGGTAGACTGCTTGGCTGTTGCGATCTCATCTGCTTCATTGACTTCAATCACTTGGTTCCACATATTAGCAAGTGCCAATTCATCCCTCTCTTTCTTCTTGCTATCAATCGAAAACATCCTCCTCTCAGGCCATTCATCCCCAGATCTCTTCTTCGATTCGCCAACACTGGACGTCCTTTCTGCGATCGAAAGACCTAAGGTCCTTCGTATGAGCGAAATCATTTATAAACAGTTCTAACCACTGAGAAGTATACATACTCAAATTAGTCATTATCATCAATGGAGAATATCATTTTTTTGGCCTGGACAACCCCGAAACCAAACTGGAATCCACCCTGCCTTCATACATGCCATAGGGTGACTTTTTGAACTGCAGCTGCTAGGGTTAGTCTGCCTAGAATCTGGATTATTTCATCGCCAGTCCGTTCTAGAACTTCAAGGGTTGGGTGTTGGCGAAGGCGTTTATGTGCCTACGGGAGGGCTCACTGTTTTAGATTATGTGGCTGACTGCGATTCTTCCGAATTACTCGTCTTAGACCTTTGCTTTGCTCTGGGCGGGGGTGCTGATCTCTCCGTAGCTTCTGAGGTTGGTGTCTTGGTAGAGGTCTCTGGAGAGAGGTTTGTTGTAGATTCCGTAGTTATTCGTCCTGAGTTCTTACATAAGTACGTTGCAGTGCTGTCAGGAATGAAGCTGGATTGGGATTTTTCGTGATGAACAAAGGAGTCGTTTAATTGCCGCAGTTGTGCTAAAAACTACTGTGAAGATTTGCCATCATTCGGGTTTATTTCGCTTGGCTTATTAGACCAAAGATCTGCTTCGTACTTGGTTTGGAAGTTATTTGACTAGGGGACAGATGGTTTTGTAAATGGTTCGTATGGGACAGTCGGCAGTGAAAACGAGGGGTTGAAAGATAAAAGCTCCTTCTTTTGCTAGCTGGACCAAGGGCTGAAATCAACTTATTTAGTTTTAGCAAAACCATTGATTTCGGTATATCTGGGAACTTCTTTAGAAGCCTCTGATATATTATGGTTCGACTCTTTCTTGGTTATTGTGGGCTAGACATTGAACGCATGTGAGTTTGGCTGGATTTCACTCATAAACTATCTCCTGAAGTTCCCAGAGCTTTGGTTCAGAGGAGATAGCTGAGGGTATAGAAATTTCTAGCTGTTGGTTTTGGTCATATTGGGTTGGTTGGCTGAGTAGTTGCTAGGTTGAGAACTGGGAGTGGTGGGACCTGAGCTGAAGGCAAGAGAAGGATTGGGTGAGATAGACAGGTTTTTTTTTGGCTATTTCGATTAGATTTGCTGCTTGGAAGCATCTATGTTCTTTACAGGGCTTAGTCTGCGTACTGGAGCATCGAATCTAATGATGTTGGGCGATGAGGGTGAGGAAAAAGTCGGAATTGGAAAGGCCTGCGGATTGTTCTGGAGTGGAATATTACTGGGCAGATTTCTGCTGAAGTTCAGCTGTCGACTTTGCGAAGGTATCTGCTGTATAGTTTGACTGTATTTCATGTTATTGGAGGGTGATGCCACGATGTTGATGTTGGCCGGAGAGCCGACGGAAAGATGCTTCTCATGCCCACTTCGAGCCCGGTTGGCTTCCACTTTCTGTCTCAGTTAGACAGGCACAGGAACAGAAACAGGGAAAGGGAGGAGAGCAGGGACTGGGGCAGGGTTGGCTATGACCTTCTCTCTCTGCAACTGGTTGAAGGTTTCGCTTGCCTTCAAGTTGGGTTGTTTGGGGATGGGATTAGAAGGAACAGGTGGGGTAGATTAAAGTTTTTCATATGAACCTCCCACTGCAATATCTGATTGACTAATGTTCACAAGCTGCGGCCTATTGGGATCCCCTTCCAGCAGGTATCTAGAGTTGAGTGGTGGGGCATCTATGGACTCCTGGGAATATTGGGCCTGGGGTCGGCTGGCGATGGAGTAGACCCCTCCGGCATGGTCAACACAGTCCAACTTGCTGGGCACAACCCCTCGATTGTAGGCAGCAATGTAGGCCTGCAGTTGTCTGTTGGCTTAGTCGAACCGCAGGGCATCGGAGTTGCGGTAGAGGTAGCTTTTGACGGTGGGGATGTTTTGGCTGGCTTGGTAGGGATCGCTGTTTTTGTCTACGATGTCGATTATGCTTTTTACCATCTGCTATTGTGTGATTTTGCCTCCGATGCTCGAGTGGTTCGCTAGGTACTTACTGAGCCAAGCCTTAACGACTCCTTTGCCATTGATGCCAATATACGATTCCTCAACTTCGAAGAAGTAGCCCAACTTCATGGCCAAGAGATGAAAGCCATTCAAGCACTGATGGTAGAGATGCAGTATATCCGGGAAAGGAATGTGCTCAATGTCAGTAAGCCGGATGGGTATATTCTCAATGAACACGCGATACTTGTAGTTGGTCGAGCAAAACTCCAGGTCCTCACTCTCCTGGAAGAAGACCCCTGCGACCAGATAGGGACTGTTGTACCTGAACTCGAAGATGTCCTTGTCGAGGTTATAGCTGAACTATTATGTGGCGAAGCGGTCGTACTCTTCGATGATGAGGTCTCCTCTGCTGAGGTTTTTCCAGAGGATGTGGGACACTGTGCGGTCGATGAGCTACCACTCGTCTTGCTTGAAGTTTTGAGGAGTTGGCTTGTTTCCCATCGCTTTGGAATTTAATTAATGCTTGCACTGATATGTTATTCGAACTGTTTGCATCAATAACGGGCGTTATTTGGGGGTAGGACGGGTGAGGGAGCTGGGAAGAGGGTAGATGTTGGATGGATTTAAGGGTAAGATGGTAGTACAACTTCTTTGACCCTTTGGTTGTTGGTTGTGGTTGATAGTCAGATTATAGCTAACTTTTGTCACGAAATAGTTTGTAATTTGGGCCAATATTAGAAAAACTATGCACGGGAGCATGAATGTTGCAAACGCTCATTTCCAAAATACATAAAATTTAGTATTATAGTCGCCGATATAGTCAGTTATTATTCTAAGCTTAATGGGCGACAAAAAAGTGAGTCTCTTCAGCATCAACCTCCGCATAGATAGCAAAATTACCAAACTGCAGGTCTACGAAGACGACAATCTGACTGATTTGGTCGACCGTTTGCTGCCAACCATCGCTTCCAAATACAACTCACAGGCAAAAGTTAAAGCCAAGCTTTAGAGCCAGTTCAGGAAAATAGTCAACAGCGAAGGATTGTCGGAGAAAGTGAGGGAGAAGTTAGAGTGTTTGGTGGAGTAGAGCAAATTTGTGATTGTGGGAATAGAGGTGTAGAAGAACGACGTTGAGCTGAATGAGACTCCATTCAAAATACTGCAGGAAAGTGCTTTGAATGGCAGAAAGATAGATGTGTAGAACAATCGGAAGAGCTTTCATTATCTCGGCGATGCTAGCCTCAATCTGAAGTACTAGTCTGAAGGTATGAGGGCAGATGAGAACAGGAGGCTAAGTGAGGGAGATACCCGGTTCGATAATGTAGTGCTTCGTACCAAGAATGATACTTTGGAGTAATACTCTGAGAATGATGGTGGATTTCGGAGGACAGAGAAGGTGGGAAGAAGTCCTCATTTTACGAGAAATTACCAAAAGTAGCCAGAAGTTTAGAGATAGAGGCCAATCACCCAATTCCAACATAACATCAGCTATCAGCCTCATAACAGGTATGAGCAAACTCATCATAATGGCGGACACTAGCGATCCCTAAAATTAAGCGACGAAAGAGCAAGAGAGTTCAAATATCGCCATGAGCAACCTTTGCGGCCGATCTGCAACAATAGGCTAAACTAGGAACGCAATCTCAACCAAACCTACCAGCAGTACAGATTCAACTATACCAACAATTTAGGCAAAGAGGAACCCGCCAAAGAGCAGAGTTATCGCACTTTGAGCAACAGAGAGATCCATCCGTCCAAAAGCTATACCAAATTGAACTATTTCGGCTAAAGCAACGGGGCAACTATATGCAACTATGATGCAGGTAGAGGCGAAACAAAACGTAACTATGACTCGGCGATAGGCACGAAAACTTTGAATGGGGTTGTAAGTAGTAAAGGGCTGAAAGGAAAGTTCAACTATTTTGCGGTATGATCCACAATAATAATTCTATCACTGAATGGTCAATTATCAATACGAAAAATGGCATTGATTTGAGAACTGAATAGCAATAACCCAATGGAAAATGGGGGACTGAAATATTTCTATTAAGAAGATATTCTTAAGGTATCTTGACCATTTCTGATCTATAGTACAGTCTAAATTGGCTCCTAGTTAGCTTTATTAATAGTGTTAATTTCATACTTATTTTAAAAAATGATGCTTCAACTAAAGTGAGTATTTTATGCTTCTTATTTTAATCTAAAATTGGTCAATATTTCCTACTTCCTACCAATTTGCTCATTTCATAACAAAAGCGTCTTATATTTGACCCAAATATTGTTTACAATCGAATTCTGAAACATGGAATAGAGCGAATATTTACCACTTTCGTATTGCTATCACTATCATTCATAAATTTAGTATTAGTCGAAGTTTGATTATTTTCAGTCCCAATCAGATTTCTAGGGTTTTGAACATGGATTCACAGAGGGTAAATAAGTGATTTCGAGTAATTAGGTACTGTTTTAGAACACGGAAACTATAGAAAACACATAAAAGAAAGAAGCTAGCAGTCGAAACAATAATACTATTTTCAAGACTAGCCTAAGCTGTTTCCAAAAAGTAGCAAACTTTATATTCAGACCATTTTGGAAGTCGTAAAAAAGGACCCTTAATTTACCTTTCTAGCAGAAACAATCAAAAGCATTTCTTCTCAAAAGAATCTAGCCGTGTTTCCGAAGTTAGTTTCGATGGTGAGAATGCTTAAAAAACAAGGGGAAGTGCTTTCTTTGTGGGATACAAGGAAGCAAATTTTGATTGAGAACAAGGTGGAATTATTGAATAGGGGCAAATACACAGAAAAAAGGTTGGCCTAATTGAAAAGGACTATACAGATGATGGATAAGAGTTTAGCCGAAGAAAAGCTATAAATGAGTTTGCACGCATATTGGGGAAATCATAGGCAACGTAAGAAATTCTAAAAGTGCAAGCACTAAGTCCGAGAATTCGAAGGCTACTTCAGAAAACTTTATCAGCATGAGACCCAACAGAGGCTTGGCCAAAGAGTAGGTAAAGTATATCCTAAAAGAACAAGAAAACCTACCAGATCCTACTTTTAATGATTTGCTTTGAATCCTCTCACTTCGTATGAACTTTTTTAGAACCATATTCTCAGACTACTACTACAACAATCCGATTCCAGGCTTGAGCCAAGCATCAAACAATCGCAGTTCTCTGCAAAAAGTCAAAATAGTTTAAACTGCATCAAAGATAGAAAAATAATCAACTTTGGCTATCATACGTTTTAGCAACCATAAATCCCCTTCATTTTGAAGATTTTAATCTGCTCTTTCAGCAGATTAGTCAGATTCACAGTATTCACCAATAAATTTTTGAGTTCCTGCTGTCTCTCGGATTTCTGTACATTCCGATACTTCAACCCTTGCAGTTCATCCAAATTTTTAAGCATGGCCTGCGGTATAAAGGTCCAATCTTTGTTCTCCTTGGTCGCCTTCTTGGCCTTCTTATAGATGCTATCAAACTAATTGAGCGAGATCTCATTGCGGAACTCATTATAATCGAAGACCCTGACCTTGATGACCCCCTCTGCACTTTTGTAGGCCCGATAGGTGGTCTTGCTGTTGCGTTCGCGGTTGATGGTGTTGAGTTCGGACATCTTGAGCAGCATGGCGTACTCCTCGTCGATTTTGTTCTTCTAGATGTTGTCTTTCAGCTACTTCTATCGCTGCATCTACTTCTACTTGTATCTTTTTAGGTAGTCTTGGGAGTTGTTTTTGGTCAGGGCTGTGCTGTAAGGCACGTCTTTTCGGAATCTGTGGGCTGAGGTCTGTCTCGGGAGGGTTTTGGTTGCCACATCTGTGCTTATTTTTCGGATAGTCAGGCTGCTGTTGGGCCTTTTCTTCTCTCTTGCCTTTATTTTGTCGATGACGATGTCTGACCTCTTTTTGAGAAAGTCAAAGATTGTTTCTCTTTAGTGCAAATTCCAAAAGGCCACATATTCTGCAAATGTCTACACTTTGATAGTCTCTTTAGTTGCAAAAAGCTCGCTTTTAAGGTTGATGACATCAGTTTAGCTGAACTCCAAACCACAGTTTTTGCAAAATTTCACGAGATCTGTGGGCGAGGCATAGTTGAGGTCAGATCTCCAAAACTAAGAGATGCCAATTTGCCTGGAGTCCAAAAAGCGTGAGATTTTGTTAATGATGGGCTCTTCCTTAGTAGTGGTGGACTAGCTTCGCTTGCTGAAGTGCAGGTAGTCTTGGTCTGATTGGCTGAAGTTCATTTTTCTATTTATAAGTTTAAAAATATTGAGGACTATCAAGAGTTGGATGATATACCTAGGATAGGGGTAGCAAAAGATACCAAGGATTCGGCTGGGCTGGTTTCATATGCTTGTTTTAATAGGGAAGCTATTATTGTTCATTTTGGGTCTAAGACTTTTGGTCAGTTTTGGTGATTTTTGAGTTGAGGGATGGTTTTGCTAGTCCGCATTTATACATTTTGCAGCACTCCTATTAAATATTTTATGTCCTTGGCACAATAAATTTGATCTCAGATTTGACTTTTTAGCAGTTGCACGGGTTAAATAACATAGACATATTTATTGTTTGTAGATTTTTTGTCGAATGTTTGTAATTTTTGAGTGATCTAAAAGTATAATTTCATGGAATTTATTCCCTCCCACTGTCAGATTGAGTCAGTTGAGCTAAGAGTCAGGTTGGAGGATTGAGCAAGCAAGGTAGTGGCCAATCTGGCTTGGCAAGTGCATAGACCTATGTATCCTTAGATGCCTAACTGCATCTAAATGTTTGAAAGATGATAGAGTTACAAAAGGTCTATGGGTACCTTGTGGGTGGATGAAAGGATGTAAAATACCCTTGAGCAAGTATCAACGGATCAACACGCAGAGTAGGATCATTTTGCAGTGCGAATGAAAAATAGAGAAGGTTTTTGAGTGAAAAATGGCAAATAACATTGCAACCATGTCTGTGAACCGATACTTGGTCAAACTAAGGCAAAGGATGGTCAAACATACAAATTGAGTGGAATTTAGTAAACTCTGAAAAAGAACATTTATTGAATGTTATTGTCATCCCTATTAAAAGGGTAGAGGTTATTGATTATGGCTTTTCGCTCAGCCCAACTCAAGCAAACAGAGTGTTTTAACTCATAAATCCATTTTTATACCACTTCCAGCTTTCCTGCCGAAGGACAGCAACAAAAACTACTAACAGAGTGGAGCTAATTCATTTAGCTCAGCAAATGCTTCATAGTGAAGTATGATACCCCATTCCTTGCCATTAGAATTAGTGGTGTGCTAATTGTTTATTTCTGGGTTTAACTATTCTTAAGCTATAACAGCAATTCTTTAACAATCAAAACCTATTGATTATGAATTACGGTTGAAATAACTACCGTTTCCATGTTTATGGGTATCGAATCTGTCCCCCAACCAGCAAAGGCCAAACGCCCTCAAAAACAACCTTTAAAATAATTCGAATTCAACCCAATATATGCTAATTACTGACATGATCAAACCATAAAAACTGGAATGAACAATCAACAATCCAGCCTCTCCGAATACTTCCTGCATTTATAAGCTCCGCGGGTAACCTTGGCAGTCTGCAGGCCCTCATGCAGCTTGGAAATGAGGCTTTCCTCGCAGAGGTTGTAGACTGCTTTCTTCGAATTCCAGCTCTCGAGGTATTTCATTTTTTTGAGGCGGACTTGCAGGTTGGTCCAACCCACCTTCATGGAGAGGTAGGCTTGGGATTACTCACGTTCGGGCTTGGCGAAAACGATCTGGCGGTTGAGTTTGCGAAGGCCTGAGGGCTGCTTCCGGAGGTAGCCGATGGACTAATCGATGAAAGGTTAGGCAGATGGGGGTGGGCCATAGTGAGTGACATCGAATGCGGACTTAGTCAGCCTCTTGTGACTCCTATTTCGTTTGTGAGTCAATGTCAACTTCTTCTATTGCATCTTTATATTTACCGTTTATGAAAAGGCCAATAAAGGCAGAAATTGGCATGTGTACAGTTGCAGAGAATTGTGTAGCTGAGGTTTGGTTGGTGGGGTTTGCTGCTTCTGCTTCAGTTTTTGTGGTTGGATTTTGAAACTGAAAATGCAAATATGGGGAGAAATACAACGCGGACTATAAACTCTTAATGGCTATGCTCGAATCGTCTATGGAGCAAGTTGAGGTATGTGGTTGATGTATCAGCGGGGGTGCGGAGAATGTTGTTCTTGGGCTGGCAAAGTCAGCGCACTAAATTTATTTGTGTCGAAATAAAGCACAGTCGAGGTGAGATGTTTTATTTGTGCGTGAAATGTTGAATTGATAAGTTGTACATATAATGACTAATCAGCCCGCCTCAACATAAACTGTGTCCCTCTAGGCTCGCAGCCAGCAGTAGTTGTGGAAGAATAACTACCCCTGGTACCTCTGCCTCTGGGAAACCACCTACCTCACCTTCAGTCTCTATCTCTGGTACCTCTTGGTCAGGGAAACCGTCAAGGACCATCGAGGACCCATGCCCACACTCATAGGATTCATCATTGCTCAGTTGCTGGTGGATTTCGTGTCGGGGTTGGTGCACTGGGCTGCGGATACTTGGGGGAAGTTCGAGACTCCCATTTTTGGGCCCACTATCATCTACTCTTTCAGGAAGCATCATGTCGATCCGCACGATATCGTAACCCATGGTTTTTTGTAAACCAATGCGGCGTCGGCCTACCCCATGCCTTTCGTGCTGGCCGTCGCGCTCTACACGTCAAACGGCAGTTTCCTGTCCCAGACCTACAATTGGTCAATAATTTTCGGGATCATCCTGGGGATCCTGACAAACCAGTTCCACAAGTGGGCGCACATGGAGCACGAGAAGCCTCACCCCGTGATCCAGTTCTTCCAGAAGTCGGGTCTCATCATCAGCCACGAGAAGCACCACGACCACCACCAGGGCAAGTTCGATACCAGCTACTGCATCATCAACGGCTGGATGAACCCTCTCCTCGACTACCTCTAGTTTTGGAAGAACTTGGAACATCTCATCAGCAAGTATACCGGCTTCCAGCCCAGGGTTGACGATGAGTATTGGAGGACCCTCAAGAAACAGTGATTCCGTTGATTTTAACCTGCAAAACGTATTCACCCCACCTACTCTTTACTTTTGACCGACTGTTGACTTTTGATGGATGGGCTTTTGGGAAGCTGCCTATGGGCTGCGAAGTAGGATAAGAAGGGAGACAACATCAAACACAGTTAGTTCAAAAATGATAGATTGCGGGGTTGATTACTTCAATCCTCATAGTCAAAGGTTCATCCCTCTTTAATATTACGCTTGAGTAGAGACCCAGCTCAACATCGATGCTCCATCTTTATCATTCTACCCCACCATAGATGAGGCTATCAACCTGCCATCGCTTGGTTGATGTTGCTACACTGCATCAGCTGGCTGCCACGCCCACCATAGTTGCCGAACTCTATCCGGACATCACTTGATGTATGGCGTGGGCTGCGAGCTGGGTAGAATATGGTCATGGTTGGACTATTATATAACCGGGGCATAATACAATAAGTGGCTATCAAATAAGTTGGATGATCAATCAATCGAGATGCTTTTCAGTTTGTCTCTGCCAATGTTCTTCAGGAATTCGCACAGGTCTGTGCAGGTTTGGTCCACCAGCTTAGGGTCAGTGAAACCGGTCAGGTCGTCCAGATAGATCTTACAGATGAGCTTCCGTAGGTTGATCGCCTACTTGGCTTCGAGTACTTTTATCATTGTTCCTCATTGATAGTATGGGTGAGGCCAGAGGTGAAGCTGACGACATCCAAGAAGTGGTTGAGACAGGGCTGCCTGAGGGTGGTCCTGCAGTTGAGCAGCAGAGTCTGAACCAGATGCATGTCAGAGCCTCTTATTTTTACAGGTATTATGCCCGAATCTCCCACCACTCTTTGTACTTTCCTAAACGACTACAGCACCATCTGGCGTACTAGCTTTTGATACTAGCTGCTACTACTAAGATTACGATAAAGATACATAGATTTGAGCAACCCTTGAGCCCTTAAGTACTAATTGAATTTTTTGAGGCCGTAACTCTCACTTAGAAACGCTTGAGCAACCAAAGTCTTCGATTACGTAGTCTATTCTTTGCTACCTGTATTTTGGATTGTTTTTGCAGGTGGTTCCTCGATTAAGTACTCATAGATCTTAATATGTTAAAGATGCGAGTAAGTAATCCCCGTTTGATGTATCATACTTAGTGTGGCAATAACACGAAGGGCATAAACTGGTACTGATCTAGGATATGGCTTTAATATAAAGATAAGGATTTACATATCGATCAATCCACTACTTTTAAGAAGTTCTTTGCATGGATTGGGGAAAGCCTGGTCTGACAGTTGAGTAGTCCTTAACACTTGAATCATTTTGACACTGAGGTTTAGCAGCCTTTAAAGGCTTAGAGTACCGTTCCTTTGGCCTTTGCCGCCAATCATGATGAGTGCTTTTTTGGTAGTGCCGGTTTTGATGAGCTAATGCATTAACGATTCAAATCAATAGAAATCATTGAAGCCTTGGGCGCTATGCTGCCATCTTCCTCTGGAGAGAGCGATAGATGGCATTATAGAGTTTCAGGCAGTGACTTTGGTGGATGGATGTCGGGCTTAGTTGGTAGGTGATGTTGATCAGCGAAAAGAAGTCCCTAACCTGAGCTCTACTGAGAGTGGTTCGGCAGTTGAGCAGTATGTTCTATATCATGTTAATGTTTTTGACGCTGAGATCTGGAGAGAAACTGTGTGGGCAAATTCTTGGCCCTAGCCGAAGCCAAGGTGATCCTGGTTGCTTTTTTGAGGAGATACTAGAGTCTGGTGTAGCCGGGAGCTGCGAAACGGGTGATAAAGCTGGAGGTAGTAGGGCACGTGTAAGACAGCAGTGTCCAGCTAACGAGAAGCTTCTGATCACCCTACTGATCTTACATAACAAAATCATTATATGAGAAGCTATTCATTGAACATGCAGCAATTATGCCCTTTTTCACTAAATTTTAAGACTTATAGTCCGTTTCGATGGGCAAACTAACTTAGGCAAAGTTGCAGTCAAAGATAGAGCAGCCTTGAAGAGCTAAATAGCTTGAAGAGGGTTGGTTTTAATTGAATCGAGTGACTATAATTATAGGATGTCCAAGGGTGAGAAGAAGAAGGACAAGCGAGAATACGAGAAGGTCGAAGAGTGGATCTAGATGGAGGATTTAAACTCTCCCAAAAACGAAAACTTGAACAGGAAGTTCGCCATCGAGGGTAACCCATGCATCACACAGAAGGCAAGCAGCTCTAACCCTCGAACCTCAAACAACCCACCTCATCGCACAGTCCCAACAACCCCCAATCCAGTCGGCCCAAGGAATCAAAAGTTCTGACCCAGACACAAGCCCAGAATCAGAAGTACCCATCACTATACCAAGAATAGCTCCGGTAAAGAATGTGTACGAAGTGATCTAAACCAAAGCAAGGCGTGAGAAAACCTGCTAAAACATAAACGAATGCTACCCTCTCTACGGAATCGTGATCTGCGGATGCTGCCATCTGTTGTTGAGTTTGGACTCCACCAACCCATGAACAGTTTGAAAAACTTTAGGGTACTAAGCCCAACTCTATTCAACATTTTTCTCAAAACTCTAGCCTCCGGACTATCAAATGGTAAGCAATGTCACACTGGCACCAGAAGAAGAAACAAGAAACGAACCGGATGAAAGAGATAACCCCAAACTAAATCAAAATTAGGCCCAAGCCTGAAGGAGGACCACTGATCAGACTAACTATTAACTATTATAGAATTGATGATATTTGTTTGATCATTTGAAGATGTGTTGTCCGGAGTAGTTGGGTTTTTGTGAAGTGTGCCTGGGCCGTTCTGATGAGCTGGAGGGGTCGGAGAGGCGTTGTCCGCGGAGGAGGGCGATCTTTTTCTGGAGGGAGCGGTAGATATTGTTGTAGAGATCGTGACACTAGTTCTGGTGGGTTGATGTGGATTCGATACCGTAGGTGATGGCGGTCACCTGTAGGAAGTAGTTGGCGTGGGGAGGGGGAAGGGTGGTCCTGCAGTTGAGTAGCAGGGTCTTGAGCAGGTTCACCTCTTTAGCAGTTAGGTTGGGCAGCCTATGTCCGCGGCCTCGCAGGAAAGCCTAGAGTCTTCGAAAGGCCTCTAAGACCATGGTCCCGGCTATCTAATGATATCTTTTGACATCTCTAAATTACTAAATAGTTACATCTTTATAGTGGGGCTGATATGTAACCGCAGGTATTATTTAAAGTTTTCTAAGCCGTACCCTTGGTTTATAAAAGCGCGGGCTATTACTACTCTACTCTCTTATTTAGGTAACTCCTAAGTTCTTTCGTGGTTAGGTGGACAAAGATACTAACTCCCAATATCTAAGTCCAAATCAATTTCGCTCAACTCCAGTGAAGAATCGATTTCCACGATTGAAACGATGGAAATCGCGGAATG
>Ga0316217_10003021_pt1 | contig 19657 bp, 13 predicted proteins | sample 1anoAmetaG_FD_203633 | JGI IMG/M metagenome (GOLD analysis project Ga0316217, IMG submission 203633) | Freshwater microbial communities from Trout Bog Lake, Wisconsin, USA - 1anoA | ecosystem: Environmental > Aquatic > Freshwater > Lake > Hypolimnion/Profundal zone | place: USA: Wisconsin...
ATAATATCACTTTATCCCTTCTTCTTTGCTTAACCATAGCCAACTCCTTTTCTCTACAACATGGGTAGATGATTCGCCTTGCTTTTTTTGACTTCAAAAATCCGCAAAAAGCAGCTGCAAAGCTTAATAAAGCCCATTTGAATGAGTTTTCACTTCATGATATTGGCGGTCAACTCGAGTGAAAGAGCTCGGGGTTAGAGCTCTGATTGAGAACTAAGAAAGAAGGGTCAGTTGAAAGTAAAAGGAAAGTTCAACATGCTAAAATAAAAGAGTTCCTTGCTCAAGAATCCTTCTCTGCGCAAAATACTTTAATTCAAATTATAGGCTATCTAAGGCAATTATATTAATTCAAAAACTTAAAAATCATAAACTTTGCTCTTTTAGGACCATCGCAAGAGATTGTAGGTAAAACTTGAAGTTTTTTAAGCAATTCTATTCGTTCTATATAAGTCCAGCTTGCAGAACCACTGTTAAATCTGGCCTTATGTTTATTTTCAGCATTCCCTCGTATGATTACTGGATAACAACATCAACATAGAGTTCATAATCAGTTGTGCTTCCCTAACGGGAGAATTCAGAGTAAAATGTGTTTTATTTGAGTGAGGGAATAAAGCTTTTAAGCTGATCTGGAGGAAAATGATGGCTAAGCTGAAAAGATTCAGTTTTTAGGATTCTCACACAGCCACCCCACATTTAGGCGTACTTTGACCTTTAGATATCATAATAAGTCACCATCTGTAGAATGGAGTTCGGCATGTAGGCTGAAACGTGGTTTGGCTCTCCATCAATCTCGTAAGAAAGTTGAATAGTTATCTCACCAAAAGGTATATTTGTGGGGACATTCAGTAATTCAAGCTTTAACTGAGATGCAGGTAGGATAGTTTCGTCAATTGTCTGAGGGCTTGTGTAAATAAGGCTTTCTAAGTTATAGTAAGTTTACATTTATCACCTTGGAAATTGAGAAGGCATCTTTTCATAGTTTTCGACGTTTTGTTACCGAAAAACAACTAAAAGAGAAGCATTGATGTGAATTTTTCTACTTTTTCATAAATTTGTGTTGTCTTATAACCAATTTGGATTCTTTCATCTTCAAAAAGTATGTATTTTGATTTGAAATGACTCATTTTGTATCTTCTATGACCTTGAAGCTTCAATATGAATTAACTCGATTTCTCGAGTTCTCTATTTTCTAGGACTAATTCTCCTTCAAAGTTTTTACTCTTTAGTCTAGCGTTGGGTGGATTAGCAAAGATTCCTTTAAGATTTACAGTGCTTTTGGACATTGAGCTTCCTCCAAAGCGAGATTTGTTAAAATTTGAAATAGCCATGGGGTTTTTCTTACGAACAACCAGCCCGCTTTGCTTTTACTTGGACAATGAAGCTACTTTAGCATAGAAATACATGCAACTACTGAAAATCCCAAGTTGGGGGATTTAGATGCTCTCTAAAGTTTCGAAAAACAAGCCTAAACTGCCTTACTAGCTTCTAACATCCGATTTTACCTTTAAACTTATCTAATTTCTGTTTTTTTGACAGCATTTTATTTGTTTTTTTCAACTTAAGGTTTAGCTTTTTAGCCTAAAAGTTTTTGAGGAGGAACAGACGAATTAGATTTAAGCTTAGAACCTTATTGGACTTTAGCTTAGATTGAAGGCTATTGCTTAAAAGGCGCAGCAGGCTTTTTAATGACTGACTGTTAGAATACTTTTTAAAAGGCAATCTTATAGCCTGATATGTAGTTTGCGTAGTCATTTTGTTGAGCATGGGTCTTATAAAGCCTTTTTTCTTCAGTAAAAAAGTCGCTAACCTTAAAGTATAAGTTGAGGATTTCCTATGATTGCCCCTCAAGTATTTCTCCCTCTAAAGTTTGTATTTTTTACAAATCTCTTGTAAATTTCTGATGATAGCTAGCAACCTACTTTTATATCTCATCAGGTTCATCTGTGTCCTCTAAGATACTCAGTAAAGTTTCAATTTTATTGAACATAAATTTGATTTAGGCAGCTAAATAAAATGAAAGTTACCATATTTCTCTTTTGCTTATTTTACCTTTGGCATTGAAATCTGCGTATTTGTTATGGTTTCCTGAGTCACTGGCTTGTTTGGCTCCTACTTTTTTATTTAGCCTACTGAATTCCCCCCTGGAGTATCACCTTTCTCTACTTTTTTCGAGTAGTAAATGAAATTCTTGGGTAGGACTACTTTTTAATCGTTCAATTTATCTAAAGTTAGCCTAAATCTAGTTGGCTTCTTCTCTTTGTTACTGGCAAATCGGCTTCCCCAGTTCAGAAGTGATTACAAGATCAATCGAATGAAATTGTTGCCAGTAGCTTTGTCTGTAGGAAAAAGCCCTTTTCCCTTCTCTTAAACTGCTTTTCTTGGGTCAATTTTCAAAGCCAGCTATTCAATATGGGCGTAAAGAGGGTGCTTAGATAAATGTCCGAATAGCTTCAAAGTTAATTTATCTCGCAAAGATAATTCTTTCAGCATCTAAGTTAAGGACGCTTTACGAACATTGTATAGAATTTGGTTTTGGGAGAAGATGACGGATTTTCCAAATTGTTAAGACAATGAGTGAAAAAGTCGTTTGCAAAGTTGAGCTTTAGTCCTTTCTAATCGAGAGCCATTTAAGAGAAGACCTAAACTATGGTGAGTGCGCTGTCTTAATTATCAATGTCTCTAAAGTCGATAGGGAAATCGTTCATTGAATCGTTTAAATATTAAAATGATTGTTAACAAATAAATAGTTTAATGTTATCTTTGAAAAATTGAGTAGAATGAAAATGATAAAAGTTTTGAGAGTTATCCTTTGATAAACGATTTGTTTTAAGTTTAGACAGAATAAAAGAGCTATTTATAAGATGATTAACTTTTTGATGTTTGTGAAGGTAGTGACATTTTTGCATATTAAAATAATAGTTCAGTAATAATTTTATGGGAAACTGCCTCTTTTCGTTAAAAAGAAAGCAAGAGAAATCAAAACAATAAGATAACTAAGATAAAGCTGCTCAACTTAAGCAGTCTGTCGAAAGTATTTCTTAGCCTCCTGTCCTGTTAAAGCAGAAAACAAGTCTGCTTTACTCTAAGTTAGAAAGATACGAGAATCCAGTTGTTTAAGTTCACAAGCACTCAGAGGTTAGGCTTTCGATCCTGATGAAACTGTAAGAAAAAAGTCCAACCAGTTCAATGTTTTTAGACTTGAATGATAAAGAGGAGTCAAATAAAGCATCGAATTTTCGCGGTGAAAGCTTGAAACAATCTTAAAATACAACAGAAGAAGTTTCAAAAGAACCCTAGTATCAAAGCATTCGCAATACTCCCACCTTTGGCAAATGATTTTGTTACAATCTGAGTTTTAAATTATCCAAACTAAGCTAATTCTTCGCCGTTGCCTTTGCCTTACTTTTTACTCACAGTATTTGCTATTATGTAGCATAAGATATTCATATACAAAAACAAGCAAACTGAAATAAAATCGATTCTCGGTAATCGGATCGATTTATAATTTAAAAATCATATGAATTTGTTTCAAGGGCTATTGCAGGGCCCCAATGTAACTAACCAACGGCCAGGACCACCACGCATAAACTTCTTCAGAGAGTAAAACCTTTTTCACATAGACTACGAGTTTACCCTGCATCTTTTGCCTTTCGTGAAGACATTGAAAAAGGAGATAAGATTTTATTACCTTCGTCTGCACTGAACGAGCTTTACCCTCTATTGAATAGTAAAAACAAAGACCCACTCATTTTCTGCCTTAAAAATGGACCAAAGATGACTTATTGCGGAGTTTTAGAATTTGTAGCGGAGGAAGGATTGTGCTACATTCCGAATTGGATGTTCAGAATGCTGAAATTTCCCTAACCAGGAGCTCAGGCAACCATAGCCCTTGTTCCAGACCTAAAGAGAAAGTATGGAAACGTCAGGCACATGATAAAGTTGCAACCACATCAGACTAAATTCATCGAACTTAACAATCCTAAAGCAGTTTTGGAGTATCAATTGAGGAACTTCACATGCCTGCACTAAGAAGACACAATAACTATCGAAGTTTTTGGTGATAAGTTTGAAATTGACATACTCTAAATCAAGCCTGTGAACTAGTATAAGGCCATTTGCATCATCGACGCTGACGTTGATGTAGATTTTGCACCTCCTCTTGACTATGTAGAGCCGACAAATCTGAAAAGATAGGCAAGTCTAAGTGATGATGCAGGAAAGAAGAAAAAAGATGTCTTTTCTGGCGAGGGATTGAGGATTGATTAAAAGTCTGGAGGAACACGCAAGGCTTCACATACTGTCCAACCCACAGAAGAAGAAGAGTATGACCCAAGAAAGCACAGAATACACAGAGGGGTTAGAAAAACCTCAATTGAATGGACAGGAAAAGGAACCAAGATATCCGAGCCAGTGGGAGTGCGTCCTAAAAAATGATCAGCCCATCACGATGAAGGTAATTCAATAATTCAACTTTATTTTGATTAGCTATTTATTAAATTATGTTGGTCCGAAATCTGCTAAAGAGAGGAATCATCAACACTTTCTCTACTGCCAAGGCAACAGCCACTCTCAAGAAGGGGCAAATCTCACAGGTAATCCAACCTAAAATTAGGTTATTGGTGCAGTTGTTGATGTGCAGTTCTAAGGAGACATTCCACCTATTCTTAACGCACTTTAAGTCGAAGGAGTCGAAAACAGGTTAGTATTAGAAGTTGCCCAACATTTGGGAGATTCCAGAGTTCGAACAATTGCCATGGATTCCACTGAAGGTCTTGTAAGAGGACAGGATGTCATAGATACCGGAGCACCAATTAGTATTCCTGTTGGCCCCGAAACTTTGGGCAGAATCATGAATGTCATTGGAGACCCTATCGATTAAAGAGGGCCTATTCTCACCAAGAAGAAATATCCCATCCATCGTTAAGCACCATCATTTGATGAGCAAGGCTCTGGAGCAGAAATCCTAATCACAGGTATTAAAGTCGTGGACTTGCTTGCTCCATACGCAAGAGGAGGTAAAATTGGTTTGTTTGGAGGTGCTGGAGTAGGAAAGACTGTCGTTATTCAAGAACTAATCAATAACGTCGCAAAAGCACACGGTGGGTATTCAGTGTTTGCTGGAGTGGGAGAAAGAACAAGAGAAGGAAACGATCTTTACCACGAAATGATTGAGTCTGGTGTCATCAAGATCAATCAACCTGGCTCAAGATGCGCTCTCATCTATGGTCAAATGAACGAGCCTCCAGGAGCTAGAGCTAGAGTTGGACTTACAGGTTTGACTGTTGCCGAGTACTTCAGAGATGAAGAAGGAAAAGATGTGCTTCTTTTCATTGATAACATCTTCAGGTTCACTCAAGCCTGCTCTGAAGTGTCCGCTTTGCTTGGACGTATCCCATCTGCTGTCGGCTATCAGCCCACCCTCGCCACCGATTTGGGTGCTCTTCAAGAGAGAATCACCACAACCAAAAAGGGATCTATTACTTCTGTCCAAGCTATTTATGTACCTGCTGACGATTTGACTGATCCTGCCCCCGCTACAACCTTCGCCTTCTTGGACGCCACAACTGTGTTGTCTAGAGCTTTGACCGAACTTGGAATCTATCCAGCTGTAGATCCTCTTGACTCTACTTCTCGTATGCTGGATCCCACAATTGTTGGAGAGCGTCATTACACTGTTGCCAGAGGTGTGCAAAAACTCCTCCAAGACTACAAATCATTGCAAGATATCATTGCTATCTTGGGTATGGACTAACTCTCAGAAGATGACAAACTAACTGTTGCCAGAGCTAGAAAGATTCAAAAATTCTTGTCTCAACCCTTCTTCATGAGTTAAGTTTTCACTGGAAGGAAAGGCAAATTCGTTTAACTCAAAGATACAATTGAAGGTTTTGCTGCTCTTTTGGAAGGAAAAGGAGACGATTATCCAGAAGCTGCATTCTATATGCAAGGTACTTTGTAAGAGGCTTTCGAATAGGGCAAAAGGTTGGCTCTTCAAGCTGCCAAGAAATGATGAAAGATAAAACAACTTTTTAAAATAAGATTTTGACTTTCTGCCAATATATTTACATAAGATGATGACATTTTATTTGATTGAAGGTCAATATTAAGTAAAAATGGCTTAATCTGCCACAAATTTTTCAGATACAATGGGCTTATTTCAAATTTTCACTCTTTATTGACAAAAGCTACGAACAAAGTGATGTCTAGCTTTCAATTAAGTTGTAGGAATGTCAGATTATAGCTTATTTCTCTCGGATTAGAGATTGGAGAGAAATTTCTATCTATTCGAATTATTATTTTGTAACTGGCACAAACCTGCCTAACTCAGCTCGTTCTTGGAAGCTAGATAATTAATAAAAGAAAAAGATCATTAGAAAAGGTCAAAAATCTAAAAATTTGTAATAACAAAAATTTGTATTGATTATTTTTTAGTTGGACAAGTGGCTTTTATTGAGGATTCTAAGAGCTATGTATTCTTGAAGAAAAAAAGTACTTGACACAACTTCTAATATTTTTTAATAAATTCTTAGACATCTCGCGCATATGTGATGCTTAAAATATCTTTTGTCAACCATTGGTTTTCATCACATATAATAAAATTAAGAGATCATCAATGAGCGAATGGATTTAGAAGCTATTTCCCCCAGTTTGCGAACGAATTGACCTTTGCCTACAACCAAATTAAGAGCCTTTGATCTAGAGACCAGTGATACCCACTATGATGGATGAGCTTCCTCAAGCTTATTTATAAGAATCAGGCTAAATCTCACCATTTCACATTCACACATAAAACACTATATTTGGACTGGATATCTCTTTAGAAAACCCACAACAAAACCAAAATATTGACCCTCAGTTGAAAAGATAATCAAAACCTCCTATGAGGAATAAATAGATGGGATTAATAGCTGAATCTCCCAATTTCTAGAAAAAGAAATACATTAAGAAAAACAAATTCTTAAACCCTAAGCTCTAATCACAATATCCTACTAAAAACTTTTTACAAAATTTCAAAGGAGCGCATATGGAATATCTCTAAAGCAAAGTTTCATCTTCTAAACTATAATCCCATGAAATCTTTTCAAGATTGAAAAAAAAAAGTGGAATTTCTATGGAAGACTATCAATAGCTTTACTCAATAACCGATTTTCAGTAAGTCTTTGCCCAAATGTTCAGAGTGAAGCATCTTTATCGCACTATGATGTTATCTCGCAGCTGCAAAAAGTCTAGAAGAAACCACATATCAAAGATTTCAGTTTTTGAACAATCTTTCGCAACCAAGGTTTTTGACAGGATAAACTGAGACTTTATTCGTTCTCATAAATGAGAACGAGATGATATATAAATTACCCAATTATGGATAAAAACTATCAAAATGGGACTCTTTAGAACTTGAATAGAGATAGTTTCAATATTCTTTTATCATTAGATAACTCAGGAACAAAATCCAGGGCTTTATCGTCTAGATTTACAGTTATTGCTTGCTTTTCCAACGCATATAAATGTATCCTTATAAGTGTTTTGAGCGAGCATACACAGTTCCAACTTCCAGTTTTTCTTCATAATCTTTTTAGAGAGGAATCATCTCCATCGCTGAATAGATGTGAGAAAATTGGAACATAAGTGGAAAAACTACACTTTTTTAGTATATTACTTTTTTAGGGTTTTGAGGCTTTCCTTTCAGAAACTAGATCATCATGGTAGGAATGAGAAATTTTAGGATTTTATTGCTGATCTCTAGTTTTGCCTAGATTAGACTATCCAGATCATTTTGGCTTTTAAGCTTTATCTCCACTTACTATTTACCCTGCCTCAATCCTTGAACCTCATTTAGCTTCTTGGATATGGTCAGTTCATAGTAATTGGGATCGAAAGAGTAGCTTATGCTTAAATTTCTATGAAATTTCTCTTTATTATTAATATAAATGGTTATTTTACGACTTTCTAGAGGCACTATGTCGGTGGATTTGATGGCTAGTTCGAATTATTATCCTCTATAGAGCACCATTGATTGTTTAAAGAAGCTGAGCTTCGATCTAATCGCAATACTTCTATCTTAGTTTTACACTTCAGATTTGTTTAATCTTACATTTGACTTTTAAAACTCATAGTCTTTTGTATTCTAATTCAGATGCTGTTCAGGAAAGATCTTCAACAAAAATTCTTACTCCTAGTGCTTTTGAGACAATGGCTAAGGTATTTTGATAAGTTAGCTAGTAAATTGAGAAGATTTCTGAACATTATTAGGTAACTGTCCCTAATACCTCTTATTTAGTTAGCACAAATCGTTTGATCTGTAGTGAATCACATAAGGACCCTAAATTGAGCTTTCATGCAACTTCTACTAGATAACAACGTGTTAAAGAGGCTAAACATGGAGATTTTCTGAAGCTGGACGAGAATTAATCAGTAATTCTGACTAATGTTTCAATCTTTAGTTTTAATGGTTCAATCGCTAAATTTACAGCAACAAATCCTTTATTCTAGACTCGTATTTCTGCTTTTCGATCAAGATCAGGCCTTGATTAAACTAAGAGGACACTTTTTATTTCTAGAGATCTTTACTGAGTTCTTCAATTTGCTTGTTTAGCTTAAGAATACTTTCGTCATTCGCTTGTTTTTCTATAATGTTGGATTTGATTGCGTACTTTTGAGATACCTTTGGAGCGTTTTCTAGAACACTTTTGAAGCCCATTTGGCTCTTTTATATCTAACTTTTCCTATTGTCGAAGTAAGACGATATCATGTCTTTTGGATCTAAGCTACTTTTTACCAATTTTTCGTCTTCCTTGGAAAATCTGGGTTTCGGCTGGTCTATGAACTATTAGATCTTTTTGGGTGGCACAGAAGGAGAAGCAGGGAAAGAAGCAGGCTGAGGTGTAGATGGCTTATCGCCTGATCCTTTGAAGTTTTCGGATAGAATCGTTAATATCTCTGCTTGCAGTTTTGGTTTTTTGGTTTTTTCGTTGATAGCAAGGTTGAATTTATCAATGATGAGCTTAAACTTTTACTGGTAGAAAGTTAGCTCTAAAATAGTATTGGGATCGTTTTGACTATTGGCATTTTAGGATTAGCGATTTGCATATGCAAGTATCTTTTTGCATCTGTCTAGACTCACTTTGTCGAAGTTATTTTTAGCGTTGTTTTGGGTCTCAGCATAAAGATCTCTCAGTTTTTGCATTCTTAATCAAGCTTATTAATACAAGGTAAGTTTATATATGTAAAATAAAATTGTATATCAAAGATCTTTGTACTTTTAGAATCGACTCTCCAACATCTTTTGATCTTCTTTCATTCTTCCTATCCCTTTTCCGACTGATTCCAAGTTGTGATCAATACGACTTTGCACTAAATCTAGGGTTTGGAGAGAAGGAGGCTCATAATAGACAGAAGGTCCTTGTAAAAACCTCTCTGAATCATAGATCTTGACTCCTTTTTTGTCATTTCGTAAGACTGGTATAGATGAATCTCTTTTGGTTGTTCTTTTTCTGAGCCCAAATTAAGGCAAAGGCTACATAAGCTACAACTTAAGTCTCGCCAACTCTTCTCTAAAAGCGATTTTGTTTTCTGCTATCTTGAAGTTCATCTCCTCTATCAGTGCATTTATTTTAATCATTTCTATCTCTTAGTTTTTGGAAGCCAGGTGTCTCTACTGCTTAAGGTGCTCGATTTTTCCTCCAAGAAGCTTGATGACCATTTTACTCTTTTCCAACTTCTTTTGTTTGCGTTTTATCTCCTTATCTTTGGATTTTAGCAACTTTTCATACTGATAAACTAGACCATTATCTTTGCGTGTGCTTTGCTGCTATTAAATCTATCTATACTAAGGGTTTGCATCTTCTTGTTCTATTTTGGATTGAATTCTAAACCGAGATTCAGCAAATCTTGATTAAAAAGGACTGTTATTTTTATTTGCGATTTATTTTGTCCGCCGCATTAGGATTTATCCAGATGAAGGAGAAGATTGATGCTTTTTTGCTAGGAATCTCTGCCTCTTTAGCTCTTACGCCTACTTTCTGAATTTCTAGAGAATTTAGGCATCGGAACTATGTTAATTTAGCTGATGTCTTACGTGTTATGTCAATGCTTCTCGTTCTGATCCTAGTACGTATTGTTGTGCAATGTGAGAACTGTGATTATTGCTGACATTGAGAACTTTTCTTTTAACGAAATTAGGAGAATCAATGTACATTTTTTGTATTATATTATACATTTTGCAAAGCAAACATATGAAATAGTTCTTTTGTCCCTTTTGAAATCTGGAAACATTCTACAATGAATGGCTAAATGTCACAAATGTCAGATCATTCACAACTAGACCAAATCCAATAATCATACAATCTCATTTACTATCTCAATCCAGTACTAAATTGGGTTAGGTTGATTTATTCGTTGACAGTTTTGTGAATAACTTTATTAATAATATCGAAATTGCAGCTAAAAATGAAAAACAACAGCAAGTACTTCTATATCTCCAACGAGAATATGTCAGAGTAAGCTTTAGTCTATGCAGTATCAAATAGTCCATCGAGGAATACTCACAGAATTTCTAGAGATAATCCAACGCTAACAGTAAATATCAGCAATCCATCGGCTAGGATATCTCTTACTCCCGGACAAATAAACATGTCAGCCAAAGCATACCCGATAAAAACCTTTCCAAGAAAAGTATCAAGCCTCCCCCTCCTCCCGTCCCTTCTGTATCTGTCACACATCCTCCATCTTCTCATGCTGCTCCAGAAGCAGTCAAAAAAATAACTACATAAAAATCTATTAATGCTGAGTAGGCTAATCATCAAGAGGAGAATCGTCCAATTGATCTTGGCGAGTTAATCTGGGATACAATCCAAGTAGATCTTTTCTAATTAAGGAACGCTATTACGAAACCAACAAAATCTCTACTGACAGTCCTGACGTCCTCTATGATTTCTATCTTCTCCAAAAACGAACACTCAAGCCTCGGCCACTGAGAGTTATCCAAGAGGAAGAAGCAAAACTGTAGAAATTAATGCCATCGGCTAAAAGAAAAATGCAGATTAGACTTGACTTCTAAAAAATGATGCTTTATCAAACAGAAGATGTCCTTTATTCGCTTCAAGTGGCAGCCCACATGAAGCTGAGAGATCGTTAGCTCAAAAAGAACGAAAATATTCTAAATTCTGAGCTAAAAAAGACAGAAAAGAAAAAACCAAAGCCTATAAAATAGGTTGTTGACCGCCTTTATGGTTAGTCCAAAGCAACTGCTTTTGCTAAGACCAATCTAAGCTCTGAAGAACTGCAGAAAATAAAATTAATCGATTTCGGTAGAAAACTAAGTGAAGTCTACCAAAATGCAATGCGCGATTTCCCCTAACGCAAAGTCTAAAGCTTGAGTAATTTGCATCGATTTTGGGGTTAACTCTATGATAGATAAGAATACGGATTGGACTGGAACTAAGAAACTGTTGAAAAAGATCTGAGAAGGTATATGATTGAGCAAGTCATTGCCTTGAAAATACAATATCAGAAGAAAATTGGCTATAGTGAATTCAACGGAGCAAAGCTCTATAAATTTTTAGTTGAAAACCCTGGTCTGCAGGGAGTTTACATTCCACCACACTCCCTTGAAGAGTATGTTCGAGTATTTAATCTTCATCAATCTTAAATTGAAGAGGAAGCTGAGAAAGCACGCAAAGCAGCCGACGAAAAAGACAAAAATTACCGCAACAAATCTTAAGTAAAGAAATTTGGTCGTCCAGTTTCAGCCACTCCTCTTACTGTCCTGGCTAAGCCCAAAGAAAAAACCAGCTATGGGGAACTCTACACTAAGTATGGAAACGACAAGCTTATAAACACTTTACTAGTTTAATAGAGGATAAAAGTTGCCAGGTATCCCTTTGAGTATGGAACTTATGATATTGTGGATGAGCTTAAGATAAAGAATAGGGTTGTGCCTAAGCCCAAAGTCAACTATGATCAAGCTATAACTAAAATGCTGACTAAAACAATCAACAACTTCTCAGGATTTTTCTCTCCTGATAGATAAAGAGTTTTAGAGATGTTGGAAAGTGATGGACTGTATAGAAACGAAAATTGGAAAGAATAGGGAGAAACCCTTTACGAGGCAATGCTAGTCAAAAGCTATGAGAATGAGTGGTTCAGAGAACCCATCGTAAACTATATGAAAAAGAAGGACAAAGACTGCTAGTTTGATGACGATAAAGCTCTCTTCGGCAAACTCTTTAAGCGCTTAAATGAGCTGTCTGAAGATGATAGAGAAACTGAGTTGGATATTTTGAGAAGACTAGTAGATACTGCTCGTCAGCTAGCTAAAAGAAAAGAAGGATTAGAAGATCTCTAAAAGAGAGACCAGAAATTCTACAACAATTAAAGAAAACTGCTCTATGTTGATTTGCTTTAGAGAGTTAAGCTTTTTCTCAAGAAAGATTTCGAAATGAGGACTGGCAAATCCTAGGAAAAATTGAACAGAAGGGATTTTTTGAATTAAACTTACTCTCTGTTTATGAAAAATCACAAAGAAGCAGTCAAAAGATATTTTAATGCTGTTGAGTTCACCAACTAAATCGAAAACAAAGAGTGTCCCAAACTTTTAAAGTACTAGTTTTACAGGCTTTGCAAAGAAATCAACCCTGAAAACTATGAGAGGGACGAAAAACCTAAAGCTCCCAACTGGGTGCCCACTCGTCAAAACCCAGACGACTTCAACTACAAGAGCCATAACCAGTGGACAAAGGTTTACAAAAAAGACAAAAACAGGCAACCAATGGATCCCTAACCAGAGTCAAGAAGTGAAAGTCTGTGGGGAGTCAAAAAGGGCAAAGACAGAGAAAAGCTAATGATGACCTACGATGATGCCCGGGAGTGCTATTTCCACCCCAAAGTAAAAAAGTTGATTTGATATTACCTCATCTTTTTAAACCCAAGCTATCCTCTCTGTATCTAGTTATCACATTTGAGTAAATCACTCATCATTCGCTTTTTCTGCAGCCTCTTTTTCGGCCAACTATCTAGCTTCTCTTTATTGCCGCTACTGCTCAGCAAGCCTTTATTTAAACTATTTATCAAACTCTTATCTCTCTTCAACAGTAACTTCGCTTTTGTTTATTTTGCGGTATTGTCTGTATTTCATCCAAATTTCCTTCTTTGTATTGTCTCCAAGCTACTCACTAAGTGGATTCGCCAAAAGATTCAAACTCTGAACAGACAACACTATTCCTGCAAGATTGGCAACTTTTGGGATTTGATTCTAGCGAAAGTTCAAGTAAATAAGTGCAGGCAATTTAGGAAATGAGGACAAATCTGTGAGTTTGTTCTTTCTCAAATGCAATCTTTCTAGAGCTGGAAGGTTATCCAATCCGACTAAACTCTTTATGGAGTTATCGGCTAAGTAGAGATTTTTCAGAGAAACCACCTTACTTAAGCCTTTGAGTGAAACTATCTTATTCCCTCTTAGCTAAATAGTTGCTAAAGTTTTGTGTCCATCGAAGTCCTACAAAGATTAGATTATGTTAAAATTGAGGTTGAGGTGATTAATCCTTTGCAGCTGCACGTTTGGCAAAGTTTTAAGCTTATTGTTGCTTAGGTTCAGTACCTTCAAGAACGGGAACAGTCCAGGGTTCGACAAAAACCTGCCATCTGCGATGTTATTTCTACTCAGGTTCAAATGAGTCACAAATACAAGTTTTTGTAAATGCGTAGTCTCAGCAATAAGATTGCTAATGAGCTCTACTTGTCGGAGAAAAGGGTATTCCACAATTAGGTCGGTGATAGCTGTGATTCCTTTGTTATTGAGTGTGAGTTTGGTGTAGGCATAGGCGGAAGCATCCTTGACAAGTTTGAACTCACTCAAACCCTCATGAATGAGTCTTCTGAGTTGGAGATTGATGGCTTATTGCTTCCTCTTGAAAATGAGGTGCTCCTCAAGTTGGTACTCAGGGTCATCAGGCTATACTTTGATTTCGGCCGGGTCTTATTCTGCCATTGTTATTTAAGTTTCAATAATCGAGCTTAAATATTTTGAAACAAACTATAAATCTTAGCAATTTATGAGATACTGATGTTGTAGTTGTTGAGGCCATCTAGATACTACAATACACGAGGAAGCATGAGAGAGTCATAATGGCATTATTGTGATTGTTAATTGCCTCTCAATCATGCTTGCTGAATGTTATTTTATAAAGCTGGGCTCTTTGAAATCCCCCAGATTGTAACTCCGATAATTAGCTTTCTGATTCTACAACAATAGATAATAGTGAAAGTATACTGAGCTGATTGTAAGATGTCGTTAAATATTATATCAGGATGAAAAGTCATTCACAGTCCAACTAACCCAAAGTCATGCTCATCGAAGATGATAGCAATAAGGAAAATTAGGACCAAAACCTTTGTTCTCAACCCAATCAGCCGCATCTCCAGCCACACATCCACTCCAATCAAAATAAGGACATCCATGCTTCTAAACCTGTCAGAAGAGACCAGCGCTCTACTCTATTGTAACAAGTACTGAACAAAAAGTTGAAGGTGAACTTGGGGAATTCCAACATAGACCGCAACATACTGCAAGCCAACTCCAACAAAAGCAACTCTAACGTGGATCTAATGCTGATCTCCTAGCTCTCACGCCATCCTCATCTTCCCTCGCCCACCCTAGCAAACCAGTAACACAAATTCACAAAGATTTGATCATCATTTCTTGCTTACTCTAGATTATTCTTATTATTGCTATACAATGGTATGGTTTTAATGTGATATTTGCTGTTATATATATGTAGTATGCTTCAATGATCAATGTCTTCGCTGAACAGGCGACTACGAGCTGGCGATCTGTGCCCATTTACGTTTTTGTGTTTGACTTCCAACTTTTTGGCCACGAAGCGGTCTACGATTTACTCGAAATAATGGAAGAAAAGGTCTCCCCATTTCTCCCCCTTATATTTGGAGCAAAGTCCATTCATCTTGGTCTTTTTCCGATGCATTTTGAGTCTCCTGTTTTAGCGGTTTGATGGTTTCTTCTTGAGGTTAGGCAAACTGATGTTCCGAGGTTGCTTGCCCTTCTCCTTCTACAACTTTTCGATCGAAGTCTATTTGATTTTTGATGCCTTTTTGATCATGCCGAATTCCAGCCTACTTTCCTGGCTGTTGATTTCCTTCAGCTCCTTAAACTCCTTCTTGAACATGAGCTGCTTCTCCTCTTCAATCTTTTTCGTCTTAATCAGTCCTATCTGGAACTAGGCAGTAGATTTGATGCCATTATTCTTGACTGTGTTGTAGATGAACTCTGCCTCCAAAACCAGCCGCTAAAGCTCAGATACTAGAGGCTTCTTTTATTCGGCCTCCTCCTCGGCTTCGGAATCGGACCAGTCTGAATCCTCAGCTCGGTATGCGTATTTGCCGATCTCGTAGAGGGTGAAGCCAGCTTTGGCCATCCTCTTCAAAAAAATCTCAGCCAGCCTGAAATTCCTCAAACAGATCTATCTAAATCCCAACTTGTTTCGAAGAGTCTAGCAGTCTTTGACAGGATCAATGGCTTCAATGAATTTCAGCTAGGCTTCGGAGAAGGGTTGATGCGATTGCTTGTATCCCATCCATACCAGTTGGTACTCGTAGATTTCGAAGTTGTCTGGGAAGGCCAGACCATGGTCTATTGGGACTAGGGTTGTGGTTTTGACTGTGCCCTTGGGGCCAGATATCAGTTTCTTAACTACTAGGATGTTGGCCTCGTTTCTGTCGCAATTCAGTATGCGCAGATCGAGGATGCCCACTTTATGGACTTCGCCGACTTCAAACTGGTGCGACCCTAGATTGCCCACAACATCATTATACTCCACAAATTATTGGAGTGAGCCATGTTTGGTCTTGGCTTTATTGAGGTCGCATTACTTTTCGCTGACGATGGGGGTGTCGCAGAGTTCTCTGAAGTTGAAGCAAGGATGGTAGAACTCGATGTAGGTGGTAGGTGGAACCCCATGGAAGCCTTTGGGTGAGTCGAGCAGGTAGGCAGCCACCTACCTGGTTGCGCACTAGCCTGAGAGGATGCCTTTTCTGATACCCTGCGATCCCAACTCTCCGGTGTAGCCCCGGGGGTTGTTGGGAGTATAGGGCTCCTCATCATAGGGTTTGTAGACAGCCACTACTTTTTTCTGGTTGTTCTCGAGGAAGTAGGTGCCCGAGGTGCCTTCTGAGGCAAGGCGAGGCTTGCGAGCAGCGTTGAGGCCGGACTGAACATTGAGTATGAGATTGGTGATGTCCGGGGGGACCAGTTCGAATATCTGGTAGGGGTTGATGACTCCGTTCTCGGTATTGTTGGCATTGGAATTTTTCATGATGATGATGGTGCTGCCATGCTCTATTTTATACTGATCAAAGGGGTTCTTATTGTCCAGCGCTATCTATATGTTTTTGCAGAAGAGGCGCACGTCCTGCTCAGTGAGGTGCTTGTGCTTGTCATTGTACTTCTCCTTCAGCAGCTGCTTCTTCAGCTCGTTGGTGCGAATCCACGGGAAAAACTTCATCCTGAATTTGCGACCCTGGTATATCATATCCTAAAAGTTCAGCTCTATCTTCTCGACCACGTTTTTGCTGTCGGTCTTCAGGTCGCCGAACTATGAGTTTAGCATTATTATAATTATTTATACTCGCCCCCACGCACCTATAAAACCTGCGCATCCTGCCGCCTTACCAACCCTCCACATTCCATCTCTCTTTACCCATACGTTCTTGCTGACTGCCCTCGGTAACTCGCACAAATCCATCCATATAGTACTATTAGCACACTAAATGGAAGTTTGGGTGGTGAACTAGCCAGAGTAGGGTGAGTTGAGGAGAGCAGGGTAGGTTGAGGAGAGCGGGTGGTGGGTGGGCGGGTGGTTTGGGGGCTGAGCCTAGCAGTTGAGTATAAAATTTGATAATAAATGATAAACAATTACTTCTCGGAAGATGAGTACCACCCCTCCGATTTGGTGTTCACGCACCCAATCTACCGGCACTCGCTGCACCTGGGCGACATGTCCTCAGCTCTGGACGTGGGGATGCTGCTGAAGAGCAACATCAAAACGGGTACCCATGTGGGGATAAAGTGATCACGGCTGCCTCGGGCATGTAGCACGTGAAGTACGAACCTGCGAGCCAGATCAAGCACATCGTGTACTCGCTGCTGGACATCAAGTCCGAAAACATCGCCAAATACTTCACCCCCGTCTGCGAACTCATCGAGAGGGAACTCGAGAACAGCAACGTCCTCGTCCACTGCGCCGCCGGCATCTCCAGAGTAGATATACTCCCAATCAGTCTGCCACTCTCGTCATCGCCTACCTTATGCGCCACAAACACTGGACCTTCCGCGAAGCCATCGCCTTCGTACGCCAGAACAGGCCTTCGGTGTGCCCCAACCTGGGCTTCGAGAGGCAGCTCAAAGACTATGAGCAGTTTCTGAGCAAGCAGAATAGCATCGCGCTGCAAAGAAAAAGTCCGAGGACCAGCGAAGAGCCCAAGCACTCGCAGCAAAAAAGCAGGCACTTGGGCTTGCCCGAAATAAATATGCTAGGTCGAACCAACCTGCGAAATATCGTCCTCGACCCCTTCGCAATCAAGTAGGCCAAAACCAGCCAGCGGGCCAGACTCTCCCAGTACCAATAGATGGAGGAGGGAGGGCTGCGCCTGAAGCCCCTGCAAACCAAAAGGACCAACAGCCTGGCGTAGAAGTAGCGGAGGAAGTAGGAGTTCGAGCTGCAGGCGATCGGAGTGCAGTCGATGCTGGTGAGGAGGGCCAACCTGATCTCCCACTAGAGCACGGAGAGGAGCGGACGCAGACAGTTGGTGCGCCCTCTGCTGGGCCAGTGGGGAGGCTGATCTTAATATTCAGAACCCAGTTATGAGTACTAAGCAAGAGAGGTGAGTACTCTAACCCTGAAGTCGTATTCTATTAGCTAGATTGTGCTATATATTGCTGTTAGATGAAAGCTGCACACCCATATTTTAAACTTTAGCTATTACCCAACCTACCCCGAACAAAGGTTCTGTGGTACATCTAATACGCAATAATTAGGGTGGGACATAGATGTAATCACAGAATAGACAATCTAAGACCACCTGCTCAATGTTTTTGTTGTTTGTTTTGGGTAGTGCATGATAGTAAGAGTAAACATAAGTTTAGTTGATCAGCAGCAGCCTTGGGTGCGCCCTCCAGGGTTCTTGCCCTTGTTGCCCAGATCGATGTTCTGGGCTGGGCTCTCCTTTCGCTTCACCTGCTTCTTCTCCAGATCCAGGACCAGGTTCGAAGTGAGGTTCATGAAGCAGTCGTTGACGTGTTCTGCAGTTTTGGCCGAAGTCTCAAAAAACATCATCTTTTTTTAATTGGCCAGGGCCTGCGCCTTTTCGGTCGCAACTTGCTGCTCTGCCTTCAGATCCGATTTATTCCCTGCGTTAGGTCTACCATACCTATCAAGATGAGGACAGCGCCCGGGTCCGCGTAGCTCTCGACCTCGTTGAGCCAAAAATTGGAAATGCTATCGAAGGTTTATTGGTTGGTGATGTCGTAGACGAGGAAGACTGCATGTGCGCCTGTGTGGGGTGGGGAGTACTTTTGTAGTAGGTGTTAGTGATGGTGCGAAACCTCTCTTGGCCGGCAGTGTCCCAGATCTGGAGTTTGATGTTTTTGTTGTTAGAGTTGACGGTCTTGAACCTAAAATCCACGCCAATGGTGGTCATGTAGTTCTAGTTAAACTGGTCGTCGGCAAACCTCAGCAGCAGGCAGCTCTTGCCCACGGAGGAGTCCCCCACGATGACGTATTTGAGGAGATGATCGTACTCGCGGCTGCGTTGGCTCATATTGTTTATAATTACATGACAAATCCCTGACTAATATACCATCGGTATTACTCCAATCCAACCCACGCATCATCATACCCCACTTTTGGGGATTGTTTAACTCTCAGGATGACTATTTCTGTCAGTTCATCCGAAATGGGTAAAATTCAAAGATAAGAGATATCTTCAGTATACACATCATGCGGCGTTTTCTATGTTTGTGTCGATGTTACTCACTTCCACCTCTTGTTTTTGTTAGGTATCTAGTACTTAGTTATTCTCATTGGCTGCTGATTGTTATTTGGCCTGGTTAGATGCTTATTGTTGGACTGGCTAGGCAGCTTCGACTATTTTTACGGTAGTTTCGTCCTCATTTTACAGCTCATTCAGAGTTTAGAGGGTGACTTCCGAGGGTTGGGTCTCATTTTGGTCCTTGGCTTTGGCCTTAGCCTTCCTATCACCCACAGATCCATTTTCATAATAGACAGGCTTAGACCTTCTCTCTTTAAGTTTGTTATTCAACAGTTCCGTATATTGCGCGAGAACTGGGTTGTATCTTTCCCCTATTTAGTTCCAGATCTGATATATTGTTTATTACCTGACCAGAAAGGGCCATACCTAGCTGCTCTTCTTCTAGATTATTACCGAGAATGTCCCAACACCTTCGTTCACCATCGATATCTCTTCTTTTACTTCAGAGTAGAGATTCAATGTGAGGTTGAAAGTGATCTTTTGATGGCTAACAAGACAAACATTGATGTATTAGAATGTGTTATTGCTGATTTGAGAACTCTCATGCTTGGTATTGAGGCAAGGTGGACTGTCCCACCTATGAGACATTTTTGTCGCAACG
>Ga0316217_10003022_pt1 | contig 19653 bp, 22 predicted proteins | sample 1anoAmetaG_FD_203633 | JGI IMG/M metagenome (GOLD analysis project Ga0316217, IMG submission 203633) | Freshwater microbial communities from Trout Bog Lake, Wisconsin, USA - 1anoA | ecosystem: Environmental > Aquatic > Freshwater > Lake > Hypolimnion/Profundal zone | place: USA: Wisconsin...
AAATTCATTCGAAGAACAAACAACCAGCCAATATCTGCAGTCGTCAACACTCAACATTCCTGAAGTAAACACCACCCTACTCAGCCCCAAATCCACAATAAGCTCGTCTAAGCAGAGTTTGAAGTGTGGGACCAAATAGAAGGAGCCCGATATCCAAGCCTTGGATGCCTAATAAAAATCAGCGAAGACTTTGCCAAGATAATAACAGTTATTGAGGTTTGAGGCTGAAAAATTCCAGTAGAAAAAGCTTGGCTTGACACTTTTCATTCATTTCTTTCTTCCTCTTTGATTTAAATCGTTTATTTGGCTTCATATTCTCATGAGCCAATAACCTCCACATAAAGTCTATGTGCCTTCCCACTGATTGTGTGTATCCAATCAGCAATCTTCTACGCTGATTTCTTCTTGACGTCATTTCCCTGCCCGATTAGTAATTCTTAATTGCCTTTCGGTGGAATCCAGCCAATATCCGCTAAACTACTGATTGGATTGGTTATACCAGCTGAATTATCCTACTTTAGGCAGGAACAAATTCAAACAAATTTAGCCTTGTTTTCCAAGATTAGTGCTGTAGACCATCCAATTGCCCAAATATGACAACATAAACAGGTTTGCTGGCAGGCTACTCTCTGTTCTGCCTTGGAGTGTTGGTGTTGGGGGGTGGATGTGAGATTAAAAGTTGCAGTTTTGAGGAGTGAGGTTTTAGGGTTAATAAATTTAGCAAATACAATTCAAGGTATAACAATGTAGGAGCCGAACCGTTCCCAAGTGGATACCGTCAACCCCCTGCTCAAATTAGTCAAGGAAAGAGAAGAACTCTACTTTTAGTTGCTGACCTTCGTCAATACCCACCTCGCCACTTCCTCCTACGATCTTGATAACACCACTATCTTCAAAAAATACATCGCCCTCTTCGACGGCAAGCACTCAGCCATCTGCAGGAAGGAGCAGGAACTTGTTGGCTCCCTGGCTGACTCCTTCGCAGAGGGCTAGCACTGCTAGGACCCCATTTCTAAGTACATCTTCGCCTATGCAGGTAGATGCTGAGACTCTCATCTAGAGTGCTTGAGATACTTGAAGGCTCCCTCTCCAGGATCCAGAAAAGCGTGTTTGATGATAATGGGCGCACTCTGCGGGAGTTTGGCAGGTTCAAATCAACCTTGAATAAAATATTAAAACGTTAATATTTCGTGGTCAAGGACTTCGTGGAACTCATAATAACCTACTCCACTTCCAAGTTCAACAAGCAGTTCCTCAAACTCAGCAAGTACCTTGCCAAAGTTGAGTATGGAGACTAGATATGGTTCAAATAGTTGTACTCCATGCACAACAGCGACCTAGACCACGCCCCCAGTCCCGATCAAAAGCTCAAGGAAGAGGAAAAAACAGTCAGGAAGCTGCCCAAGAAGATTGACATGGAGCATCATCTCAGTTGCGCTGAAGACCCCTAGAAGAAGGGCATTTCCCTGAAGAAGACGATGAAGCCAGCAACAAAGAGGAAAGAAAGACCACTCAACATCAAGAACAAGCCAAAAGAGGCAGACGACGAATAGGACTAGAACCACAACCACCTCAAAAAATAGCAGACTGCCAACAAACTGTACAAATTTTACGTCCTGCTGGATCTCAACAAGAAGGAGTTTCTTGAAGACTACATCTTTGACAAGCAGGAGGAAGAAAAGCACAAAAGCGAGCTTATGGGCAAACTCCTAGACAGGAACAAGGCCATCAACTCACAAATTAATTCGTTTGTTCGGAAAAGCACCAACTGCTTGACAATACCCGTCCTCTTTCCCCGCAACAAAAGCAGTGGAGACGAAAGAAACGAGTCAGCTTCCAGCAAAGTCTCCTTAAGAACCAGCTTCGTGATTTCCAAAAGAAAGAGTAGCCTCCATTTCGATACCTCTGGCAATGAAAAAGGGTCAGACTACTAAAAGAAAGACAGTGAGTAGCTAGTCACCACCATAAAAAACCTGAACCCTCGGAGAAGGTCCTCCCACAGCAACTCGCGAGTCCAATAGAAAAGTAAAAAGCTATTCGTAGTAAAGGCTCCTTTGGTATTTGAAGAAGAAATGATTCCGCAAGCGCAGATCACTCAAACTCAGTGGCTGAGGGCGCCTCTAGCAATCAAGGGGAGAGAGAAGAGGACTGAGAACATTCGCATGAAGAGGAAAAACAATGTGAATCCACTCTAGAATGCCTTCTTGCCTGAGAACTTTCGTTACCCCTTTTGATTTATTTTTTTGTTACTATTCCACACTCCTCTCCGACTTCACTCTCTCTTCCTTATACCTGGTGAAACACGGCTCCTACGATTGGCACCATTAGCTTGCTTTAGTTGTCCGTTAGAAACAGAGTTTAACTATTTTAGTGCGACTTAGTCTACTATTTTATTATTCGTTAAATTTGCCACCAATAAAATGAAGGTGATTGGCTGCGTCGGAACTGGGGCCTTTGGGAAGGTTATGAAGATCAAAGTAGACTCCCGAATCCTGGCCATGAAAAAAGTATCTAGGGGCTTATTAGATTTCTCTCGGCTTGGACTAAAGTGAATGGATGGAGAAGCTGGCTGAACTTGAAAAAGAAGCTGCTTTGATGGAGGGTTGTGCGTTCCACCCTAACGTAGTCACCTGCTACTACTCTTTCCGGAAAGACAACGATTTCCACATCATGATGGAGTACGCCGGCCACCGCACCCTCTACGACGTGGAGTTGCCGTTGATCAACGACAAGCAAATCGTAAACCTCATCATTCAGCTATGTCTGGGGCTGAAACACCTCAAGAGCAGGAAGATAGTTCATAGGGACATCAAGCCAAAGAATATCATCGTTTCTTAAAAGGGATTGCTCAAAATAGCAGATTTCGGCATCAGTCGGATAATAGAATACGAGAATCAAGCTAAAACATACTTAGGCACTCCTTACTACACAGCCCCGGAAATATTTAACTCAATGTAAGTAAAGTAAGACATAGGAACTACGGCTTTGCTGTCGATATTTGGTCATTCGGCGTAGTACTCTATGAAATGACCCATGGAAACCTGCCCTTTTTGGCCAAAGGTCTCTAAGAACTGAAAGAAAAGATTAAGTTTCAGATTCCCAGCCTAAAAAGATAGCTACATTCCGACATCCGGCTGATAATCCGACGATGCCTCACAAAGAAGCCTGAGAACCGAATCACAGTGTAGGAGATCCTAGGTAGTTGTTTCGCAACGTAGACATTCCCCTGGTTCGTGAGCAGATGAAGAGATAGCACAACCAAGCATTCCGATACTTCTGATGATTTCTCAGTTATTATTGGCAACTAATTCGCTTTCATATGAACTAGACATAATATTATGAAAACAGACGAGAAGAAAGATAGTCTGGGACTGAAAAAAGCCAAGACTAAAAGGCCCTAGTGCTGCAGTTAGCAGGGAAATCATAAGCATTTCTATATTATCGAAGAGGGAGATCACAAATCAAAAAGACCCTCTTAGGTCCTCGAAAGCATCATGAAAACGATTTAGGAGTTCAAGAAGCTTAAACTCCAGGAAAATAAACCTTGGATACAATCCAGTCGTTAAATTTACCAGTTTGATCTTACTTCACTTTTATACTGATTGTTGTGGATTGGAAATCCTTTTGGCATTAGGCTCCTTATCGGTTGCTTCATTTATAATATGTTTAATATCAAATTTTTTGGGTTTGCCAGAGAAACTTCCTCGTTGCCCATACTAGGACATGCACTCGAAACTACCCTGCAATAACCTCTCAAATAAGAAGTCAAAAAAGTAAAATCTTGGTTACTTAAGGTTTTAGTGCGGATTCAATAGCTGGAACTGAAAAAATAGTAGAGGCAAAGGATTAAGTCTGACTTCGGGGTTTGGTTTTGCAAAAAGGACGATAAGGGCTTTTTTTTCTTTGCCCTTTGCATTAGTAACTACCCCTAGCGCCATATCTATGCAGCCATAAACTAAATCAGAACTCACTTGGGCCAAATCGGTGACTATGCTAGTTAGCCCGATGTAAGAAATGTCTAACAAAGAGCACCTTAAAGTTGCACGCCAAGGGAAAGTTAGTGGAAGTCAGCGAGAAATACAATAACCTCAAAGATCTGGACAAAATAGGAGAAGCCAACAAACTTCTGAATGACGTAACTCCTTGGATAGTTAGATAAAGGACGATATTTCAGATAGTACTCGTAAACTCTTAGACAACCAAGTAAATCTGTAAGGACTGCACAAGAAAGCGTAGGACTTGAAAGGTAGTTAGACTTGAACTTAGAAAACGCTCAAATGTTCTAGACGAGTTCAGCAGCTGTGGAGAGAGAGATGTGGTGTAGAAACTGCAAAATGAAAGTGATTATTGCGGTGGTAGTGGTTGCCCTTATCTGTGTAATTGTGATTCCGATTGTGGCCACAGTCAAGAAATGATATTCTTCTAATGGGCTAATATTGGAAGTAGCCTATATACCTGCCAAATTGTTGAGACATTGATATGAAATCAAAATAACTGGGTTTAGATAGTTTATAAGAAACTTTAAAAGAACTTGGCGGGTATAACAGTGATGTATTGCTTTGGGGAGTTAATTGATAAACAGGATAGATGAAATTCCAATTATTAAAATTAATATTTATAATATTTAATTAAGTTCGAGCATTAGTGTTAATTCTGCCTCTATTAATATTTGCAGGATAGACGTAATGCTCAAATCACCCACAAACTTGCCAAGAGGCCGACTCTCTATAGTCAGTTTCTTTCCGGAGTTTGCGACAAACTACTTTACTTTGATTTTCTTCACCATGCATCCTACAAAACAATCAACTTCATTCTAGATTTAAGGCCCAACATCGAAACCTAAATGCTTAAACTTTTTGTCATCAGTCATCTAAAATTTACATTAAGCCTTGGTTGTTCGTGTTTGGCAAACTTATTGGTTTAGGCTTTCTTTAATTTTTTTATTTTTTGGATGGTATTTATACTCTAAATGGTCAGAATTGATTGAGTTTGCTGTTTAAATGTTTATCATAATTCTCATCTAATAACTAATTCAAAAGAGAGAGCGAATGAAAATAGTGCTCAAATACCAAAACTAAATCAAGCTCTATACAGAGTAGCTTGACTTCTAGCACATCTTGAACTTCATTCAGATCTAATTCAGCCTCTCAAAGGAGTCCTTGTCAATGACTTTCCAAGATCCCGAAGGAGATGATATTACCATTCTCAACAATTAGGATTTTAATATCATGCAGTCCCTTTTGGAAGGAAAGGAATATGTGAGAATTAATGTTGAAGGGATCACAACAGAAATGAAGCCAGTTACTGAAAAGCTACTCACTGTTTGCAAGCCAGAAAACGAAGATGCCAATTAACGAGTTGACTAAAGAATCTAACCCGAATAAGTCAAAGAGACTATTACTAAAGAAGAAAAACAACCTCAGAACTTAGTGTTACCGAAAGCTGAAGTTATTTAGGAGTCAAGATGCAGTGGGAAAAAGTAAAAAACTTGCAAGATGAAAACTTTTATGAATGAAATGGTGGCGAGTCTTGTTGATGAAAGAATCAAAGCTATTCTTCCTTGCTTGAAATAGCAGATAATGAGGGCCCCATAAAAGGTTTAAATGCCTTTGGAATCAAAATTAGTTCATGAAGGTATTTAATGCAGAGGCTGTTTAGTGAAACCAATAGTTGGCATCCAATATTAGTGTCCTAAGTGTCCGAGGTTCAATCTTTGTGAAACATGTGAAACCAAAATCTAGCATGAGCACAATTTGCTCAAAGTAAAAAAGATTTAGCCCAAGGAAAACATTCATCAACAATTTCCTTAGTGTTTTGGCAAATTTTTCAGAGGCTGCCCTCGAAAATAAGGAGAATAATACGCTAACTAAGGATGCAACGATTGGGGTAGTGACCATTCTATTACAAGAAAACTAATGGGACTTACTTTCATCTTTGGCAACTAGCCCTAAAGTTACAGAAGTTTTGTTGAATAAAACAGATGGCTCAAACCTCGTTAGACTTTCTTGAAATATGCGAAAAAAATTGGAATGCCTTAAAAGTAATTTCACGACAAATTTGTTGAGTTGAGATGCCATAAGTTATCGAAGCGTTTTGAGAAACCTGCTGAAAGCTATAAAGCCTTTGTATAGTAAAACTATGAACTAAACCAGAAGGATTTGATGAGACTGCTCTTTGAAAAAGGAATCTAAAAGAGATAAGAGAAGTGTAATTGGAGGTCAAGGTGCTTCAACTTCAACGAAATGAGATAGAATTGTTAAGCCAAAAGATAGTAATGCAGGAAAGAAAAAGTGCTTTAATTTGACTCCCGAAACCTCAAGGAATAAGAAGCCTAGATTTCTTAATCAATGTTGAGATAACCCAAACCTTTAGATTGCCCCTAGGTGAGTAGAGCCAAAGGTTCCTTATTCATGAAAATCAGAAGCATGTTCCCTGAAGTCTAAAACAAAACCATCTATAAGTTCGTTGACCAAAACTACAAAAACGAGAACTTTGACGAAGTTTTTGACCTCTGGATCAAGACCTACATCTAGAAATGATACAAAGCAACCCCTTATTCTTAAATACTAACTCTAACTATTTATTTGAAATTCACAGATATTTGTAACTTAAATTGGAAGATGCCTCCTAAAAAAATCGAACTAACCACCACTATCCGTGACGCAGACCACTTTCTAAGCATCTTTAATGAGAAGAATCCCAAACTTGTCGTAATTGACGTTCACCCAGCCTGGAGTGGAGCCTGTGAAGCCCTCATGCCCTTCTACAAAAACCTACAGACCAACGTCATCGACGAGTTCGAGAAAAGGATTGACATCATCTTGGTGGACCAGTAGAAAATCGAGTCTTTGAACATCCCTGAGCTTCATGCCACCTGCAAGCCTAAGATCTTGATTTCTTTGCAAGGGAAGTTCATCTATACTGCAAATGGGCCCAACACCTCTGAGCTATAGGATCACATCAAAAAGAATGTACCCTATATCTGAGTGATTTTGATGTAATCATGGATCTTCTGCTTCCATCACAACATTTTCATCACAACTAAGCCAAGGTTTTAGTGCTTGGCTATAATAATATTGATATTCATGAACATCTTGGCCCACAAAATATATACTCAGCTTAGCGCCAACCAACTCACTACTACACTCTGTTACTTTGCTTCTAAGATGCAGGCTTCATCAACCCAAAAAACAAAGGATTCCGCAGGAAGAAGGCTAGGGTATGCTATCTTTGATTTAGAACCAAAATACTTGGAGGTCAAGCAGTATACCCCAATGACATCATTGCTCGGCAGAGAGGTTTTAAGTGGAAGTCAGGAGTAAATGTGATTGTAGGCAAAGACCAAACAATACACGCCAAAGTTGAAGGGATTGTCAGTTTTAGAGAGAGCAGGGAGAGGAAAATCCCCTTTTACTACATTGATGTCATTCCTCAGGAATTGCCGAACAGGAAGCACTCTCCACCCGCTCCTTACAACTACCACCCTTAGCTGTTCCCCGAAAGAGCCCAGTTCAATCACCCTGAAATTGTAAAGGTGGATAAATATCACATTAAGATAAAGGAGTGATTGATTTACTAACAAATAACTATTTTGCTGTTTCTCAGCCTTAAAATTTGGCCTAACACACAATAAGGCACATCTCAATGAGATTCAAGCAAAAGGAGGCTTAATTTGTTCAACTAATGCTCCCAAATCAATGATGAGGTTGCCAACTTCTATAAATCATATAATTATAACTTACATGAGCAAAGCAGTGTTGCAACCTTTCTAACAATATCAGAAAGCCAGAGTAACCTTCGTGCAGACTGTTGCAGAACTGGCAACCCGTCCTCAAAACATCTAAGCTCTGCAATCAGCTGGAGTGATGAGTCTGCTGCGACCTTTGCTCCTGGACAATGTGCCCTCCATTTCGCAAAGCGCAGCTCTTGCACTGGGACGTCTTGCGAACATGAACGAAGAACTTGCATAGAGTGTGGTCAACAATGAGATACTCCCTCAGCTAGTCATGTCTCTAAGCGAACAAAATGTAACTCTGGTCCAATTCAGCGGTTCTACAAGAAAGCAGCCGCTTTTGTGCTCAGGGCAGTCGCAAAACATTCAACACAACTTGCAAAAGCTGTTGTGGACTCAGGAGCTCTTTAGGCCTTGGTTGTCTGTCTTGAGGAATTCGACCCTACAGTCAAGGAAGCCGCAGCCTGGGCTCTTTCCTACATCGCTAAACACACCCCTGAGTTGGCTATGTCTGTGGTCTAAGCAGGGGCTGTGCCTCTTTTGGTGCTTTGTGTTCAAGAGCCTTAGCCAACCCTCAAACGTATCGCAGCAACAGCCCTCTCATAAATTTGCAAGCATTCAGCCGAATTGGCCCAATTCGTTGTAGACGCAGGGGCTGTTCCTTTTCTCGCCCAACTTATCAACCACCAAGATGCCCAACTCAAAAGACAAGTGTGCTCATGCTTAGCCAATATCTGTAGGCACAATGCAGACCTCGCCTAAATAGTTGTGGATAACGACATCTTCCCCAAAATTCTGTACAGACTCAAAGACAACGATAATTTGGTTCGAAAGTACGCTGCAATCTGCATCAGAGAAATCGCAAAGCAAAACATTGATCTAGCCAAACTTATTTGTAACTCGGGAGGAGCAGTTGCTCTCGTGGATTTCATCTCAGAAGCCAAAGGAGAGGCTCTACCTGGAATTATCGCACTTGGTTACATTTCGGCTTTTGACTAGACCATGGCGATGGGAGTAATCCAGGCCAAAGGAATCAGTCCTTTGAGAGATGCCCTTAGAAACTAAAATGAAAGTGTCAGAACTGCAGCCTCTTGGAGTTTAGGGCAGCTTGGAGGTCATACTCCAGACCATGCAAAAGCTTTAGCTTAGCAAGACATTCCTCGTCTGCTTTTGGAAGTTTACAAAGACCCCAGAAACTCAGAATAGCTAAAGAAAAAGTCAAAGAAAGCCCTGAAAAGCATTCTCCAAATGTGCTCTCATCTGAGCGCCTTAGAATCTCTTATAGAAAACTGCCCCACCTAAATCTTGCACTACGTGTTGCACCAGTTCGCGAAGACCCTACCGAACGACGCAGCAGCCAAAAAATCCTTTACCCAGAAAGGCGGACTGAAGAAGATCCAAGAAATAAAGACAGAGCCAGGGGACAAGCTGAAGCAGTACATCGACGAAATAAACGCACTGTACCCTTTGTAGATTGTGCAGTTTTATTCCCCAGGGTACTAGCAGACCCTGCTGAGAAAGCTAGAGGACTAGTGATCACCGGTATAATCCAGCCAAGAATTTAATAATATAATTTATGAATAGCCTTTCGAAGGGTTCACCTTTCTACGTCGAAACCCAGCTGGGAAAACTGGAACTCACCAAGGGCGCCTACCTCACCCTCCAGAAGCGCAAAGCTTCCACCCTTCGTACCTTGACCAAGACCAAACCCATCAATAAGAACACTCCCAAGAGCACTTTAAAACGCTTTCTTAGGAACCGGCAAATCCAAGGCCATTCCCTGCCTCACGTTGCAATGCTCAATAAGAAGGGAGAAGAAGTCAACTTCCTGGTAGTCAAGGAATGCGAACAAGTGAAACAAATGATAGGAAGTCTGCCTTCGATTGAGATGGGATACGATAATGATGCAGAATCAGAGTGGTGCTAAATTGAAGAATGCGTCAACAATCTGGCACTTTCGTTGTCATTGGCTGCATACGATAACAGATTCACGCCAGCAAACCTCAGCAATCATTCATATTGAGTTGTGTGATTGTATCATTTCTTGAATCATATACTAAATGCATAAAGAGGCAAAGTTTGCAAAAGTGTAAATTCCTTGTAAAGGTAAGGGGCAAATGAGTGCGAATTTATGTCAGACATCAGGGTTCAATCATAAATTTTGGACAAGTCCATGGGTAGTTCTTCGATCTGGGTGTTGTAGAACTGTCTCAAGTTGGCCAGGAACTGGGCGTCTCCTGCTGTCACAAAGTTGATGGCTACTCCCTTCCTTCCGAAGCGACCTGAACGGCCGATTCTGTGGATGTACTTGGCAGTATCGGTAGGAAGGTCGTAGTTGATGATCAGGTTGACTTGCTGGATGTCGATTCCTCTGCCCAGCAAATCAGTCGAGATCAGAATCCTTGAAGACCCTGATCTGAACTCCTTCATCACGTTTACTCGTTCAGACATCTCCATGTCTCCTGAAATGCAGGAAACCACGAATTTGTGCTCTCCCAGCTTCTCGGCTAGCTCCTTGACTCTCTCTTTGCGGTTGGTGAAGACCATGCATTGGGAAATCACCATGTTTTTGTAGAGTTGCAGAAGGGTGCCGAACTTCTGGCTGTCTTCTTGCAGCGAAATGTAAAACTGCTTGATACCGTCCAGAGTCAGTTGCTGGTTTTTGACCAAAATCTTGACAGGGTTCTTCATAAACTTCTCAGTCATCTCAACAATTTCTGGAGGCATGGTGGCTGAGAAGAGGCAGACTTGGATGTCTGCTGGCAAGGACTCAAAGATTTCTCTGATCTCATCCACGAAACCTCTGCCTAGCATCTCGTCGGCTTCGTCAAGCACCACAATTTTGAAAAAGTCAGTTTTGAGAGCTTTCTTTTCGATGAGATCTTTGATTCTTCCAGGAGTGCCAACAACCACCTGAATACCACCATCTTTCAAGGCCTTGCGGTCTTCTTTGGGATCAGTGCCTCCAATGCAGCAGCGAGTCTTGACTTTGAGGAACTCACTGAAGCAGAAGATAACCTTGTTGATTTGCTGGGCAAGCTCCCGAGTGGGGGCGAGGACTATTGCTTGGCAATTAGGGGAATTGGGGTCGATGCGCTGAAGCAGGCCGATTGAAAAAGTTGCAGTTTTGCCTGTGCCTGACTGCGCCTGGGCTATAGTGTCTCTTTAGCTGATCACTGGGATTATACCCTTTTGTTGAATTATGGAGGGTTTCTAAAAACCGAAGGCTTAATGACTACAGAGTTACCGTAAATACCTCTGAGGAGGTCGGGGTTGAGTTAGAGTTCCTCAAAATTATCGACCGTTTTAAGCCCCATGGTTTCCTAAATCTAAATCTCCTCTTTTTTTTCCTCTGAAATTGGTTTATTTTACATATAAATTATAAGCTAATTCAACCCTTATCACCCTTATTTGATAAGCTCTATGTTTAGCCATCTTTCAATAAAATATGCAAATTATTCTGACATCCAAGAAAGGCAAGGAAAGCAGGGCAAAGGAAGATAATAAAAGATGTATTGTTGTAGCTAATCAATAAGCATAAAACATCCGAAACCGCGCAAACTGTTTAGAATAGCTTTGATGACCAATAATGATTTAATCCTTGCTTTTTGTCTCCAGGATCAAGATAACGGAAGTTGCTTGAAAGATGGCATTAATAAAGCTTTATTTTATACATACAATATATAGGTTGAACATTTAGGATGATCCCTGCTGAGAAAATCAAGCTTTTCAGTGCCCAGAAATAGCCAGAAAACGTCAACCCATAATAAATTGCCACTTCCTAGCTCCTTCAAATCTCAGATGAAGACTACAGGTTTGACCCCTTCGCCCTCATCGCAAATGCATAGCTGAATGTACCCAAACTCCAAAAACGCAGAAGTGCCTACTCCGACAAAAGCACTAAGCTGCACAAACATCAGCTTTAATGCAATTCGAAATGTCCCATTTAGGGGTTGTATGGGAAGACTCCCAATCATTCACACAAATAAAGTAGTCGCTACATTTCAGGAGAGGAAGTTTGTGTGATGAAGAAAGAAAAAGTGGTCAATCTAAGTAATTTCTCACCTATTTCAGGCAATTTCCTAATGATCGATTGGGACAAATCTCCTGAGAAGCTCAGTACGATTCCTAAGCAGGGATAAGAAGAGAGCAAAGCTAGCCCAAGAGCTAAACCCCCCAAAAATATCATAAACTTTATTAGAAGGAGAAACCTATCCTACCTGAAATAACAGGCAGGCTGTCAGCTCTAGGACAGAAAGCCCAACCTCTAAACAAAGTAGCAAATCCGCAGCCCTTCCCCTTTGCGAAAAGCCTACGCTAGCTGCTAGCTCAAAAAGCTATCGCATCTGCCCAAAAGCAGCCAAAGCAGAGTAATCATGCAGTTCTTCTAAAGGCCGATAAACGGATCAGCAGAGATGAGCTGCACTAGTCCCAACTTCAGGAACCGCAAGATGTCCAACTACATGAACTACCGCATGGGCATGAGCCAGGCAGAGAGACATCTCTAACTGTGATCTAATATTGCTATAATCAACTCAAGTCCACTCTAATAATAACCTCATAATGCAATGAGATTAGAAATATAAATTGAGAATGTAGTCGCCACCCAACCCAGCTGCTACTTCGTCGCCGTCCAGATCGATTACCACGACCAAGGCACCCCCACCCAGAAGTTTAGGAGTGACATCGTGCCTCCCACCGATAGACCCAAGTTTGTCCGCAATCTCTTCACCTTCAGCACTGTGGTAGAGCTACAAACCCTCAGATTCGGGCTCATGGCATCTCCAGATACCTCAGAAGCTAGTCTTGTAAATTTTGAGACACTCAGAACAAGGCCAAACTAATTGGTCTCGCCTCCATCCGCCTCAGTCTCTAAAGCTTGAGAGAGTTGCCAGCAGAGGGAAAGTCCAAGCAGATCCTGTTTCTAAACAAGACCAAAGAAATGGGCCAATTCAGCTGCAAGATACGTTTCAGTTCGACCAAAGCACTAAGCCCCCTATCCAAAAGCAAAGTGACCCAACCACTCGAGACCTAAATCTTCAACCCTTTGATAAGCAGAATCCTTTACAGCGACTAGGGCAGCAAGGATCCCCTGCGTGTCTAAAACAACATCAAGTTGCTTGAAAAACAATCGCAACAGCTATACGCAGATTTCAAAACAGTCAAAGCCTAGGAGGAAACCCTTGAGCAGATAATGGCCGGACTGCAGCGAGACGAGTAGCAGCTGAGAAGCTAGATTGAAGTGACCGAAAAGCTCAACGAGAAGATCAGCAACAAAATCACGCAGAAGGAGCAGTTGTAACCCCTCACGCTGGAGATATAGATGCTGAAGAACACCTAGGAGGGCAAGAGGTTGCTGCTGGAGAAGCTGGAGTACTTCGAGGCCAGGATAGAGCTGGAGGAGCTGGAACACGACAAACTGGCACTCAAGTACGAACGCATAAAGTATGATATTGATGCCAGAATCAAAAAGGCAGAGAATTATGCGCAGAAACTGAAGGGCAAAGAGTTGCAGGAGTTCGAGCTGCATCGCAACCGGGAGATCCTCAAAAAGTATGAAGACATATACTACGAGTTTACTTGTAATCAGAACATCATCAACAGCCTGGCTCAGCAAATGCCTAAAAACGAACTCAATGGCACTCAGGCAGCTTTGCTTCTCTCCCAGGTCAACTTCCAGCTGCAGCTACAAAAGGTGGACTCAGATTATAAGGACAATTAGAAGATACTGAATATGATATAGAAATAAGCCGAAAGCATGCCCTTGCAGTCAAATGATTAAAGTGAGGAGGAGAGACTTGTGTTGGGGATAAAGTTGTCTGCTTTGTAGGAAGAAATAGCCAAAGTAAGGGCGAAGTTGAGAGGAGTTGTAGGAAAAAGAGATTTGCAATAGTCTGTTGTAAAAAGGGTATGAAAGACGGACGGAAGCATGAATTCGTAAGAAAGTAATTAATAGGTGTATCTTTAATAATATAAAAATCTCTCAGTTTTTAGGCACCCTTCAGTCTTAACATCATTTTCTGTAAAGGCTTCGCTCAATCATTTTTTGAACTTATGTTCGATGAAGATCAACCAAATTTTTGTGGCTTCAGCTGAGTTTTTCTTTATTTCTTTGATTATTTAAGAGGGCTGGGTTTTGTAAGTTTTATTCTTATTATGGTATGTCCTATTATCTGTTTAATTTACAATCGCATAAAAGTGAAGGCAAATTTACTGAACAACCCCGCATCAGCTTTGTTATCAGCTAGCGTGAATCCACCAGAAGTTCAACCTGCTCTCCCTCCCGACCACAAAACACACGCAGTTGCCATGTCTCCACTTTCATTCCATGATGATCCATCAATCACGAATGAGCACAGGACTGCGGATAGGCGGACTGAGTTAACCCCCAATGATTCATGTTGCCACTTAAGTTTGTATTAGTACTGAACGTATCTTATATTAATTAACCGAATAATGAAAGCCATCGTTGAGGAGGAGTTGGCCGCAGAGGACAAACTCCAAGGAGAAATGTCCTTCTAGCACAAGTAGTCCCCAGAAACCAACAACGACCTGAGCGATAACAGCGAGATTACCAACTGGAGTTACTTTATCCTCTTCTCTTACCTCTACCTGCTCCAGGGGGTCGTCAGCGGGATCATTGGCACCACCCCTTATGTCTACCCCCAGCTCCCAGATTACAACACCATGGCCTTGTTTGGAGCCAATCTGCTCCCCTTTTCATTCAAATTCATTCTAGGTATCTCCAATCTCACTCAGCCCCCTTCCTCTAAAAATACAGCATTGTCAGCTACGGAAAACGCAAAACGTGGATGTTGATTGGGTGTCTGATCGGGGGAGTGGCGATAACGGCGGCCAGCTTCGTGACTGACCAAAAGTACGCCAATCTGATGGCTGTGCTCTACATCATCTCGCAAACAGGCATGGCGCTGCTGGACATCGCAGCCCACGCAGCCATGGTGAAATAGCTGAACTCCAAATCCCAAACCAGCATCATCATTGGCTACTCACAGATGGTTGGCATCCTCCTGGGAGGACTGATCCTGCTCAAATTCACCTCAATCTAGTTCGCCAGGTCAGTGGGGTTGTCCCAGCCAATCACTTCCTTCCAGCTGCTTCTTTTCATCTTCGGCATCTTGATCTGCTTGCCAGCTTTGTACATCCACTTGAGGTTTGTAGAAACACCGCTAGAGAGTGAGAAGAAGGTTGATAAGATTTCTTTCTGTTAGATCATCTGCTTGTATAAAGTTTTCCTGAGAACCGACAGTCGCTACTTCAGGACCTGCGTCTTTTTCCTGTTTTCTCTCCAAGGCTTGAACTTCTTCAACTCTCTCTACGACTACGAACTGGTTAAGAAAGGCTTCTCCAAAGATACCATGAACACCCTTTCCAACATCCTCGTCATCCCTACTGTCATTCTGACCTTTTTCTTCGGCACCTGGACCAATCTCCTCAAGGGCAGATTGCACTCACTGATCTTCGCCTTAAGTGTAATCGTAATCTTCGACCTCTATCTGGTGATTGTGTTTCCTTTGGATCTGTGGACAGTAGCGGTTACTAGCTTTGTGACTTCGATTCTGGAGAACTGGAGATTTTATCTTTATGGCTACATGATCAATGACTTTCCAGTCCATGCGCTAACTGGCATGTTCATCACCTTTCTAGCCAGCTTCTCCAACTTCGGCAGGCAGCTCTCCATCCATACCTGGCTGTGTGGCATTTTCACATGGAAGACTTGTGCCTTGGTTGGCTTAGGGATTCAGTTGGTTTTGATAGTGTTTATGCCTTGGTTTTATGCCTGGGTTCAGGCTGGGGACAGCAAAGTCCCAGAAGAAATCTAATAGGACAAATAGCCCAAAAAATAGACAGCATAAAATCAACTTTAGATTGCTGAAAACTCTTGATAGTAATCTAAGATCATTTGATTTTAATCTATTTTCTAAACTTCTACTTGAGGACCTATCTAAAAGCTAGGCGGAACAACTAGAGCTACCAAAGCTGTTACAAGCTAGCCTAGAGGGTATGTATTCAATTATTTTAGTCTTTTTGTTTGTTTAATTGTAGTTTGGCTTTTGCTTATTTAAAGGTTGTTTAGCTTTTGCTTATTAATCTTTGATAGTTTGAAATATCTTGCTATGGAGGTGGACCCAAAACAAATGAAGTCTAAGGACCAGGTGTAGTCGAAGAAGAAGAAAAAGCAGAAAGAAAAGAAGTAAAAGCACTAAAGCTTCATGAAAGAACAGCCCTAATCTGCCTTTTCTTGCTCCGCCCACGAAAACTAATACCTTCGGATTAACCCAAAGGTCAATAAAAACCCACCAACCTGCAAATCTTGTGGCTTCAAGATGTAAGGAAAAGCCGGTTACCTTTGTTGCCCCAAGAGTGCCAACTGCTACTTTCTGTGCTCAACTTGCAAAGTATGCACCAAAAACCACATGCTTAGAAATGTGATTTCGCTTAAGCAGTACAATGGCAACCCTCTCTATTCCGATAACAAGTTCAGCTGCCACGGTTGTAAGGCCTAGAAAGAAGTGGATGCGTAAAAAGGAGTTTGGCACTGCTCAGTCTGCAGTTTTTCAATATGCTCAGAATGCATGGGACACACAGATTCATTGTGGGACGAGCTAAGAGAAGAGTAATGATAGTTCGGCTAACTTCTAATCAATTCGATAATCATAACTTGAATCAGAGATTTTGATTAATGGTGTCAATATTTGAGTGAACTTTGAAACTAACAAAAAAAGGATTTAGATGTTCTTCAAAGCCCATCTTTCATTAAAGTATAGGCCATAGTCTCTCTATGTACATGATTTAAGCAAAAGCTCACCTTTTTTGCAAAGCAACTCATCTTCTGCTCATTTTGAGTTCTCGGTTATTTCACAGAAAAGACACAAAAGGATAGGCAAATAAGTAGTTTATATAGAATTTGAGTGATATTCTATTTCGGATCATTGTTTTCTCTCAACGAGAGGAATGAATACTTCTTACTTCTGCTCTTTTTTTCCGCTTAACCTCTCGCGAAGGTACCGAATCGGATTCGGAAAAATACCTTTCCTAAAGTCTTCGTATACAGCTTGGCGTGATCTTCCTCTGGTTTACACTAAATAGCCTGAAATATAGAGGAATCCCCAAATCTGGAACAGCAAGTAAATCAAGCAAAGAGGTCCGATTCCCAAGGCCTAAACGAATGTACTCACTGAGATGCCATGGATGAAGATGAAGACCCAAAGTAAGGCAGATCCTAGCCAAATATCATGCAGTATTTCTGTGAGGATGAGGAAAGAACAGGGACCATAGCTCAAGCTGAATCCCACCATCTGGATGAAAATCAGGATGACTGTGAAGATGTGGAGGCTGGGCACAAAAATCTAGATGAAGGCAATCAGCAGCAAGGAAATGATTATTATCCTTTGACCCTCCATCATGAAAGCTCTGCGTCCGTACTTCTCCAAAAATTGGCCAGCGAAGAGGGTTACAGCCACTTGCAGCAAGTTCAAGTACACGAAAATTGGGAGTACATCAGAAGGCTCATTTCCATCAGTAACTTACCAAAAGGCCACACTCCCTCCAAAATATCCAAGAGCAGCTCCTCCTGAAAGTTGGTTGAAGAATACAATACCACACCCAACAAACAAGCGTTTGCGATAAGACTCTCCTACAGGGTCAAAGAAAGTGGCTTGTTCAGCTTCAATGTCCACTTGGGGTAGGGTTTTCATTTCTTTGAATTATTATAGAGTGACTTCTTCGTACATCATGTCAATGTAGGCTTGAAGTCTTTCGTCGTCCCCAGTTTCAATCATGCTCTCAACTGACTCAAACCTAAATCAAACTTTTTGTACGGGTATACGTTTTGAGCTGTGTGAAGCCTTATGAGGGCTGGGATAATCGGCAGTCCAACAAGAATCCTCCATCCCATATCTGATGGTGTTTCACCAATCACCAAGTATCCTGCCCAAAAGCCAGTGAAAATACCAATTGTGATGAATAACTGGTTGAGTGTTCCAGCAGGTCCTCCCATAGCTCCGGGCAACACTGAGGTCAGGTAAGTAGGCACTAAAATAGTGTTGATTCCTGCGACTAAGCCGAAAACTATCCTTGAAAAAGCCTGAGTTCCGACTGAAAGGCTGAGAACCCCAGCAAAAGCCGCGATGATTGTCAGATAATCAGTGAGTTTGAAAGTTTGAATATATCCATAGGACGTGATCAAAAACCTATAGATTCCGACTCCTTGCATTATTGCAAAAGTTACCGAAGATTGCAGCAAGACTCAGAACAGATGAAAGAAGCAGCAACGTGTTTCCAGAATCTTAACCTTCTTCAAAGTTTGCTTGAGTAATGAGATCCCTGAGGTTTCCGAAAGAGCTCAGTTGGTAGCCAAACACGAAGGAGCCCATACACACAGAAATCGAGTATGTGTACACAAGAGATGTGTCTTTTATCCTCATTTATATCTATTAAATATATATGTTAATTCAACTAATTTGAAGTTTTACAAACACCCCTTGCTTTGTAACGAAGCACACTCGACTTTTCATTGTTTGGTTTCCTTTTTTCTGTCCAAGAAGAGCGAAAGCGAATAGGGTTGTGTCAGAAATATTGGCAACTTTAGAAACTAGACAACCTTTTTACTTCGTCATCTCCAACTAAGCTGAGAATAATCGCTTAAAACAATTTATTTATCTTCAGTTGGCAATCTAAGCTGAAGAAATAGATATTTCAGTCTGAGTGGTCTTTTCATCAATAGATATATGAATCCGAAATTATTTTGATCAAGATTTGAAATTTTCAAAGACAATCCCAATCAGAGTGTATTAATTTGCTAATTTCAATCACACTAAACCTCTGGCCATCAAGATAGAATGCTTGACACTCTAATCAAGAATGTAATCAAGAATGATCTCTCAGATTAAGACCAATTCAAGGTAATCTAAATGCTATTAAGTGGCCTGAAAGAAGCTAGAATATTGAAGTGAGCTCCAAACAATCCACTGAGGAAGTCAATTAGTAAGTTTTTATCTTTTTTGAATGACTCTAAAGATTATCAAGGTCTCAGTTTCAAAATGTTTTTGTTCATTTATGCGTTTATAATACAAGGATTTCAGGCTAATGAGTGTAAATAATATATTTAATAAATGTACTTTTAAGATGCCTTTGCTCTGGAAACCCACCTGAACAATGATTGGACAATTCTTCTGAAAAACCTCAAGCAGCGCGAAGATAGCCATTTGTAGCTTTTACAATACAACAAAAAAATCATACAGTAGCAAAAGTAGGAAGATATCGAAATGTTCATGCAGGACAAGATCCAGCAGCACAAACGTTAGTTCAAAAAGATAGATCAACTTTGCACTGAAATGGACAAGTAGTAGGCAGAAATCTTGGAAAAGTACTAAGGCAATGTCACTGTTTTTGAACAGATAGTCAAGCTCACTGAAAGAGTTGGGGCCAGAATCTTGGAAATTTGCCAATATTCCATCGACAAGTGCAAGACCTTTGATTAGGAACTTGTCTTTACTCACAACAAAATGAAACTCTCCTTGGTCAAGGAGATTAATCACAAAAATAAGGTCAATTTAGAAGAAGTTATTAAAATTGTCATTACCTATGCAAAGGCCAAGCTCAGCAACTAAGTCTAAAAATTAAAAAAACTCATCACAGGCCTATAAAATGGGGAATTCGAACATCTTTAAGAAATCTACTCTCCAAGAGTCAGAAAGCTCAGTGTAAGAATATAGAAACCCAAAGACAAATCAATATAGCAAGTAAAGGTGTCTTCAGTAGGTAGGGAAGAAAAATCACCTTTGCGCTAAGATTTGAAGAAGAAATAAAAGTTGAGAAAGCAAAAGCAGAAACTGGCTACCAGAATGGTCTATGGGCTGTACAGTACTATGGAACTGTCTAAGGCGCAGTTTATAGAAGAC
>Ga0316217_10003023_pt1 | contig 19650 bp, 13 predicted proteins | sample 1anoAmetaG_FD_203633 | JGI IMG/M metagenome (GOLD analysis project Ga0316217, IMG submission 203633) | Freshwater microbial communities from Trout Bog Lake, Wisconsin, USA - 1anoA | ecosystem: Environmental > Aquatic > Freshwater > Lake > Hypolimnion/Profundal zone | place: USA: Wisconsin...
CGAGTTAGCGTTCAGGTAGTTGATCGTGCTTCGGGAAATTGACGAGCAAACCGTCGGGCAGAGAGCGTTCGCAAACGGGGGTTTTTCAGCGGAATCTGACCAGAAGCTTGCCTGTATTGCATAAAACTCACTCAGTGCCTATATTCTGTTCATGGAAACTGGCCCAACGCCTAATCCGCAAGCGGGAAAAACTTCTTCTGATGAAGAGTTAGCCATCCTTATCGAAATTGGACGCATCCTTTCCTCCACGCTCGATCTGCCGGAAGCCTTTGGGAAAATGATGCAAATCATCTCGGAAAAGCTGGATATGCGCCGCGGGGCGCTGGTTTTATTGGATGAATCCACCGGCCGGCTGCGCACTGAGGCAGCAGTCGGGATGACCAAAGACGAAATCGACCGCGGAAAATATGCGCTGGGCGAAGGAATTACCGGCAACGTGGTGGCGACGGGCCGGCCAAGAGTTATTGCCGATGTCCGCAAGGAGCCGGATTTTTTGAACCGGACGGGGCGGTTGACGGATGAGATCACCACGCCGTTGAGCTTTTTGTGCATTCCGATCCGCATTGAAAACCGTGTGGCCGGGGCGCTGTCGGTGGATAAGCCTTATGTGGATGAGCGGCAGTTGCAAAGCGATCATGTTTTTCTGGATATCGTGGCGGCGTTTTTGGCGCAGGCGATCCAGCTCAACCGCATGGTTTTGCGGCAAAAGGAAAAACTGCTGGAAGAAAATGCCCAGTTGCGCGCCCAGGTGCGCGACCGCTACCGGTTTGAAAATATCATTGGCGATTCCCCGGCCATGCACGAAGTTTTTGCGGTGGTCGGGCAGGTGGCTAACAGTCGGGCCACGGTGTTGCTGCTGGGTGAGACCGGCACCGGCAAGGAGATGATCGCCAAGGCGATTCACTATAATTCCCCGCGCCGCGATAAAACGTTTGTGCGCGTCAATTGCGGGGCGTTAACCGGCACGCTGCTGGAAAGCGAATTGTTTGGGCACGTGAAGGGTTCGTTCACCGGGGCCATCCGCGATAAAGAGGGCCGGTTTGAAGCCGCCAATGGCGGGACGATTTTTTTGGATGAGATTGGCACGCTGGAGCCGCAGTTGCAAGTGAAACTCTTGCGTGTTTTGCAGGAGAGAGAGTTTGAGAGGGTGGGCGATAATCAGACGGTCAAGGTGGATGTGCGGGTGATCGCCGCCACCAATGTGGACTTGCAGGAAGAGGTTGCCAAAGGCAAGTTCCGCGAGGATCTTTTTTACCGGCTCAACGTCGTGAGCATTTATCTGCCGCCGCTGCGCAATCGCCGGGAGGACATTCCGCACCTGATCGATTTTTTCCTGGACAAATACAACGGGCAAAACGATCGCAAGCTCAAGCGCATCAGCCGGGATATGCTCAATATTCTGTTGCGTTATCCCTGGCCGGGGAACGTGCGCGAATTGGAGAATGCGGTGGAGCGTGCGGTGGTGCTGAGCCGGGACGAGGACTTTCACGAGGAGCTTTTGCCGCTGAGCGTGCGGATGTTCGCCGCCCAGCGGCGGACCACGCCCAGCACCGAATCGCTGGAAACGCTGACCCGCCGGCTATCGGATCAAGCCATCGCCGATTACGAATTGCGCGAGGGCGAAATCTATCAACTGGTGATCGACCAAATCGAGCACGCGCTGATTGAGCGTGCCCTAGCCAAATGCGGCGGTGTGAAAACCAAGGCCGCGGATTTCCTGGGCATCAACAGAAATACGCTGAATAAGAAGGTGAAGGATTTGGGGATTGAGGCGGTGGATTAGCACAAGTGGCGAATAAATCTTCCTGACACCTTTAATTTTACGATTCGGCAAACACGTCGGCCAGCTTCAACGCAAATCCCGGCAGAAGGGTTTCCTCGCGCAATTCATCATCGCCTTTATAAATCATCGGCTGCTGATTGCCGCGATAGGCATGAATCGTTTTGCTGGGCGGATCGACAACCCATACCGAAGCCGTCCCGGCGTTCAACCAGTCGGTTACTTTATCCAGCACTTCGGACCAGGAATCGCTTGGTGAGACGACTTCCACCGCCAGGTCGGGAGCACCATCGTAATAGCCGCGATGCGGCCCTTGGGGTACGCGATCCTTACGAACGAACGCCACATCGGGAACCCGAACGGTGTCAGGATTGCGGCGAATGATGAAACCGGTGTCGGAAGGATGCACGCGGCCAAGTTTGTGCGCTCTGACGAAAATCCAAAGCGCGGTCGAAATCTGAATCTCAACGCTGCCGTGTTCCCAGCCTGCTGCCGCCATGTGACTAATCTCTCCCTTGATCAGCTCGCAGCGGCCGATGTCGCCCATGGCCAGCAACTCCTCGGCAGTGATGGGCTTGGTCGCTTGCCGTGTCATGGCGAAAGATTATAGCAGGCGGGCGGATCAGATAAAACATCTTTTCGGGGTGGCAGTAAATATTCCTGACCACTTTGATCCGGCCACGCGCTGGCGGGGTGCATGGGCGAAAGCTATCATCGCGGTATCTTGTCTGGGATTTCGGCGTGCGACGGCCGGTCGCGTGCCAGGAGGCTATTATGCGTGGACGGGCTTGTCGATTCGCCTTATCTCTTGCGGCGCTGGTGCTGTGCGGGTTTGGATTGATCGCGCCGATGGCGCATGGCGGTGATGCTGTCGAGCCGGCGGACCTGACCGTGCCCCAATTTCATGAGTTGGTGGCTGCGGGAAAGATTGACCAAGTGCGTGCGGCGCTGAAGGATTGTCCGGACTTGTTGGAAACGCCGCTGCCCAGCGACGATGAAGAAAAGCGGCTCACGCCGCTGCACACCGCGGTGGAAGCCGGGCAATTGGAAATGGTTCGGCTGCTGTTGCAACAGGGCGTGCCGGTGGATGAGCAATGCGTTGCGGTCACGCCGTTGTTCCGTGCCGCCCGGCATGGGCGGGATGAAATCGTCAAGCTGCTGCTCAAGAACGGCGCCGATGTCAACGGCGGCGTGGATACCACCGATTTGGGCAACATCACCCCCATCCGTGCCGCGCAACTGTATGGCCATCGCGACACCGCCCAGTTGCTGCTGGAAAAGGGGGCGAAAATTGATTTTTTCAGTGCCGCCGGCCTGGGCTGGAAAACCTTCGTCGCCGACTGCCTGGAGGAAAATCCCGGCCTGGCCGGCTTCCCGGATAAATGGAATTTTCCGGCCATCTGGCTGGCGGTAAACACTGGCCAGGCCGCGGTGGTGGACCAACTGCTCAACGCCGGCGGCACGGTTGATGGCCGCTACGGCCGGCAGGGTTTTTCCGCGCTGCACGTCGCCGCCGAGCGCGGCTACCAGGATCTGGCCATTTGCCTCATCAAGCATGGCATGGATGTCAACGCGCGGGCCCACGACGGCAAAACCCCGCTGGATTATGCGCTACGTGATGGCCAGACTGAAATGGTCCAATGGCTGCGCGCACATGGTGCGGTGGAGTAAACGGCGGCATTATGGCAAGTGGATTATTACGTCCGAATCTGCATGTAAGTCTTTTAGCTTCTGAATCAGCGGCAGTGCTTCATCGTGGCGCTTGAGCGCGTCGTAGCATTGAACCAGGCCTTTCATGGCGGTGGTGTTATCTGCCTGCCGGTCCAATGCCGCCTTATATTGTTTAAGCGCCTCTTCATATTCGCCACGTGCCTGTTGCACTTGACCCAAGGTAAGCCAAGCCTGGGCGAATTCGGGCAACTCAAACACTAAATCCTTCGCCAGTTTCAAAGCCAAATCGTTGTCCTTTCGCACCGTCGCCAGGCGAATTTGGTAGAGCAGGCCATGCGCGTTATCGGCGTTGAGCGCGGTGATGCGCCGGCAATACTTTTCGGCTTCTTCCAGCCGGTTGTTGGCCAGAGCGTTGTCGAATAACTTGGCCAGCAGGATGGGCGAATTGGGGGCTATTTTCTCGGCGGCGATTAGATGCGCAGCGTACTGCTCTTGGTCGCCCAGTCGTTCGTACAACTCAGCCCACGCCAACTCCTGTTTCAGTGGATCGGTCACGCGGCTAATCTTGTCTTTTTGGATGGAAATGACCTCGTCGGGTGAGGCGTTTCTAAAGGTCTGCGCTTGAAAGAGCCGCAGATCATCGTTATCGGGATTGGCCTTGAGAGCATCGGTAATCACCTGCGCGGCCTGGTCGCGTTGACTGGCCAGCAGGTAATAGCGTGCCAGATCGAGAGCCGCCGCCGCGTTGTTCGGCTGTGCTTTCACAATCCCGCTTTCCAGACGGATGGCATCGTCCCACAGCCGCAACGAATTGGCTTGATGCAGCTTGGCATCAATCTGTGCTGGCGTGCTTTCCGGCAGGCAATCGAAATAGGTTCGCACCAGCGCCGGATCGGGATTCGGCGCCTTGGCCAGCAATTGCAGATGGGCGTCGATTACCTGCGGATCATCGGGCCGCCGTTTTTCCAATTCGTCAAGATAGCTATGCGCTTGCGCCGGATCGTGTCGCACCAGAATCCGCACCATGTTGCGCAGGGCGTCGAGATTGGCCGGATCGCGGCCCAGTACACACTTGAGAGTTTCCACTGCCGCGCTGGTCTGGTTACCGGCGTCGTAGGCCAGTGCCAGCAAACACATCACCGGCCAATTGTGCTGAAAATCGGGGTGTAACTCGGTGGCCTGCCGCAAACGCTGAATTGCCGCCACTGGGTTGCCCTGCAACATATCGATCTCGCCCAGCAAATACACCACGTCCACGTCATCGGGGTACTTGACTTTCATGCGATCCATCGCTGCTATGGCCGTTGCCATCAGACGTTTTTTCTCGGCCGGGTCGGTGGCGGCTTCATATCGCCGCAAGCGTACCCGTGTCAGCATCAGCAGCGGGGGAAAATTCAGCGGCGTGACTTGGGCATCTTCACCGCCACGATGGCTTACCAACCTTTCCAGCAGATCCATCGCTTGCGGAAGCGCGGAGGGGTTGGGTTGCGATTCCAGCACCTTGGCCAGTTGCATTTCCACGTCATCAGTGTCGGGAAGGCCGCGCAGGATTTTCTCGGCATCGTCCAACTTACCCTGCCGCTGCGCCAGGGACGCCGCTTCCAGCCCGATGGAGATATACAAGGGTTCGTTTTCCGTCACTTCCGCTTGCGCCCGCGCCATCTCCCTGTTGCACTGATCCACGTACATCTGCGCGTTTTTGGCGTCGGACTTGTCCGCCGCTGCCAGCATTTCCAGCAACCGCGAAAACTTGACGTGCAGTTCGGGACAGCGCGCATTTTGCGCCTGCTCGGTGGCGATGGCGGTTTCAAAAACCGCCACGGCATTTTCATAGAGTTTGGTGACCTCCGGCGTTTGCGCTTTACCCGGTGTTGCCCGCCGAAGATCGTCCGCCTGCTGCAAATCAACCTGCGCCAGCAGCGAGGGGATATCGGCATCGGAAGCGTCAACTTTAAGCCGCTGAGTCAATTGGCTCATCGCCGCCGCCAGCGCCGCTTGATTCACGTCCAGTTTCATTATCCATTGGCGCAGTAGCGATTGGTTCTGCGCATCCACCCAGGTGGGATTAGCTGGGTCCAACTCATGCAGCCGGGCAGCGCATTTATCCAGTTTTTGCAAGTACATGGTCAGCATGGGCAGATACTGCGGCGTTGGCGCAATCTTGGTCACGATCAACTGGTAGACGCGAACCAGGCCTTGCAGCGCCGGTTGATAGTCCGGATCAATTTCCAGCGCCTTTTTGATCACGGCAATTTCCCGCCTCAGGCCATCCAGCGAAGTGTTCTCCTGTTCCCGCAGCGAATCCGCCAGCAGCATTTGCAATGCCGGATCACGTTTGCCCAGTTCGATTGCCTTGCTGAATGCGCGGGAAGCTACCTCCCATTTATGCTGGTGCATCGCTTCCTGGCCCAGCGCGATGTACTTCTCCGGCGGCTCAGTGCGCGTGGCCGCCTGGGTGGTTTGGGTCGCCGGTTTGGTAACCGGCTCGGCGGCGTTTACCAACAACGAAGAGAAAACCAGCACGAGGGTTGGCAGCAGCACCGCACACCTTTTCATGGCAGGCTCCTTTGCAATTGGCAGGTAAGCAGTTTACGGCTGGGGGCGACTATTCGCAAAGGCGATCTGATCAAGATTCTGCCGCCGGCTGCCGCCGTTGGCGGCGTGCCAACATCGGCAAGCCACCCCACACCATGAGGCAGATCGTCCCCGGTTCCGGGACGTAGTTGATGGTAAACGTTTCTCCGCTGGCATCGAACGTCGTGGGAACCGCCACGTAGACGCCATTTTGTTTCATTATCACCTCGGTATCGTTCAGGGTGCCGGCGGTTTGATCGCCGCCGCCATTGATGGCGGCCATGGCGTTGGTGAACGTGACGCTGCCGAAGTCGGCCAACGTGGTTATGCTGCCCAGCGTCGGCGCTTCGGCGACCCATTCGGCCGACGAACAGGCATCATTGCTTGAGGTATAAAATGTATTGGTATAGGACTGGCCGGTGGTCTGATTAGCGATGTCGAAATAATAGGCGTAATTACCGGGCGTGCTTTCGGCGGCCTCATAAGTGACCTCGGCGTTGATGGTGTCGCCGGGATGGACCGCCAACGAAACCGGCACCTCCGGCGCCGGGGCAAATTCATACCAGGCGTAATAGCTGGCACTGCCGCTGCCGGAGATGTTGGCTTCAATGCCGCATTGTTCGACGGTGCCGTCGGTGACCCCATCGAAGCCAACCCAATAGCAGGAATAGGTCGAAACTGCCGGCGCGACTTGCACTGTGGGAATCACCCAGGTGGCCGAAACATCGGTAAACGCTTGTCCGGCGGCGGCGCTGGCAAAATAGCCGGACCAGTTGGCGGAGTGAAAGACGTTCTGGGCCACGATCGCGCCCTGGCCTATTTGGGCCGCGCCCAACATGAGCGTGGAACCGCCCATCCAGCAAAAACACTTCCGCTGCATGTTACCTCCGGTCAAGGACCATTCTGCCTACGCCACAGCAAACACGGCGGCAGTGTACTTGGCGGTCGCGCCGGGGCCAAGGGAATTCCCTTTCCATTCCATGCTATTTACGTGGGCCGGAAGACTTCGTTCAATTTCCGCACAAACCCGGGCAGAAGGGCGTCGTCGCGTAATTCATCAGCCATCTGCCGCCGGCATCAAAATAACTGACGGAACCGCCGGAAAAAACTTGTTTTTATCGCCAATTGGTGCATATTCACGGCCGCACACGCTTGGCGTTTCCTATCACCGCGGCGTGCAATGTGGCTGGTAATGGAGCAAATGAATGTCCAAGTCCAATCAATGGCGGTGTCGCTTGCAGACGGCCGGGCCAGTGGCGCTGGGTGTGCTGGCTGTGTTGGGCCGGCAGCGTGAGGCACGCGCGGTGCTCAGCATTGATGTCACCAATGACGTGATTGATAACTCGGCGTTCGTCAACCAATCGATACAGGCCACCGCGCTTTATTCACCGGTAACCTACTCGCCCATTTTTGGCTGGTGGCAGATCAACATTCCCTTCAATCCCGATTACGGCCAGGGTTCGGTGCTGGACGTGATCGATCTGGGATTAGTCGATAACACCAATCCGGCCGTCACCCAGGTCAGCACCTATTGCAACATCAACCTGACTTCCAATCCGCAGGCCAATCCACCTGCGAACCTCGTCGGCCAACATGCCACCACCGTGGCAACCTTTGCCGCCGGATATAATCCCACCACCACCGATAACGTAGTGGCGGCGGTGGATTTTGGCATTGCCCCCTTGGCGACGCTTTGGTCGGGATCGATCGTTGCCGGCGGTGATCCCAACGGGAACAACACCCAGACCGCCGCCTCGGTGGTTTATCCGTTTGTGCAGGCCATGAATGTCGGTGTCAATGGCACCACCGCCGATGTCATCAACGCCAGCTTTGCCGCCTCCGGGGTGCCCGCGTCGCAGGATTGGTTTAGCCAAGCGCTGGATGGCCTGGCGGCGCAGAACCCGCACACCACGGTAGCCATCGCCACCGGCAACGATAATGGGCCGGTATCCTCGCCGGCGGCTAGTTTCAACAACATCGCCGTCGGGGCGCTGGCCGCCGATCCCACGCTGACCTATCAGTCCGTTGCCTGGTTCTCCAATCACGGACCAAACGACTTTTACAACCCCTACACCAACCAGACGATTCCCAATGTCCGCGCCGCGGTGGATATTGCCGCGCCGGGTGATGAATTCATCGTCGATGCCGAGCCGGTGGCCGGCCAGCCGGGCAATTATGAAGTGACTTGGGGATCGGGAACCAGCTATGCCACACCGCTGGTGGCCGGGGCGATTGCCCAGTTGGATGCCTATGCCCACGGGCTGAGTTCCATCGCCGTTTATTTGCAGCCGCTGGATCCTCTGGCGCCGCAGCGTTGCACCGATGCCACCGACAGCCGGGTCATCAAAGCCGTGCTGATGAATGCCGCCGACAAAACCGCCGGCTGGAACAACGGCCAAACTGTCCTTAACGGCATTATCACCACCACCCAGGGATTGGATTATAACGTCGGCGCGGGTTGCCTGGATGTCGGCCGTGCCGCCGACAATTATCTCGACGGCAACTTCGATCCGCAGGTGATTGGCCACCAATACGTCGGCCCCAAGGGCTGGGATTTAAGCACGGTGACCGCGGGTACTCCCAATGTTTACGACTTGGGCACGCTGACCGCCGGGTTAACGCTGACCGCCACGCTGGACTGGTTTGCCGACACCAGTTTTGATGACGGCAATCTGACGCCGGCGGTCAATCGCTTCGCCAATCTCGATCTGGAAATATTGGAGCAGACCGCGCCGGCAACCTGGACCGAGATCGCCATCTCCGAGGCGTTGTACAACAATGTGCAGCAGTTGTCGTTCACGCTAACGGACACGGCCGATTACCAAGTCGAGGTGATCTATGCCGGCGTGCAATACGACTTTCCCGGCGACACCACCGACAGCGAAGAATACGCCGTGGCCTGGTCGGATGTGAACGTGCCTGAACCAACGGCGTTGGCATTGGCGACGCCGCTATCGATTTTGCTGGCGCGCCGCCGGCGGAACAAGTGCTGACGCTTTCACACCCTTCACACCTTCAAACCCTTCGCACCCTTCACACGTCAGTTTTCTCCGCTAAACTGTCCCGTGTCTTTAATGGAGTCCTTTAATGCCGCGGTTGATTTCGCTGTTGTTGGTGTTGCTGCTGGCCGCCGCGCCGGCGTTGGCCGAATGGAAAGAACCGGAAAGCAAGGTGGTTTCCGAGGCCCAGTACCAATTGTGGGCCGATACCACCCATGACTGGAACGCGGAAGACACCAAGCTTTCGGCCGATTTTGCCGCCGCCACCACCGCGGCCCAGCGCCAGGCCATCATCGAGCGGAATGTGGTCGCACACCTGAGCTTTTACGATCGGCATCACCTTTCCCAACCGGAAGTGGAATGGATCGGCCGGCAATTGGCTCTTGCTCATCTGCAATTGCAAATCAACAATACCGATGCCGCGCTGGCCAAAGCGCAAAAACAACTGGCGCAATATCAGCAGGCAAAAAAGGACGGCACGCGCGTGCTCAGCGCCGACGATCGCGCTGCCACCATTAAATCTTTCCAGGACGATCAGCGTGCCGCGCTGGATGAAGTGCAGCAGCATCAAGGCGAGGTGAAGGCTGCCCAAGACGAAGCCCGCCAGCACGATGCCGATGCCGACGCCGCCGACAATCTGGCCAAAAATCCCCCGGCCGACATGGCCGCCGATAATCGCCCGGCTTATATCGAAGGCCAAAAACAACTTGCCCAAGCCGCGCGTGACCAGGCCAATCAATCGCGTATGCGTGCCGCCGCCGCGCAAAAAGCCTTGGACGCCGCCCAGACCCGCGCCGATGCCGCCGCCAAGCGTGTGGCGCATCCGGAAATCCCGGTGACCGACGACGAAAAAACCGCCGTCGCCGCCGACAACGACGCCGGCATCGCCCAAGCCCAAGCCGACATCGCCCAGGCGCGCGATGCCAAGGATTCTCTGGTCAAGCAGCAACTACAATTGGCCGCGCCGTCCAAAGACCCCAGCAAAGATATTCCCGCGGAAAACCTCCAGCTTCTGCAAAAGCACGTGGAGGAGTATGCGAAGCTGAACAATGGAGTGCTTAACCCGCTGCCGACCACCCGGCCGAATTGAGCGGCGGCCAGTTGTTTCCGCGAGCCGCACGCGGCAGCAGAGAGTTGCTGATTCGCTTTGCCGGGGGACGTGCCGGCAACGCTGCGGCGCGGTAACATCTATTTCGCCAAGCAGAAGGGATAGGCGATGGGCAAGCATCATGTGGAGATTCGCCGCGGCGGCAATGTAGTCCGGCGCGTGCCGATTGATGAATCCAAAATACGTAGCGGCGTAAAGCTGCGCCTGGGCGGCGATAAGACCGCGCACGTGAAAGCCGGTGAAACCGTGCAAGTGGGGGAATACGAACTGAAAATCGTGGCCGAAGAGGTTCCGGCATCACCCGGCCAATCCGCGGCCGTGCCGCGGCTGGACGGTTACGAAATCACCGGCAAACTGGGCGAAGGCGGCATGGGCGTGGTTTGGCGCGGCATCCAACTCAGCACGAAACGCCCAGTGGCCATCAAATTTCTGGGCACCCGCGCCTTTGGCTCAGAAAAAGCGCAGCGGCGTTTTGAACGTGAAGTGGAACTGTCGGCCAAGCTGGAACATCCCGGCATTGCCCACATCTACGACAGCGGCATTCGCCACGGGGTCTATTTCTATGCGATGGAATTGATCGACGGCTTGCCGCTGGATCAGTACGTGAAAACGCAGAACCTGGACCAGAAGCAGATTCTTGAAATGATCAAGACAATTTGCCAAGCGGTCCAGCATGCCCACGAGCGTGGGGTGATCCATCGCGATCTTAAGCCAGGAAATATTTTGGTTGCCCGGGACGGCAAACCGCATGTGCTGGATTTCGGCATGGCCAAATCGCTGAGCGAGGAAGCCGTCGGCGAAAAGCAGATAACGATCTCGGTCGAGGGCACTGCCGCCGGCACGCCGGCCTACATGAGTCCCGAGCAGGCCGCAGGCCAGCACGAGCAAATTGATGGCCGTACTGACATTTACTCGCTTGGTGTAATTCTCTATCGCCTGCTGGTGGGCGAATCGCCGCACGATTTATCCGGATCGCGTTGGGACTTGATGCGGCGAATCACCCAGGAGGAGATTCGCTCGCCACGTCAGTTTGGATCCGCAGTCAATGCTGACTTGGAAGGTTTGCTGCGTAAAGCGCTGGCGAAAAACCCGGACGACCGTTACGCCACGGCAGGCGATTTCGCCCGGGATATCGACAATTACCTGCAGGGCCGCCCCCTGATCGCGCGCAAGGCAACTTTTTTCTATCTGCTGGGCAAACGTGCGGCCCGTCACCTGATTGCCATTCCCGTCATAATCGCCCTTGGAATGGTAACGGCGGTGACCGTGTGGGGTGCTTTACCCGGTGGGTGGATTCGCCAACGCCTGGGCGTGACGCACACGGTTACGATAACGGGCAATCCAATTGTGCAACGGGTGTTTATCCCAGCAACGGCTCCGGCTCCGGCGGCTGCTTCACCCGTCACGCAACCGGTCAACCTGGAGCCAACGGCGGCAGGGTTTTCTTTTGTAGATGCTGGCGGAAACCCGCTAATCGCGGGCAGCATCCCAGGGGAATTGCGCTTGGCCATCATCGATACCGTCAACGATCCACAAAATAAGATGCGTATCAACAAAAGGAACGGCTCAGTGGTTTTGGCACGCATCTTACTACCCGCTGAAGAAAAGGATTTGACTTTTGGCAGCGAGCTAATCAGCAGATTTGGTACTGGACCAATGCACGACCTCTCGCCGGGAGGAGGAACTCTCATCACGGACAGGCGGCCGCTCAGAAATGCCGTGTGGGCTATCCTGGATTCCCGTGACGACGATTGCGCCCTCGAAGTTGCAAAGATGGGCTATAAGACGGTCAGGCTTGATGTGCCTTCGGGCATGTCGGGCAGAATTATCTGGATGGGCGATATCAAAATGGTTCGCTTCACAGGACAAGCGGGTGTCGTCCGAGGTGCGGTCTGTCTTCCCGATGGCAGGTCATTAGATGTGACTGGTGATGTGAGCATCAGAATCAACGGCCCTTCCAGCAGGAATCGCGTGCCGCTCACGAAGGGCAGTTTCGTCTTTCGCAACATCACTCCGGGTAAATACCTTGTGGAATTTGGCATCAAGGGTTATTCCGTCAAGCCTTGGTTTGTCACTGTGCCGGAACAGGGTGAGGCCGTGAACAACGACTTCATAGCCTATGAGTTGTCGACACTGGATATCAATCTGCATGTGGACGGTGTGGTGAGGCAGAAATCAGTCCAATGCGGCGTTGCCCCAGCCGACGTCTATCTCGATATATCGCCCAATAAACGGCTTAGGCTGGACCAGTCCGGAAATACTTTTGAGCTCTGTTTCGACGGTATCCCAATGTACGACATTGCCGTGCTCCATGCCCCATTCGTTGACATGCAGACGGTAGCATTAGCGACTGCGCACGAACGGTTGAAAAGTAGCTTTTGGCGTGGCGCAATCACCGATGGGGACATGATCGTGCTGCGGGACGATAATCAGGCGGGTGAGGCCGTGGTTACGGCAGTTGCGGAAATTGTCAAGGTGCATAATCCACCACCGGCGACCACAACGAGACCCTCTTCCCAACCAACGATTCAGCCAACCGCGCAGCCTTAGCCGATTGGCAATGCCGTCGCTACACGCGCCAGCAGTTTCACCGCATTCGATCGCGGACATATTGCCACGCACGGCTGGTGCTCACCCGGCACGGGAATGGCCCACGAATCGCCATCCAAGCCGCAGTGGCGATTGGCGCAATCGGCGGGCGATTTTTCTGGTTCTAGCCGCGCGATTAACGCAGGTTTTTTGCGATAAAATCTTGGGCCACTTTGGGCGGGCCTTGGGGCGGTTTGGAGGCACCTTGGGGCGTTTTCGAGGCCTCTTGGGGCCTTCCAGAGGGGGTCGAGAGGCCTCCAGATGAGTTTAAGGCCGGGAAACCTACCCCTAACCCCCGGGAACCTCCGGGGAACCTCGCGGAACCTCCCCTGAAAGTCGCTGAAAGTACCCTAAAACTCGGACCAATCTCGGGGTGTTTAAGCGTACTCAACAATTAAAATCGGCGATCCAATGCGGTTTTATCAATTAAATTGAGCAACGTGGCCCGACTTGAAAAATTCACCCGAAAATACATTTTCGTTTACAAGTCCGCGGGGAATAAGGACTTACGACAAAAATCAATGCGCGGACATTGCGCGCATTGCATCAGGTTATCCGCCGGCCCGGCGTTCATTTGTGTCCGCCCAATAGGCCATTGAGCAAGCCCTTGCCACCGGTGTTTTCCAGGAGTTTCGGTAAGGCATTCTCGGGATGAAATTGCGGTTTGGCCATCGAGCCTTCCAAATCGATCGGCACGGCCGCGGGCAGTATCCCAGCCAGGCTGCTTGGGACTTTGGCGCCGAACAGGGCGATCGGGAAATAGATTGTCATCGGCGCGAAGGTGCGGTCGGCCAGTTTTACGTTGCCGGCGATACGCAGCGGTTTTTGGTTGATGGCCAGCGTGGAATCTTCGTTGACCATGCCATCGATGAGGGAGACCGTGCCATCTTTGATTTCGGTGCTGATGGAACTGCCGCTCTTGCTCACCATGGAAACCACCTGATCGATCATATCGCTGCCGATCACCAGGCCGGTGATGCTGTATTGCACGTTGAGCGTGTAATGCATTCCGGCCGGGGGATTCATCATCGCGGGGCTAAGCGGGAAACTCTGCATCTTCAGCACTTTCAGACTCAGCAATCCCTTGGCGTCCTTGGCGCCGGAAAAGGTGGGGACATTGAGGAAATCGGCCAGGCCGTATTGCGCTAGCGCGGGATTCATGGAAATATTGACCAGCAGATCGCCGGGTTTCTCCAGGGTGGTGGCCATGTTGGGATCGGTGAGATCGACGTTGTAGATGCCCGCCAGGGACAGGGTGCCGTTGTTGCAGGCAATGGGGGCAGGCTCATTCTGGCCTTCAGGCTTGTCGTGATAGACCAGGCGCAGGTGACCGTCCTTGAGCGTAAAGGGAATGCCTGCCGGCTGGCTGGGCGTGGCGAGGGTGAACCCTTCGGCATAGGATTCACCCAATTGAAGATCGCCCCAGGCTTCCAGCGATTTGATCGCTTCATTGAACGGCTTGCCGGCAGCGAAGCTGCCTTTCACGGAAAACGTCCGCGTAAACGCCCCGGTGAATTTGGCCGTGGCCAGGGCGTCTTTATCCGAGGTCACCATCATCGGCTTGACGATGGCCCACAGCTTGGCCACGTTATAGCTGATCGGCAGTCGTACTGTGCCATCGATCACCAGCGTCTTGTCGGATGACATGGTGACGTGAATCGGCGTTTGCGGATCAACTTGCAATTTCAGGGCGTCGTCTTTGGCTTGCAGAGCAAGCTGGGTAATCGTCAGGTCCACATTCCCGCCGAGCAACGCCAGCGGGCGAATGGACGATTTCAATTCGCTGACTTCGCCCAGAGGTTGGCCTTTGGCATCGAAAACCTGTACGCCTTTGACATCAATGCCGGTCCAGCCAATCGACCAATCGGCAATTTCCACGCGGCCATCGGCCATTTGCGCGTTGATCTTGCCCACCACGATGCCGCGCACCATTCCGGTGCTGGCGATGGTGGGGATAAACAGGATCAGCACGATGAGCAGAATCAACAGCGCCGCAGCGGCCAAGATAAGCAGCCGCCAAAGCCGTTTTTTCGGCTTGGCCGGCGAGGCGTTGGCCTCAGGCTTGGATTGCTCGGGCTTTGGTTGCGACGAAGAAGAATTGTCTTGAGCCATGGCTTTTGCCGCTCCCTGTAAAAGTTTTCTGCGTTCGGTATCAACCGTGAAATATATTATCCCATTCAATGTGATATGGGTAGTGGTTTTCTGAAGAGCCAAGAAATCGCCGTCCATGGCTTGGCATCGGTTGCCGGAATATGATGGGACTTTCGCGTTTGGAGATTGCCACTATGCCCGCATTTGAAGTTGTCAGCCCTTATCAGCCCCAGGGCGATCAGCCGCAGGCCATTGAGAAATTGGCCCAGGGCGTGCGCGACGGGCGGAAATTCCAGACCCTCATGGGCGTCACCGGCAGCGGCAAAACTTTTTCCATGGCCCACACCATCGCCCGGCTCAATAAGCCGGCGCTGGTCATTTCCCACAACAAAACCCTGGCGGCGCAGTTGTATGAGGAATTCAAGGATCTGTTTCCGCACAATGCCGTGGGCTATTTCGTCAGCTATTACGATTACTATCAGCCCGAAGCGTATATCCCGCAGCGGGATATTTACATCGAAAAAGACGCCAGCCGCAATGATGATCTCGACCGGCTGCGTTTGTCGGCGACCAGCAATCTGGTCAGCCGCAGTGACGTGCTGCTGGTGGCGTCGGTGTCGTGCATTTTCGGTTTAGGCTCGCCGGTGGATTACAAGGCATCCGTGCTGCCGATCGTGAAAAACCAGGAAACCGACCGGGATGAGATGCTCAAAAAGCTGATCGAATTGCAATACCAGCGGAACGACATCGACTTCAAGCGCGGCACGTTCCGCGTGCGCGGCGACGTGGTGGAACTGCATCCTTCCTATGAGGAATTCGCTTATCGCATTGAATTCTTCGGCGACGAGATTACTCGCATCGACACCATCAATCCGCTCACCGGCGAACTGCTCAAAAGCGACGATCAGGTTTTCATCTATCCGGCGGTGCATTACGTGATGCCCGAAGACCGTGTGGCCGATGCCGTCAAATCCATCCGCGAGGAACTGGACATGCAGGTGATGCACTTGCGCGGCCAGGGCAAACTGCTGGAAGCCCAGCGGCTCTTGGCCCGCACCAAATATGACATCGAAATGATCCTGGAGGTGGGCTATTGCAGCGGCATCGAAAATTACAGCCGGCATCTGGATGGCCGCAAACCAGGTGAAAAACCGTACACGCTGATCGATTATTTCCCCAAGGATTTTCTGCTGTTCATCGACGAATCGCACGTCACGCTGCCGCAGATCAAGGCGATGTATTTTGGCGACCGCAATCGCAAGCAGGTGTTGGTGGAACACGGTTTTCGCCTGCCCAGTGCCATGGATAATCGCCCGCTGAAGTTTGAGGAATTCGAGCAGATGTGGAACAACGTGATCTTCGTCACCGCCACGCCGGCCAAGTATGAATTGGAACACAGCGGCGGGGAAGTGGTCGAGCAGGTGATTCGGCCGACGGGCCTGGTCGATCCGGAAATATCTGTGCATCCGGCCCAGGGCCAGGTGCCGCACCTGCTGGAAGAAATTAAAAAATGTGCCGCCGCCGGCCAACGCGTGCTGGTGACCACGCTGACCAAACGGCTGGCCGAAGATTTAAGCGCGTATATCCAGGAAGCCGGCATCCGCGGGCGCTATCTGCACAGCGAAATCCAGACGCTGGAGCGCATGGAAATCCTCAGCGATTTGCGCAAAGGCGAGTTTGACGTGCTGGTTGGGATCAACCTGCTGCGGGAAGGGTTGGATTTACCCGAGGTCGCCATGGTGGCGATTTTGGACGCCGACAAAGCCGGCTTCCTGCGCAGCGAGACTTCGCTGATCCAAACGATTGGCCGGGCGGCCAGAAACGTCGATAGCCGGGTGATTTTGTACGCCGACAGCATTACGCCGGCGATGCAGAAAGCCATGGACGAAACCGCCCGCCGCCGCAAGATGCAGACAGCGTACAACACCGAACATGGCATCACCGCCAAGACGGTGGTGAAAGCGATTCGCACCAGCATCGAATCAGAAATGAAAGCCCGCCGCACCGCCCGCGAGGCCATTCATGAAGACGATTCGCAGTTCGACCAAACCGAAATCATCCGGCTGCTGGAAGAGGAAATGTTGCAGGCGGCGCAGAATTTGGAATTTGAGCGTGCCGCCCAACTTCGCGACAAGATCAATGAAATGAAGGGCACGCCGACGATCAAAGCCGGTAAATCGTGGGAGCCGGAAGTGACCGACCGCGATCAGCGGGTGAAAATCTGGCAGCCCAAAAATAAGGGCAAGCCCAAGCGCAATGCGGCGAAATAGGCGGATCGCTTGAAGCGGCATTGTTCCGTCGCTACACTTTTTGTTCGGTTCGCTGCATTGCGCATAAGCGAAGCCGTATTGGAGGCCCAATGCCAATGTTACAATTAAATCTGCATGGCAAGATTGAAGCGGATGGCCGCCTTCGGCTTGATGTGGCAACCGCGTTACCGGCGGGGGATGCCGATGTGGTCGTTACCATCAGCCCTAGCGGCAATGACCCAAAGCGGCGCTACGATTTTTCCAAACTAGCGGGACGGCTTGCTTGGCGTGGGGACGCGGTTGCCGAACAACGAAGGTTGCGCGATGAATGGTAAACGCCTCCTGCTGGATACCAACGCCGTCATTGCACTCCTAAAGGGCAATCAAGCCGTGATGGATTACGTCGATGCGGCGGATTGGATCGGCATTTGCGTGATCAGCCAGATCGAATTCCTCTGTTTCGCACACCTGACTGCCGCCGACCGCCAGTTGTTCGCGAAGTTCATTTCGCAAGTCGAGGTAGTTGGCCTTGATCCGAAAGACAAGCGTTTGATCGACCAGATTGTGGCGATTCGACAATCCTCGGGAGCCAAACTTCCCGATGCGATGATTGTGGCGGCGGCATTTTGCCACGACGCGTGTTTGGTCAGTGCTGACCGGAAGTTGGCGTCCATCGAACATTTGCAGGTCTTGACATTCCCGTCCTGAGCCAACCCCGCGCAGTAGCCGCAATTCCATTACCCCGGCGAATTGTTTTATCGATTGAAGCATGTATGTTTGGCGACGTGTTATTCACGGTGTTTCCCAAAGAATCGGTGGCGCTGACGGTTTTGGTCGTCAGCCTGGTTGCCGCCAGCGGGCTGGCGATCGGCAGCTTACGCTTCCGCGGCTTTTCGCTGGGGATTCCCGGCGTGATGTTTACCGGCCTGATCGCCGCCAAACTGCTGGGCGAGGACAAGCTCAACGCCAATGTGATGGCGTTCATTCGCGATTTTGGCTTGATCATCTTTGTCTATGCCGTGGGCGTGCAGGTGGGTCCGGGATTTATGGCCTCGCTGCGGCGGCACGGCATTCCGCTGAATCTTATGGCCGCGGCCATTGTGCTGTTGGGCGGATTGCTCAGCGTGGGCTGCTGGAAATTTTTGCATGTGCCGCTGCACGCGGCGGTGGGACTTTTCGCCGGCGCCACCACCAACGCCCCGGCGCTGGGGTCGGCCGGGGAAGCCTTCAAAAGCATGAACCACAGCGATGGCATGGCCACGCTGACCGGCCCGGCGTTCGCCATATCGTATCCGTTTGGGTTGATGGGCGTGATCCTGGGCATGGTGATCCTCCGCATCCTTTTCCGCATCAATCCCCAGAAAGAAGCCGAAGCGCTGGAAGCACGCGAGAAAGCCGACAAACCCGAACTGCACACGCTCAACATCGAATTGAAGAATCCCAACCTGGTGGGCAAGACGTTGCAGCGGATCGAAGAGTTGCAAGGCGAAGGCGTGGTCATCTCGCGTGTGCTGCATCAAAAAGCGGTGATGGTCGCCAAGCCGGACCTCACCCTGGATATGGGCGACGTGCTGCTGGCGGTTGGCCCCAAGCAGGAACTGAGCGATCTTTGCCTGATTGTCGGCGAAGAAACCAAACTGGATTTGCGGGCCGTCCCCAGCGGCATCACCACCCGGCAAGTGCTGGTGACCAAGCGCGCCGTGCTCGGCACGGCCGTGGATGAACTGGATTTGTCCCGCCGCTTGGGCGTGACGGTGACGCGCATCAACCGGGCTGGCATGGAATTCACCGCGGTGGGCGATTTGCGTTTGCAATTTGGCGATCAGGCCCGCCTGGTGGGCGAGCCACAGGCGATTGCCATGGCCGCCAAGGAATTGGGCAATTCCCCGCGCGATCTGAACATCGCCCGCCTGCTGCCGATGTTCATCGGCCTGGCCCTGGGCGTGGTGCTGGGCAGCATCCCGGTCTTCCTCCCCGGCCTGCCCGCGCCGGTCAAATTGGGCCTGGCCAGCGGCCCGCTGATCGTGGCCATCATCCTCTCGCGCGTCGGCCGCATCGGCCCACTCATCTGGTACATGCCGCTGGGCGCCAGCGCCATGTTGCGCGAACTAGGCATCGTGCTCTTCTTAATCGCGGTGGGCCTGCTGTCCGGCAAGGGTTTCTTCGACAACGTCTTGGGCCGCACCGGCCTGCACTGGCTCTTGCTCGGTGCCGCCATTACCCTGGTCCCGCTGCTAGTGGTCGGCCTGGCCGCCATGAAATTCTTCAAGATCGACTATCTGCACGCCTGCGGATTGCTCGCCGGCAGCATGACCAGCCCCAGCCTGGCCTACGTCCACACCATGACCGCCAGCGAAGCCCCGGCGGTGGCGTTTGCCACGGTCTATCCGCTGACGATGATTTTGCGCGTGCTATTGGCGCAACTGATCGTGCTGGTGTTTTTGCATTGATAAAGATTGTCCCGAAGACTCAGTACACTTCATCATGCGTGCCGACCGAAAGCAGGAGAATCGCTTCGGTGCCGGCCTGCGGTACGAGTTGAAAGACGATGCGGAGGTCGTAGCCGGCGCTGGACGACCAACAGCCCGC
>Ga0316217_10003025_pt1 | contig 19620 bp, 17 predicted proteins | sample 1anoAmetaG_FD_203633 | JGI IMG/M metagenome (GOLD analysis project Ga0316217, IMG submission 203633) | Freshwater microbial communities from Trout Bog Lake, Wisconsin, USA - 1anoA | ecosystem: Environmental > Aquatic > Freshwater > Lake > Hypolimnion/Profundal zone | place: USA: Wisconsin...
ACGCGCCCCAAGGCATGGGAGTCGCCCGCTTTCCAAACGGGTCGGTCTATGAGGGCATGTGGTAGAATGGGGAGTACCATGGGTAGGGCAGATTTGTGTGGCCCGATGGTTCTTCGTACTTGGGCAACTATTGCGAGGGCAGGAAGCAAGGCTTCGGCACGTTCCACTATGCCTCGAAGAAGTACTACCGCGGGCAGTGGGAAGATGGGGTGCAGAATGGGGAGGGTATCTTGTTTAGCCAGTACGGCAAGATAATCAAGAAGGGGTTGTGGATCAAGGGGCAGCTGGGCAGGGTTGACGCCAAGTGATTTCCGTCGGATAATATGTGATATAATTGGCTATACTTGCGATATTACTAGGGATGATGGGTTGCAAGCGATCTAAATAGGATAGGATAATGTGCTGGCAATAATATTAGGCGCAGGTGCGATGGTGATATAGGCAGGGTTGACCCCAAGTTAATTACAACGATAGAAGACAAAATGTTCTGCTCCCTTGATCTGGCCAACTGCATATCAATCTGGCAATTCATGCTGATATGTCTGTATTATTTGCTGACGGAAGTGCGCCAAATGACAGCCATATCTAGATTACCGACCCATGCATCAGGGCCGGCTATGCCTACAATACTATGCATCCTCAGCTGCCTATTTGAAGCTCATATCTGCCAGCCTGTCAACTAGCCAGCCTTGATGATTTAATGAATAGATGCACACTCTGCGAATGCAGTATCAAAATTACGACTACTGCGGAATGGTCTGGTCCTTGTTCAGATAATAGACTGTCTTGGTCGTATTGCCGTCAGCTATTGCCCAGTACACCAGCTGCCTGTCGCCAGTGGGGTAGGCCTATTCCTACAGCCGCACCTACTTTGTCTTGCCCTGCTCCACCTGGATCTTCGACTTCACTGTTCTTCTGGTCTCCCTCCCGTTGTCCCGAGCGTACACAGTGCTATGTTTGGAGGTGTGGCCGTTGCTAAGGTTGAGCAGTGACTGATCAGCCTCCATCCAGGTATTGAGGGTGGGGTTGCTAGTGGGGTGTAGGCCTGCTCCCACCTTCCACCCCAACCCATTCACTCCCAGCTAACTCTACATCATCGGATGTGGTTTGACCTCATCCAGCGGCTTCGCAAACATCTTCTAGCACTCCTTCCCCTTCTATCTACTCACAGCCTAGTAAGCCTCGTTCACTTCGATGAACCTGCTGATGGCTTCGGGCCTGCCCAAATTATTTCTAGGGTGGTATTTGATAGCCAGCACTCTGTAGACCTGTTCGAGTTACTCAAGCGTGGCCTGGCTGGTCAACCCTAGAACCGCGTAGTGGTTTTTAGGGGCAGTGCTGCGGTCGAGTTGGACCGCCTCGAAGAACTTGCGTTCGTCTTCGTGGATGAGTTCGTGTTGTGTATAGAATCGGTTGAAGTTGGCCTAGGCATCGCCCAGCGAGTATTCCCTTTTGAAGAGTTGGTCATACATGCTACGGCTGTTGCGGTCGTACAACACTTCGAAGGCTTCATTTATGTCAGCGAATCTGAGTTCGGCCTGGCTGCGGTTTTAGAGCTGGCGCTAAGGGTGCCACAATTTGACTAGTTTTTCGTAGGCGTTCTATATCTGAGCGCTGGTGGCTTGGTGGGAAATGCCGAGGATGCTGTAGTAATCTTTGACCTGTCCTTGGATCATTATTACGTCCTAAAATGTATAATACCCCCAAACGGCAAATTAGGAACTACAAATGAGTGAGCCTGCCAAATCAAATTATCTATCAGTTGGTTGTCGTGGTGATGGGCGTGACGATGCAGAGTTGGAGAATTGGCTGTTGGCTATGGTTTGTGATCGATTTGACCAAATTTTGATAAGATACATAAATATGCGCTTGGGGACCAACCTTTGATATGTGCTAAAGCAGCATCATATGTTTTCGGGGTGATTCTGGTGATTCTACGGCAGAGCAGACATACTCCAACTCCAACTTTGATGCCAAATGTAAGCTCTATACCATAATTGGGTGTAGCATATGTCTGAACTATGCTTCGCCAGTCTGCGCGCGTGAGACCGCATGGCTGCCAACCCCAAAATTAATACATATGTTGGGGAGTCGGCAGTAACTTTGTTCGGAGAATATAGAATAAGTAGAATTGACAGCACTGCACTCTCGAGCTGTTTTGGGCCGACCCTCATCAATATTGCAATAGCCATGCTCGAAGAATCGATTATGAATTCAAAAGCCATCGGGCGATAAACCTTACATCCATCAAAATGTTCCAACCCAGCTGGTTATCGCCGCACCACCTCCTGCTACCCATCGCTGAGACCTGCTAGCCTCAAACCAAGCATCCTAGCCATCGACAGCATATAGTATACTTAGCCATCATATCTTATACCCACTCTTCCATATGAGTCCTCTTGGACTTCGACCGTTTATCAGCCACCCAATCCATTATCGCTTATCATCAATTTAATCAAGAATAACAAATGCAGCCCTCCTGCAGCTCCCTCAGCCCCGCGGAATTCCACAGACTCTTCGAGGTCTTCGACCAACTCATACACAAACCTTAGGCTTCCAAGCTCAACGGTAACGCTATGCCCCTATATCAGACTTCTGTACCCAACACTTCTACTTTACCGAAAACGTCTATCGCAGAATTGTGAGGAAAAGAGCTAGGTCGAAGTTGGATACCAAGGGCACCCGCAGCACGAACAGAATCAGGCGCAGAGTCAATGCTTCTTAGAAGTTAGTCGGCAACCACAAAAGATAGAGGGAAGATGGCTAGAAACCTGAGAGGGTGGAATGGAATGAGTCCTAGTGCGGGTCGTATTCTAGCAGCTACTGCCTGAACAGCATGTCAGGGATGGGCAGCCGGTAGCTAACCGTATAAAATAACCCCTCTTAATTGAACACCTAGTAAGTATAAGTCTTATAAATGCCGGAAGAGCAAATGGAGGACGACCTGCACCACTCACGCTAGGATTCGCCGATTCCTCAGCCTCTCGAAGCAACTGCCAATCAGTAGTTCCAGTCAGTTCTGATGGCGGGTTGGGAAATCGGGGTGGAGTAGGTGCGAATGCAGATCGAGAACCTGAACTTTTGAATGATTTTGATTTATATGTTACGTCTTCATAGATTATAGCTATTATTTTATGGGAATGTCCACTTCGCCCAAACACTAAGCACGCAACGCAGGCAAAAGGGGTTGAGTCGCAGGCATCAGGCAATATCTAGTGACAGAATACCAGCCACATCTCTCTTTTCTTCAACTTTTTGCCAACCCTGATTACCACCTGATTTAAACAAAATAAAAAACATCTATCGAAGATGTTGTATTTATCTCAAACAGACGAAACGAACTAGTGCCATAATTCCAGCTGCCTTGGACTACTAGATGAAATGGTTCTTGGACATCTATGGTGGAGATGCCTATTGAGGTGTTCGTCTTCTGGTGGTTTTATTCCATGGAGAGGCCAAGAGTTGCCAGGCTGAATGCTGTGAAATCAGCATAAATGGAATTTTGCTGCAGACATGATTCTATTGGGATATTTTTGATTTCTTATATTCAAACAACTCTCAATTCTTTGCACTCTTCGAAGCTATCAATACCATCTAAACCTCATCCCAATACATTCATAGGCTACAGTTTTGACCCAGACTGCAAACTAGTGCTCAAATAGCCAAAATGGCAATCTTCCGTGCTCTATCTATCGCACTGATAAGTGATGCAGCCAACTCCTCTAGAGCAGAATAGCCCAAATCAAACGCACAAACTTACAGGCTTTGACTCAACTTACTGTCTACCTACACTTAGCCCATTGAGGTTAGAATAAGAGTGCCGATTCGCTATCTTTTGATGACTTCCACATTTCCGTTCAACCCCCAAAAACGATAAGCTACAAATATTTAGGCATTAGACAGTCAAGAGTGCTAAATTTGCAGTTTTGGAACGTTTATAATGCACAAAAGGCATAATCCGTAATTTATGGGATGACTGATTTTCAAAATATAACTTGTATAAATATCAGAACCACGGTAGCATAGTGCCTGTCCAAAAAGGAGGGTAGTAGGCCAGGGGCTGGGGCTCATTGACGAAGTAATAGCAGATTAGGGGAGGCTCCTCCACTATCATGGCTTCTTGTTAATTTTATTTTTGTTGTGGCGTCACCATGCTTTATTCCTAAACTTGCTCCTGCTTGATAACCAAAGGCTAGTCCATTTTTTCATTTTTGGATGATTTCTTTCTGAAGTTGCGCATGGGAAAGGCTCCGGTTTGCTTATATTTCTTGAGGATGAGCCGGGCGGTGGTGAGTTTGAGTTTGAGTTTTTTCGAGACCTTCGATAGTGTAAAGCCTTCATTGATGATCATTTCGACCAGGCGTTTTCTTTTCTGCATAGAAACTAACTTACTCCAAGCGAAATCCTTTGGTAGGACCTTATGGAAGACTGATCTCTCTCACGAAACCTCATTTTTACCAATACTAACTAATTATATAATCGCAGTATAAACACCACCTTTTAAACCACCTCTTGCCCTTCACTCCATTATTTCTTGATTCCTCGCCACACACGCTTCCCCCATGGGCTGGAACCAAACAAAAAAACATTTTAAACTCAAAAGCATTCTTTTTTATTCCTGTTTTTCCGATATTGAGTATTTTTGGATTTTCAAAGCTTCAAAAGAAATTTGACTAATTCTGTCAAGTGAGAAAGATATCCGTTTGGGTTTCCCTAAAGTCCTGAAAGTTTGAGTTATTTATTTTACATATTTCACCATCTTTATTTTTCGGGCTAAAATGTCAAACATTCAAAAATCAAAACTTTGTGGCGTAATTTGCTAAAACAGTGTCTGTCGATTGAGTTCGAGTGGAAGGCAAAGCTGAGGGTCTGCTGAATTTAAGTTTTTTAATTTTGATATTTCGATTACTAAGGAGGTGTCAACAAAGCCAAAATTGTTGCAAACTCCTTGGAAGACCTCACAAATGCCCATCTACTGAAAAAGGAGCTCATCTAAAATGAAATGGCTTGACTTCCTCTCAAAATGGTCTGTTCTAAATTTCAAAGGCCGACATCATTCTAGAGCACCTTTGAATATATGGAGTGACTACAAGCAAAAAACTCCTCTTTTTAGTGCAAAGGGAGTGTTATATATTAGGATGTTTTAAAAAGGGGAGTTCCATTATACAAATTTGGGTAGATTACCCTTGTTTTGAGGGAAATTAGAGCATCATCGGTATGATCTACCTCGGGACTACGCAGTCCGTCTATAAACAACTTCGCAGACCTTGCTGTAGCAATGTGCGGGATGTATTTAAGGTTGAAATGAGTTAAATTCTTAGAGGGATCAGTTTTTTTGTCAAAAATCCAGCAAAAGACCACCATTCAACATTGCTGGTAATCCATGACTCAGCCTTAGCAGCTGATGCTTTCGTTCTCAGCATTTTTATATTTATTGCCTTAATCAGAGCTATATAAAATGCTGGATTATCAAAGTATGATAATTTGGCTGGACTAATAAGTGGGAACTGCCCAGTTTATTCAGTATTTGCAGATTTGAAGCTTTTGGAGCTTTTCTTTCAGCCACAAGATAACTTTTTATCTTTGTCTATTCGGGACACCAGGTTTTAAATTAATGGTAGCGGTCTGTAGCCTTTTGTTACTCAGAGGAATCAACCTCTTGAGGCAGATGAAATTTAAGAGATGAGGCATTTTGAAAGCTGCAGATTTTGGATATGCAAGTTCCTACTTCCCTCTCTCCATCATCAGGATTTTTACCCACATAAATACAAACGATGCATTAGAGCGATTCTAATTATTTGCATATTTTTGAGGAGACAAACTTCAGTACAATCTTTTACCTTGCAAGCTAAGGGCTAAATCATTTGCGTTTGAGTTGTTTTGTTTCAAAAATTTATCTTTTCTGTAAGAAACTCCATTCCAGAATTCTTCACTAAGAAACTTGAGTGTTCAATATTATTTTACAGAACTTTGGATCTCTACAAATACTACATATTAGATTCCAGCTTTTATGGCATTTTACATACAAATGAGGGATTTATACGTATTAAAGAGAAAGCATTCAAAATTTCAAAACCTTGTTGTCTGATTTTGAATAAAAGCACTTAAAGAATCGCTGAAATGAGATGAAAAAAGATTCTGAAAGTAATCTGAATTGAATACATGAGACTTTTTGGCCAGCAAAAAGATTTGTGGAGGGGATGTTTATTTTATTGCTACAGTTGATTTGATTTTCTTAAGCTTTTTAGTGAAATCAAATAGAGCTATAATAAGCACTATGATGGATAAGAATAAAACTTTAGCGCTCTCCAACAGCCTTGAGAATCTGCTCTTCCCTCCAGGAAGATACACAATCACCCAGCTGCTCAATCTGACTCCTTACTTCAATACGGGGTCAAAGCTCACCTTGCAAAGGCATAAGTAACTCATGAAGCAACTATTCGACATGGAGGATTAAAAACTTTGGTGGGTTGTAAAAGGCGAATACGGAGAAGTGGACGCCAAAGTCTTGCTTTTAGTACTAATGCTGCAACTGATGAGTCGAGAACGTCGAGTTATTTTCAATTAGGGCATCAGCAATGTCCACGCTCCGAACAAAGACAATAGCGTGAATGCGAACTTAACGTCTCCACGAAACCGGGCGACAAGGGCTCTGTATATCAGCAACTAGCAAACATAGATAATGGGCTATATCAAAGAGCATTTCGTCACTTTTCTCAAGCTGCTTTCGAACTAGCCTAACGCGCAAGATCCTTTCCTCTAAGGTGATGACTTACAGCCCTTGAATTTTTTGTTTAAAGTCGATAGGACAAAAAAATTCTCAACTTTTTTGCCGATCTTTTCAAAAACGCAAAAACTGAAGGCTTCAACAATCAGTGACCATATCGTACCGAGAATAACCATCTCTTAGCAAGGTAACTATCGACTTACAAAGAACTAATCAGCTTGGAGGGTCTAAGCTACGTAGTAAATATAAAGGAGAACATACAAAACAAAGATTTGAGGATAATTGGCTGCTAGGATTCATAGATCTTTATTAATTCTCAAGTGAGGTCACTTTACGTCGTCAACTGTGTTAACTGTACGATATACATTGCAGCCTGCTAGCGTCTTTCATTCATTGATAAATGCTAGAAAGTTTCATTTACAGTCGCAACTAACCTTCTCAGAGTTTGCAATACACATGACTCCAACATTTATTACTATGGCTCTTCACCTATCATTTTGACGGGAGATAACAAAGCTTTGCTGATTGGCCCCAACAACAGCCCTTCTCCTGACCTTCCCAAACTTTTGAAATAGGCAAACATTCCAATCAGCGAAGCCAACTTCAACAACTTTGAACAAGTTCTATACAAACATATGATCAACAACAGTGAAAATTCTTGGGCGAAGATGCCTCCAAGCGAATTCGATTTGTTGGTCCTACCTGAAAAATAAGATGAGGAGTAGAGGAAAATCTAGAAGAATGAGAAGAAGCCACAAGAGATGTAAAAATTGCTGGCACCCAAGGAATACCTGGCAGAGCTCTAAAGACGGAATAGCTACTACAGCAATTTGAAAAAGGAGATCCTAAAAAGTAACTTATCTGGCGATATGACAAAACATCTGCATTCAGCTCTGCAGGGAAACTTCCGCTAATGGCTGACTGCTCGGCTCTACACTAAAAACCTCAATGATTTGGTAAAGATGCTTGATAGGAAATGATTTGACCTGTTTTATAGTCAGCAATTGCTTTGGAGTCTATTACCCAGCTTAATATTCTTATTCCAACTGCAGAGAATTAGTCTTTATCAAATGATTATAGGAATGGAACGGATATTGAATCATAAAGCTGTGAATGGGTTCCTAGACTGCGATCTGTGAAAAAAGCAAGTATGAAAAAAAACATAATGTTTGGACCTATACGAATCTTTTCACCATAACATAAAGTTTATTTTTCATAATCCAACATTTGAGGCGCTTCAATTTTGTGCGAATGCATATAAATAGTGGCTTTAAAGAAAATCTGTATATTTATTAAATACGATTTGCTTTTTAGACAGCTATGGATTAAGATTAGGAGCACATAGTAGAAGACTAGCCTCTAAAAGTTTTAAACCTCTTTCCGAAAAGATAAATCTCGGCTCTTTCACTCAACTACCAAAACTACTCTAAACTCTATTAAAACTTGACGTGCACCATTTGTAGGTAGTTACTAAAAAGCCCAGTTTATCTCAAGTGTTCCCACCGCTTTTGTAAAGAATGCATCAACAAGTACATAAGAAGTAGCGCCAAAAGATCTTGCCCCAATTGCAGAGGATAGTTGAGTACGAAAAGGGACCTGAGATGTGACTATAGTCTAGAATCTTTGATTACCTACGCTTTTGCAGATGTTAAATTGTTCTCGGCTTCAATGGAGGAATTCGATAAGATAGATATTCAAAGGCATAAAAGTATAGAGTTGAGGAGATTGGATTCTCAAGGCTAGTCTAAACAAAAGACACGACAATAAACTCCAGAATAGTTGGCAAGTATCGTAACTCCGTCATTCAAAAGAACAAAGACAAACGATAGCGAATAGCCAAAAAAGAGAAGAAAGCAGCAATCTTAAAAAAAGATAGAAAGCAAGCCTTTGATTGAAGACAAAGATTACCTTCCGTCCAAAAAATCTGGAAAAATAGCTAATGAGAAATAAACCATACAACAGCCCTAGTCAAACATCAAGCCATAAGTTCCTGTGCAGTCCTCGGTTGTGAGTATTTAAAATTTTTCAAGGTAAAAAAGCAAAAAGAAAAAGATCCAAATAATAGAGATATAATCTAATTCTGCCCCTCAATAGCATGAGGTATAAGAAATCAGGAGAGAATAGTTTCTGAATACTTCAGAGGTAGGCTAAGACAAAAACGTATGTTCAATAAGTGTCATTCCTGAAGCCGCACCTTAGGTGTAGAGTAGCAAACGAATATTCTCCTTCCAGGAAGTTCCTATATAACCAAAGGCTAGCCTAGATTAGCAAAAAAATGTATAGATGTAGAATGTTGGTTAAAAAGCTGATGTTCACATGGATGTTTAAAAACCATAGTCTTAGGATAGCATCGAAGCCTAGGTAAAAGAAGCTAATAATCGAGTTATAAAAACTATTTAGCTGCTCAAGGAGGAGTTTGGCGACATTTTTGTTCAAAAGATAATTTAAATGACTCCTTTTCCTGTTTATACAGAATTAACACTTAAAAAGCATCCAAATAGCATTTTAACTCCTTAGGTTTGCCATGGAGTCTTAAAATTTTCACTGAGATCAACGTTATAATCGATTTCCATTCTCATTTCCGATACGCTGAACATAAACAAATAATCAATAAAGCTTTATCTAAAGGAATCGAATTAAGACTTAAACTTGATTTAAGCAAACCAATCTCTAAAGCTGTATGAGACAAATGAGAGGTATTGGAAGAGCTGGAGTGATATTGAATTGCTTGAGCTAGCTGAGGTTATTAATAGTAATTGTGCGGTTTATTAGAAAGCCCTAAGAAGAAAAATCTAAAGAATAGTTTACTATTCAATAGATTTTTCAAAAATTACAGTTTGAAGGAGGTAATTCAAATTTTGATATTAAGGTTTGCTAATATCTCGAAATCTAACATAATTCATCTATAAAAAGTAGAAAATTTATCAACATTCTCATTGTAATATGAATAATACAAGAAAGAATTAAGATTAATAGAAAAGACTAAGATTATTTGATTCTAACAAGATGGTAGCAATCGGTGATGGAATTCCTCATCCCTTTACTCTTATTCATCGAATTTCCATTTATTTCTTAATCTTATAAACTTGAGAATTTATTCCACGATATCTAGACTAATATTTCCTCTCTGCTGAAGAACATAAATTAAAGATTTTTTCCCTTCACTTTGCCTTTTAGATATAATATTTAATTGTGATATGGGCCGACTTAAGCTTCTGCACTTTGGATTTGGGGCTCCTTAGCTTTTTTTAACAAATACTGTTCATTTGAGATCCAAAGGAGATGGCTTTTAAAATTCTTTAAGAAACATAGCCTCTAATGAAGGTTTAGCTTACCTTGTTTCGCCACAAATCGGAGAATTTTGGAAGGTAATAGTAATGCTCAAAAATTCTTACCTCAGATAAAATAAATGGAGTGGCTACAAAAATTGTAAAAATGGGCATTTTGATGCCTACCTAAATCTTGAAATCAAAGATTTTTCAATCTAATAAGCAGATATTTGGTAATAATGCGTGGGCTATCCTGGCCTAAAAATTTTGATCACCAGATCTCAGAAAATCAAAGTGAAATACCAAACATAGCGCAAGTTCGATTAAGTAGATACTTAAGTCAAAGGCTTTGGAGCCAAAGTGATACAACAGGCCTACGACCATCTGTAAGCTATAGACCCTTTGGCAAAGGCCAAAGACATCCAAATTATAAACGCTTAGCTTCATAAATAGCATGGGGCTACCATTAAAGACCTCTTTGATCGATATAAACAACAAAGAGAAGTAAAAACTAGTGAGGCTTCTGAGAAAGAGTAGAGCAATATCTACAAAAGAAGTCGCGAGTTCAATCAACTGAGGAGAGAGATTGCATATTGCATTACTGATTTCTATAGAAAATGAGTTGGTTAGACTTTGTTCTAAAGCGATCTTCAATGAGTTCTGTTCGTTAGTTACAGCAGCTGTATAATTATAATATACACTTTTATGGACAGCCTCTAAGCCTTCCGCAAGTTGATTTGCTGCACCGACGACCCTCTTTTCCTCGACCCTTATAATTTCGAATTCGGAAAGGCCGAAAATTTAGCCTATAATAAATTACATTTTTAGAGCAATTTCGTCAGGACGTCCAAATACCGATGGTACGATTTTTTACCAAGTAACCCTCATAGCATTCAGAGTCACTCATCTTACAATTCTACAGACTGGCTAACGTCTATTTTCTGTTGATTGGTATACTCCAATCGATATCAATCATTAGTCCTTTGGGTCCTCTCACAGCTTGGGGGCCTCTTTTGGTTGTGATTGGAATTTCGCTGATTAGAGAAGGTAAATGAATGCAAATGTAGGATATGAAGACTACCAGCGTTACAAATCTGACCAGCAGCTCAACCATTAGTACAAAACGCAGATTCTAAGAGATGGCAAATTTATCGAAATGGAATGGCAAGAGGTAGTCATAGGCGACATTTGTAGGGTCAAAGAGAAGGACCTATTTCCTGCTGACCTCATTCTGCTAGCAAGCTAACATCACGATGGCAATGCCTTCATTTAGACTGCAAGTTTGGACGGAGAGAAAAATTTAAAACCAAGAAACGCCTATCCTGAAACTCAGTCTTTGAACACATAAGATAAGATCTCAAAATTTGAAGGCTCTTGGTAGGGCAGAACGCCAAGCAAAGACACAGAAGACTTTCTTTCGACTCTGATCTTCGGGCAAACCAAAATTGTGTACCAGAAGTAAAAAAACCTGTTGTTTAGAGGCACTCGTCTCATGAACACTAGATGGATCTATGGTTTGGCAATATACACAGGTAGAAATACTAAAATCATGAAGAATTCATAATCTTCAGCCAGCAAAATGTCCCAAATCGAAAGCAAAGTCAACTATATTTTGGGTTTCATCCTTTTGGTGCAAATAATACTTAGTATCATTTGTGGTGTCTTGGCAGCTGTGTTCAACAGCAATAATAAAGCCACCTTTACCTACATCTCTTTCAGCTACACCCCAGTTGTGGACGGTATTCTCTCTTTTTTCACATACATCGTCCTCATTAATACCATGATACCGATATCACTCATAGTTTCCATTTAGATAGTGAAAGTTGCCCAAAGCATCTTCATAGACAAAGACCGTTTTATGTTCAGCTAGTTACGGAAATCTGCGGCAGTTGCAAGAAGCTCATCTTTGAATGAGTAGTTAGGGCAGATTGAGCACATCTTTTCTGATAAGACAGGAACATTGACTACGAACCGTATGGAGTTCAAAATAGCTGTAATAGGAACCCGGATGTTTGGGGATTTAGGGCTTATCATGAAAGATTAGGGCTATCCTCTTCAAGAATAGAAAGGCTTTCAAGATGACAAGCTTAAAAAGATATTGAGTCAGCCCGAAGTAATGTCCGACTCAATCCATGATATAGTCATCAAAGATAGAGAGAAGAAAAACCAAATAAAGTTCACAAACATCAAAGCAATCGCCAAAGAGTATTTAACTGCCTTGTCGATAGCCCATGAAGTTGTCGTACAATAGAATGAATAAACCAATCAAAAGCTATATCAAGGTCCTTCTCCTGATTAGATTACGCTTGTAGAGGCAGCAAAGTAGATGGGGTTTTAGTTTTTACATTCCACGCAGAAATCTACCTAGGTTGAATTACAGGGCGAAAAGAAAAGGTTCTAACTCTTAGAAGTATTTCCGTTCAATTCCGACAGGAAAAGGATGTCGGTTATCATAAGAGACGGCCCCTTGATCAAAATGTATATCAAAGGGGCTGACAGCATCATCAAGGAAAGACTGGCTGATGATCAAGTGCTTAACCTAGACGATGAGCTTACTAAATTCGCCAACATTGGTCTCAGAACCCTTTTGATTGGGATGAGAATAATTTCTGAAGAAGAGTACAAAGATTTCACAGCCAAATCACTTTCCCTAGAAAATGACAGAGACAACTAATTAAAGAAGCTCGTAAACGCTCTATAAACCAACCTATACCTTATTGGAGCCACAGCTGTACTGGATAGGCTACAAGACCAAGTGCCCTAAACTATCAGAGATCTCATCAGAGCAAGTAACTTCATTTTTATGTAGATATCAAAGTTTGGATGCTGACAGGAGATAAGATGGAAACTGCAGAAAATATCGCAAAAAGTTGTAACCTTATTCAACCTCATTTCCGTGTGTTGAAGTGCCAATTCCCCAACAAATCTGCAGAAGTGGTTAGAAAGACCCTTCAATAGCTGCTTTACGATGCATAAAAGTTCTTCTAAGGGGCATACAAAATAACCCTAATGGTCTAAGGCAGTGACCTTGTGTAAATAACCAAATAAGAATAAAACCAAGATCACTTTATCGCTATTGCTGAGAAATGTGAGTCTGTTGTTTGCTGCAGATTGCTGCCCATGCAGAAGGCGGAAGTTGTGAAACTGGTGAGAAAAAAGTTGGGAAAGATTACTTTGGCGATTGGTGATGGGGCCAATGATGTGCCAATGATAAAAGCTGCTCATATCGGCATCGGACTCTTTGGTTAGGAAGGCATGGGAGCAGTTCAAGCATCAGATTACGCCCTGCCCGAGTTCCGAATGCTATGGAGATTACTGCTAGTGCATGGCCGGTGGAACTACATGCGAATCGCATAGATGATCCTCTACTTCTTCTACAAAAACATGCTGTTCACCTTCCCCCAGTTCATCTTCGCCTTCTACTGCGGCTACTCCGGCTAAACTTTGTTCGAAGATATGTACGTATCGCTTTTCAACCTTGTCTTCACTAGTATCCCTTTGATCGTTAGGGCTGTTTTCGAGCAGGACGTCAATTATCTCAGCAAATAGAGACATAGGCTGACTTAGCCGGAATCTTCAGCTCAGTTGGTAAGGACAGAGCTCAGGCAGTCAGTAGCCTACATCAAATACATGCCCAAAGGCTACGTAGTGAACAAGTACCTCTATCGTCTTTTCCCTAAGCTTTACTACATCGGACAGCAAAACCAAATTTTCAACTACAAAAACTTCATTTGGTGGATTTTATAGGGCGTTTTATAATCGATTCTAGTGACTTTGTTCGGCTTGTACATCCTAGATGCAGCTTCCATCAACGGGAGTGGGTACAGCACTGACATGTGGATAACCAGCCTCACGATGTACAGTTTCATATACCTAGATACTCCATGGTCATCGCAATCGTCACCTTCAAGCTTGCAGCCCACACCAAATTCATGTCCGTTTTGCTGTTCTTCAGCCTGCTGGTGTTGGGGTTGGGAGTCTACGTGGGCTACATGTGGATTTCAAACTACTACTTATCTTATACAATCGTTGACACCACTTACATGTTTTATACTTCAGGGTAGACCTACTTCCTGGTGCTCTATGGAGTGTGCCTTGTACTGTTCGTGGATGGGATGGCATTGACTATGGACGAAGATGGCTCTGGACTGCTGCGAAAGGTGCGGAATATAATAGATGCAGAGAGGTAGGAGCAAGAGAGTGAGTATGAGAACAACAGCATAAAGATAACAGTGGCAACCGTTCAAGATGACATGCAGTGATGCGAATATACCTTTCTTTGATAAGCTCCATTTCTGACTGGACTGCTTTTAAATTCATTATTTTGGCAATAAACTATTCCGTTTTTTACAGCAACCTAATGCAGCAATCGGGTCCACATTAGACCAGGATTCAGACTCGTAGTCTCGACAATCTGAGTTATATCCTGAGGTGAGCTAGGAGAAGCAGTAAAATCGGGAATAAAAGGGAGATAACTATTTTGAATATGTGATGGAGTTGTTAAGTTTTAATTGTTGAATCATCTTGTTGGACTGGAGACATGATTCATTGGAAATCTAATGCCGGTAAGCTATAAGCGACAAATTGTATACGGATGGTTATAATAATTCAATAGTGTTTATCAGTAGGCCAAGTTAAAGATGATCAAAATCAACGGTTTTCAAGTTGAGCCTTTGGATATCTCCGCCTGCAATCTACAATCTCTGGAAGATCTCAACAAATCACTGATCTTTAGTGCCAGATCTACCAAAGATCACAGCATTCCTGAAACCAGCTGTTCTCATCTAAGTGTCTCCAAAATAGTCACTGATTCAGAGGAAGACCTTGATCAGGAGCCGAATGGGGAGGATTAAAAGTGCTAAAGCTACCATCTCGAAGGATCATGCATGGCTGGGCTTAATTGTAAGCTCAGCCATCAGGATTAAGCTTTACCGAGGCTAAACCTTTGGAAAAGTAGGTTGCTTTAGCATTTCCCCGAACTAGCCATCCTCAGACTGCAGCGAACACACTCATTTCTGGAATGATCTACATAACTATACTTTTTCTGGTTACTTCCACACTATTCTAAGAATGCAAAATAAAATCATAAAGCTATTGGCACAAAACGAGAACTCTTTTGATCAGCCGGAACCGGTTTATAAAGATTACTGCATGAAAAGGTATTTAGGGTTGCGTGGGTTAAGATCAATTTATGTTGAATATTAAGTAGTTCATCACCAACTGAATATCATTGAAATCTTTTTTTCTCACTTTTTATGTGCTCTTTAGAGTCGACGGCTGATATAAACACTTTTTATGCTTTCCATCAGCACCTAGCTTTTGACGTTAGCCAATTTTTGCTTCAAACTGACTTTAAGTAACTCATTGATTTCGTCCTAGTTACTCCTCAAAATGTCCAGACTCAAAAACCTGAAAATTTCAACAATCGCATAGATCAGGATGTAAACATCAGCTTGGCAAATGAGGTCCCAAAGTGCAAGCATCATAGTTTTGGACATATCCTCAGAAAAAAGTCCCATAATCCACTTCATCACAAAGTAATTGAGCTCGAATCCTTTGACCGAGAGGTGTTGATAGACCTCAGGCAGCAAAATCTGGAACTCCTGCTCAAGGATGCAGATATACTTATTATAGAACTCAATGTCGTTTTGGATATACCGACATTTGTGCAGAAGAAAGCGCAGCAGCCAGTAGCTGATATGCTCGTTGAAACACTGCAGAAGGATTGCGCAGATGGGCATGATTCCTTGGAAGTATTTGATTCGGAATGAAAGAGTGGTTATGATGCGGTCTAGCTTCAGCTGGTGCTAGTGCAGGTCTTATGAGTTTTGCGACTAGAAGTAACCACTTGTCCGGTCTAAGTCTTCGCTGTGCTAGTAGTCTTCGGCAGCGGCTGATTCGCGCAGCTGGGTTTACTGCAGCAAATATGGAGCCAGTATTCCGAAAGTTAGGTCCCAGTTGCTTTACTTTTCTAGGATCTTGATCAAAGCCTAGCACCGTAGGAATCTGTTGCACTCTTTTAGAGTGAGCAAATCCTCGCCATTGAGGAAACTCATTATTTTCGGTACCAAAGTGCTCCTGCTGAAAAGATCTCGCCAACTCATAATACAAATAGCAGGAGGAGGTGCGAACCTTTTGTGAAAAGGAGAACGTATGTAGGCTATATTTGGCACGAATCTATGCGTTTGTGATGTGCGGATACTTTGGGAGATGAACGCGAATTCGTATTAGATGTTTGGCTCGTCTTTGAGAGTGATGATTGTTTATTTTTCATTGCAGATTGAAATGGTTTGGTTTTGGGAAGAGTTGGTAGTGAATAAGTGAGTAGTAATCAGTCCCATCGAACACAATTAATAGCTTATAATTTGAAAAAAGACCAATATAAACATTCTTACACTGTTTACTTATGGCTTTGAATCCTTATAAATCACTGGCGTTACCAGCGGCCTACATAAAGGGCTATTGGACCAGATGAGAAAGAAAGAAACCAAAAGTTACGACTCAAAAAGTAGAAAACTTCAGTTCAGTAACAGCGTAAAAACAATAACTCAGCTACTCAAGACCTGGGCAAGCCGAAATCTAGTGTAAGTCAGACAAAGCAAAGTGGGAAGCCATTCGTACCTTGCCAAAGCTAGCAATTTCTTAGAAACTGCATAAATTTCTGTGAATAATATTATCGAAAACTATAGGGAAGAAAAGCTCAAAAAATTAACAAAGGAAATAAAGCTGAATAATCTAGTGCAGCTAGAACTTTTGCAGGGTTTTAAACATTTCAAATGATTGCCTCCGAAGAACAGGCGATTCGATAATGAAAAAATACCACTTGAAATAGCTGCAAGCAATTTCAAACTTAATTCAATACTATACTTGGTATTGCCACTGATAATGTATCGAAAAGATTGAGATATCACTGTTTATTGATTAATCTTCACCCTAGCTCGTTTTGTGTAAAAGGGTGTCTTGAAATTTTCTGAAAAGTTTATTATCTCGAAAGGTATTCTTTGTTGTTAAGATGCAAATAACTTCAAGGAAAAATGTAGCCAATCAAGTTTTTTCTGCTGCTATTTGACTGATAAAAGCTCAAACCAAAAGCCGACAACTAGCGACGTTTATTCGCGATTGACTGAGGCAAACTTGATCAATTATTTTCTTCTTTCCAAAAACCCAACAGAAGATAAAAAGTGCTCAAGCTTATAAGATTGCGCTTGATAATACTTATTCACTTCAAATATTAATCATGCGGTCAAATAAAGTATACAAGTAGTCCGGACTAGAGGGGTGGGGTTGGCTGGGTTCAACATAAACGGAGAGCCCTGGTTTATTAGATTATAGTTGTAGAAATAGCTAGACATTAATAAATATTGTTATTGATGGCGAAAAGCGCAGAAAGTATAAATGCCCTCGCTGACAAGCTGGAGCCGAAGCGTTAGACCGCAACCCTCGAACCGGACTAGAAGCGAGAGTCCCCTGCGAAGAAGAAAACCAAAAAGATGGTGTTTGATCCGGTGCAGCTGATCAAGCCCTTCGATAGAGTCCTGCCCCTGCTGATTTAAAAACCGGAGAAGAAGAAGCGGAAGGCCACCAATATTCCTAAGTTCATCATCAAGGTCTTCTACCGAGATCTGCCCGTCTTCCCCACTGAACACCACAACCAAAGACTGAACGTTTTTGCGGTTTCCCTCAACGAATCCAAAACGCGTTTCCACATGATTGAGCTTTTCGGGATCAACGAGGACCCTGAGGTGAATCGGGAGAACGAGGTAAACCGACAGGTGCTGAGGAGGGTGCTGCATCGCAACTACGATAATGTGTTGGCTAATACACATATACAACATAAAAGACTTTATCTCATGTTTAGCAAAAAAGTTTTATTGAGGCTCAACCAACCCACCCTCATCGGAAATATCGAAATCTGATCTTTCACCCATAATGCCCATCCCTTCCATTGCCTTACCCTTATCATTATATCGCCCAAAAGAGGGCACCACCATTGACCCACAAAACCCTTCTCAAAGGTTCAGTGCCTCTATATAACATCAGAAGGATTAAGATTTGTTGATTTTTAGCCTCTGATTGACTTTTTTATTGGCGATCTTTACTGCTTTAAGGTCTAGGCTCCTTATAGCTTAGTTTATTATGCCGTTGATAAATATTGATATTTTTGATGATAGTTTGGCTGGTTTGGGCCGGAATCTGCTCTTAGTGAGCCTTACTATTGAATGTTATGCTTTCTTCAAGAATTTTCATAAAAAGATTCAAGGATGGAAGTAAATTAACTTGACCAACTAGAAAACAGTCAAATAGAAGAGTTTAAAAGTTTGAGCCAATTAGATGATATTGGATTTTGGTGTTAATTACCCTTCAATTCGATTATGTTTAACATTTTCAGGTAAAAAAGACCCTAATAAAATACTAAAGACGTAACAGGAAAACCTCTCAATCTAACATTTATAAGTACCGTAAGCACACTTCTGGTATAGTCAGGGGCAGGATGGAACACCGGAAGACTTTGTTGGGAGGGGGCGGCTCCTCTTTATTGAGCGAGGTTGGCCGAGGTACAGGATTACCATTAATATTAGAATTAATTTTTTTCTCAATCAATATATCAATAAATAACTAAATAAATTTGGATTGCTATGAGGGCAATGGAAATAAGGCCATAAGGTAACTCTTTTTTCTTATATAAGCCAGTAATCTAATCGAAAATGGGGCTGTTCTTCCTCAAATTTCTTTAATGATCCAAATAGTTTCAAGGCGAAGAAACCAATGAGGTCTGGATTGAAGTGTGATGTGTAGATTTCGGTTATTTGATAGGTGAGATGTACTTTAGTACTCAACCCCTGAACTCTAGTACTCAACCCCTAGTACTACAAGTACTACAAAGCACTCAACATGCGGTTCCAAAGTATAATCCAGATTGTATAAGACTAGTGCCTCAAGAACAATATGACCATTGGGCTTTACAGGGTGAAATGTGAAAAAAAATGTGTTATTTTTTTAGGGGTTAAAAACCGGAGTGATTTTTCTACCTTTTCGAAAAAAGTCACCTTATTGGCACCTCGGTAGTCATTTGGGTTTATTTTTTTCATCTAAGATGAAAAAGGCAATCTCCGAAAAGTGAGCATGGTTTTCACCCAATAAGTTACCTGTGTAGAAAATGTCACATTTTAAGTCACCTTTTTTATCACCTTTTATGTCACCTTGGTGAGTATACAGTAGCAAAAAGGTGAAAAGATAGCGATTTTTTATTTCGAAAACTTAGAAAAATCACTCCGGAACTCAGCTACTAATCAGTCCTGATTTGATTAACTAATATTATGGTTCATATTTGAATAGCTGAATCCATCAAGACGACAGTCTGCTTTTGATTATACCTGAATATTGAAATCTACTTTTGATGCCTATAGTTTTAGGTATTTAATAAGAGATTCATCAGTTATTTTACTATCAATTAATTCAAAAGAGGGAGGATGGGCAATCCTAGTACTCAACCATTGTAGCACTGTACTATAGACTGTACTTTTGACCATAAAAGGTCAAAAAATATTTTTTCAACAAAATTTACCATACTTTGTTCTCAGGGGCGAGCTGTTACTTTTATTTGACTCCTTGAGTACTCGCCCT
>Ga0316217_10003026_pt1 | contig 19619 bp, 20 predicted proteins | sample 1anoAmetaG_FD_203633 | JGI IMG/M metagenome (GOLD analysis project Ga0316217, IMG submission 203633) | Freshwater microbial communities from Trout Bog Lake, Wisconsin, USA - 1anoA | ecosystem: Environmental > Aquatic > Freshwater > Lake > Hypolimnion/Profundal zone | place: USA: Wisconsin...
CCAGCGTGGTGGGACTCAAAGCCGGAACTTCAATGGAAGTCGGCATGACAAACTGGTTCGCCGACGGGCGTCCGGCCATCGGGGATGAATGGGCGCACGTGCCCTGCTACTGCAAGGACACGCTTAAGATGGATCCGGGCATCCAGGATTTCTGGGGCGAAAGCCTCAATCGCATGTGGAGCGCTTGTTTTGATTCCGAAGGCGGCGCCGGCGGTGCCATCTGGGGCTTTGTGGACGAAACATTTGAATTGCCGGCCCGCTGCGCTGGCTACGGACCGTGGGGCATCGTGGATGCTTGGCGGCGCGAAAAACCTGAATTTTGGCATACCAAAAAGGCGTATTCCCCGGTGCATCTGCTGGCGACGAAACTGAACGTCAGCGGCGGCGAAGCCGCCTTGCCGGTCCAGAACCGCTACAATCACACTGACCTCGCGGAACTCAAAGTGCGCTGGAATTATGCGGGCCGCAGCGGTTCGTTCACCCCGGCGGCGTTGCCGCCGCGCGCGACGGGAACCCTCGCCTTGCCATCGCTGACGTGGCGCGATGGAACTTTCCTGCAACTGGATTTTATCGAGCCGGACGGACGGCTGGCGGACACTTATCGCATCGCCGTCGGCTCGCCGGCAAAAAATCTGGCGGCACCGGCCGCCGCGCCGCTTCACCTGGAACAAACCCCGGCGGAAGCGGTCGTGCGCGGAGCGGATTTTTCCGTCGTATTCGACAAAACCACCGGTCTGATTCGCGAGGCAAAACGCCTGGGCCGGCGCGTCCTGACCGGCGGTCCGCGTCTGAATGTGAGCGTCACCGATGATGCGGCGACAAAGGCCAGTCATTCGAAGCTGGCGGTCGTAAAGGAGACTTTGAATGAGCCGTATGTGCTGGAATCCTTCACGGTGAGCGGGCAGACAAATTTTGTTTGCGCAGTCAGCCGCGGCAAGGTCGGGGTATGGTCGGTGACTTACGCGACCACCGTCCAAGGCAATGGCCGGATGACGGTTGATTTCAATTTGTCCCAGCCGAAGGCGCTGGTTTGCCATGAAGTCGGGCTGGCCTTTGTGCTGGACGCCGGGTTCACGGACATCGCCTGGCAACTGCAATCCAATCTTTGGACGAGTTATCCGGAAGATCATCCTGGCCGGTTGGAAGGCCGTGCGCCGTTCTTCGCGCCGCACCTCGCGACCGGCTACCGGCAGCCGACGGTTGGCCCGTGGGCGATGGACAGCCGCGACTATTTTCTCAACGGCGCGACCCAGGCCGGCCAGGCGCTGACCCGCGATGCCAAAACGTGCCGCGCCTTCATCCGCAGCTACAGCGTCAGTGGGAAAGGCCGCAAAATCACCGTGCGCGGCACTGGCTGCGAAGGTGTCCGCATCCGGCAGCTGGATTCAGAAAAGCTTGCGCTGATCGTGAACACCGGCTGGGATTATCCCGATCTGGATTGGGGAAACTATGAGCGCGGACTGCTGTTGCCCGTGGAATATAGCGGGCAAGTCACGCTTGAACTGGGGCGTTGAACCACCACCAATTTCATTTCCGACCAAATAAGTGAAACCATCTCGAAGCTTGTTCGTTCATATCAAATTAAATAGCCTTCGGGCAGGGGATTCAACCCCCGCCAAACTAGCATCATTTCAAACCATAATAACAATGCTATCTGTTTGAAGTATTTCTTAAGTCAGACGGATGCCACACTGCCGCCAACCACATGAGCACCTCATCCAAGGCGATTGTCAATTCTGGCGGCGTCAACCGGCGTCATTTCCTTAAAACGGCGGGCCTGATTGCGGCGGGGGCGGCGGCGCCGATGATTTTGCCACACCGGCTGTTTGGCGCCGCCGCGCCTTCCAACCGCATCGCCATCGCCCAGATCGGTTGTGGCCGCCAGACCGTGCCCAGTCCCAACCTCAAGCAATTGTTGGAATCGGAGCACGCGCAGGTGGTGGCGGTTTGTGACGTTGACGCCTGGCGGCTGGCCAACGCGCAAAAACAGGCGAATGATTTTTATTCGAAGCGCGACGGCGCGACTTACAAAGGCTGCGCGGCAGTGGCCGACTACCGGGAAATCCTCCAGCGTTCGGACATTGATGCGGTGATGATTGCCACGCCCGACCACTGGCATGTGCCCATGGCCATCAGCGCCGCCCTGGCCGGAAAGCACGTCTCCCTGGAAAAGCCGATTTCAACCTGCATCGCCCACGGGCAGCGGCTCATGGCAGCGTTGAAAAAACATCCGGTGATCACCCGCAATGACAGCGAGTTTAGAACCCTACCGGAATTCGGTCGGGTGGTTCAAATCGTTCGCAGCGGCCGCATCGGCAAAATTCAGACCATCGAAGTCGGCGTGCCGACGGAACTCAACGGCGCCGCGTTGCCGCCGCAGGCCACGCAGCCGGTGCCCGAAGAGCTTGATTATGATTTTTGGCTCGGCCCCGCCTTCGAGGCGCCTTACACGCCGAAACGCGTCCATGCCATCAAGGCCTACGGCCGCCCGGGCTGGATGCGCGTTGACAGTTATTGCAACGGCATCATCTCCAATTGGGGCGCGCATCTCATGGGCATCGCCCAATGGGGCAACAACAGCGAATACACCGGCCCGGTGGCCATCGAAGGCAGCGGCGATTTCGACAAGGGGCTCTGGAACACGCTCAACCGCTTTGACGTCCGTTACACTTACGCGAATGGCGTCGAACTGCACTACCGGATGGAACGACCTTTCGTCCGTTTTATCGGCGCGGATGGCTGGATCGAAATCGAATATCCCAACAAGGTCAAGGCCAGTTCACCCGATCTGCTGGCCAAGGAAAAAGACGTGCCTGACCCGGCCTACCGCAACCAGCCCTCCGACAAGGAAGATTTTCTGCTGGCCATCAAAAACAACCGCAAGACCCTCGAACCTTTGGAGACGGCGCATCGCACCATCTCCATGTGCCAGCTCGGCCTCATCTCGATCCAAACCGGCACCAAGCTGGCGTGGAATCCGGAAACCGAGAGCTTCAGCAACAACGACAACGCCGCCACCGCCCTGCTGGATCGTCCCATCCGGGAAAAGTATTTCAAGTTTTCCGTCTAACCACATCGCCCATGAAAAAAAATATTCTGCTCACCTTCGTTCTCATTGCGTGCTCAAGCCTCCTTGCCGCCACCAAGCCCGCCCTCGAGTTTTTCGTCTTTGACAACGGAGTCGGCCGGGGCTCGTGGACGCCGGAACAGCAGGCGAAAACCCTGAAGGAACTGGGTTTCAGCGGCATCTCGTATAATTACACCAACCCGAAGGATCTGGCCGCCTGGCAGAAGGCGTTCAAGAAGCAAAATCTGAAAATTTACGCCATTTACCTATACACCTTCCCCGACCCGGCGCAGCCATTTGATCCGTCGTTCAAGGAGGCCGTCAAGCTGCTCAAGGGAACCGACACGGTCGTTTGGATGACGGTGCGCGCCCCCAAAGTGAAGGGCGATTACGATGACCAGACGGTGAAAGTGGTGCAGGAGGTCGCCGATCTCGCCGCCGCGCAAGGCGTGCGCGTGGCCCTTTACGGTCACTTCGGTTTTTACGTCGCGTCCGCCGCCGATTCGGCGCGCTTCGTGAAACTGGCCAATCGGCCAAATCTCGGCGCGACCATCAATCTGTGCCATGAATTTTTCACCGGCCACGGCGGCCAGCTCGACGAAACCGTGAAGGCCGTCGCACCGGTGGCGACGCTGGCTTCCATCAACGGCATTGATGTGGCAAATACAAACTACCTGCTCCGTCTTGACCAGGGCGATTTCGACACGGCGGCCTTCGTGAAAAAACTTCTCGTCGCCGGCTACCAAGGCCCGGTTGGGCTCCAATGTTACAGCGTCAAGGGTGACATCGTTGAGAACCTGAAGGCGGACATGGCGGCGTGGAAGAAAATCTCAACGACGTTGGAGCAAAATACGCTGACGCCGAAAGAAGTGTCCGCCGGCTGGCGGCTGTTGTTTGACGGCTGCACCACCGCCGGCTGGCGCAGATATCAAAAGCCCGCATTTCCAGATCACGGCTGGTGCATCGAGGACGGGTGCCTGAAAAGCCTGGCGCAAAAGGGCGGCGATATCATGACGACCGCGGTCTTCACCAATTTCGAGTTCGCCTGGGAGTGGCGCATCGCCCCTGGCGGCAACAGCGGCGTGAAATATTTTGTCAACGAAAGCCGGCCGAATGTCGGGAAAGACCCGACCAATCCCGACCCGTGCATCGCGCACGAATACCAGATGATTGACGATGAGCATTATCTGGAAGAACCCCTGACGGAGAAACAAAAGACCGCCGCCTGGTATGCGGTGTTGGCCCCGAAAAATGCCAAACCCAAACCGGCCGGCGAATTCAACCAGTCGCGCCTGATTGTGCGGGGCAACCAGGTCGAGCACTGGCTCAACGGCAAGCGGGTGTTGACTTACAAAACGGACAGCGCCGAGTCCGCCGCCGCCGTGGCGGACAGCAAATTCAAGAATGTTACCGGCTATCTGGACAAGATCCCGACGGCGATTCTCTTTCAGGATCACAACACTGTTGCCTGGATGCGCAACATCAAAATTCGCGAACTGCCCTGAGCGGGCGGGGGAAGCAACCCTTCAACGCCCGCAGGTGGGCGAGTGTCCGAAGTGCCGGCGGTAGGCGCGGCTCAAGTCGTTGAAATGCTGGTAGCCGAGCGTGAAGGCGATTTCCTTGATCGTGGTGTCGCGGTTGGCAAGAAGTTTCCGCGCGTGTTCCATTTTGATGCGGTGAAAATGGGTGAGCGGACTCGCGTCACTTTGTTTCTTGAAAAGCCGGTGAAGCGTGGGTTGCGAAATGGCCAGATAATCGCAGAGGCGGCTCACGGGTTCCCGGCTTTCCGGGTGCTGGCGCATCCACGCCAACGCGAGGGCGATGCGGCGGGCGGCGGGTTTCTCTTCAGCAGTTGGGTTGATCAGGCGCAATAACAGGATTTCGATTTGCTGCTGGCAGCTTTCCAGCCAGCCGGGGCTGAATCCGTCCGGCCGCAGAATTTCCTCACGGCACAGGGTATGAAGCTGGTTCCAAAGCGGGCGTTGCGCCGCCGAAATTTTGTGGATGGCGCTGGCCCGGGTGGCCAGGGTGGCCAGCTCCGGGTGCAGTGGGCGCCGCCACATCCAGAGCAGAAACTTGCAGCTTTTGTGCCCGGACTGCTCCCAGCCAAAGGGGCAATCCTCGCGAATAAAGACGAGCTGGCCGGGGGCGAGGCGGATGGCGCGGTGCCGCAGGATGATTGTCGGGTTGCCTTCCTCAATGCAGGCGCAGACCCAGCCTTCGTGGGTGCTGACGGGAACCCCTTGGTCGTGGAAGTCCCGGCGGCCCCAGGCCAGATAAAGCAGAGGCAATCCGGGGTTGCCCTCGTTTTTCCAAAAAGGGCGATCACGCGCAGGCAGATAAAGGTGTTTGCGGACGCCGTTCGACATGAGCATTTTCATTCAATCAATTTACGCCGCGCTTTCAAGATAATTTCATGCCGCCGGAAAGCGAACCAGGTTGGGCGGCGGCAAATCATGTGCGCTTGCAAAATCGTCGCTCCGACACCCGCGCGGCGGCGGGAAGGGACAACCGCACCTCCTCAAATTTCAAAGTTCGGCTTGTCGCTGGCGGGTTCCTTCAGGCGGCCAAACGACAACTTGTCCCAGACGCGTTCGTGGACGTAATACAGGCCGACCTTGGTGAACAATTCCACGCCGCTGATGGTGAGCGCCCACTTCAATCTGCCCGTGATTAGGTAGGAAATGATCAGCGTATCGACGCTGCCGGTCATGCGCCAGGAGACGGCTTTTACGAGGCTGCGGTAATGTTTGTCGGCCATGCCGCGAAACGATAGGTGAGCCGCCGGCAGAGTCAAACAAAGTTAAAGACCGGATTAAATGGAATAATCGTCAGAGAACACTTTCACGTTCTTCAACTCCACAAAAACCCGCTCGCCGACCCTGGGCAGCAGTTCCTGAAATTGTTCCTTGCCCAGTTGCACGGTGAAGGTTTCGCCGGTATCCAGCCGTTTCAATTCCAGATTGGCCAGCGGGCCGGCGGCGTTGGCGTGGATGACCTCCGCCGGCAGCGCCGGGCCGCTCGCCGCGCGCGACACCCGGATGTCGTGCGGGCGCACAAAGGCAACCGCATCGGAATCCACTTCCCCCGTCGTGTCCGGCGCGGCGAACTCCGTTCCGCCGATGACCATGGAGCCGTCCTTCACGCGGCCGCTGAAGAGATTCACGTTGCCGAGAAAATCATAGACGAACGGCGACGCGGGATGGTCGTAAATCTCCTCCGGCGTGCCGATCTGCTCGATCCGCCCGTCGCGCAAAATCGCCACGCGGTCGGAAACCTCCAGCGCCTCCTCCTGGTCGTGCGTCACAAACAAAGTCGTAATGTGGATCTCGTCGTGCAACTGGCGCAGCCAGCGGCGCAGCTCCTTGCGCACCTTCGCGTCCAGCGCGCCGAACGGCTCGTCGAGCAGCAGGACTTTCGGTTCCACCGCGAGGGCGCGGGCGAGCGCGACGCGCTGGCGCTGGCCGCCGGAAAGCTGCGTCGGAAATCTTTTGGCCAGCGGTTCAAGCTGGATCAGGCGCAGCAGCTTTTCCACGCGGGCGCGAATTTCATCTTCCGGCGGCCGCGTTTGCTTGGGCCGCACGCGCAGGCCGAACGCGATGTTTTCAAACACGGTCATGTGCCGGAACAGCGCGTAATGCTGGAAGGCAAAACCGGCCTTGCGCTGGCTCGCGGGAATCTGCGTCACGTCCTCGCCGTAAAACAAAACCCGGGCCTCGCCGGCATTGTCGGGAAATTCCAAGCCGGCGATGGTGCGCAGCAGCGTGGTCTTGCCGGAGCCGGATGGCCCGAGCAGCGCGACCAGTTCGCCGGACTCGACCTTGAGGCTCACGTTGTCCAGCGCGGTGAAGCTGCCGAATTTCTTGGTGACATGTTTGACTTCGACACTCATTTGGTGATTTCGATTTCGTTCCGCGCGGCGTTATTATATTCCACCCACGTTTTCAGGCCGAGCGTGACCAGCGCCAGAAAGGCCAGCAGCGACGCCACCGCGAACGCGCCGGTGAAATTGTAGTCGTCATACAGCGCCTCGATGTGCAGCGGAATGGTGTTGGTCTGCCCGCGAATTTTGCCGCTCACCACTGACACCGCGCCGAACTCGCCCATCGCGCGGGCGTTGCACAGAATCACGCCGTAAATCAGGCCCCATTTGATGTTTGGCACCGTCACGCGCCAGAACGTCTGCCAGCCGCTGGCGCCCAGCACCCGCGCGGCCTCCTCCTCGCTGCGGCCCTGCGCCTGCATGAGCGGAATCAGTTCGCGTGCGACAAATGGAAACGTCACGAAAATCGTCGCCAAGACGATTCCCGGCACGGCAAAGATGATGTTGAAGTTGTGAACGGTCAGCCAGTCTGCGATCTGCGGAAATTTCAGGCCGAGCCAGCCTTGCGCGCCAAAAACCAAAACGTAAATCAAACCGGCAATCACCGGGGAAACCGAGAAGGGCAAGTCAATCAGCGTGAGCAAAACATTTTTGCCGCGAAAATCGAACTTCGCGATCGCCCACGCCGCGCAGACGCCGAAGACGCAGTTCAGCGGCACGGCGATGGCGGCGGCGAAAAACGTCAGTTTGATGGCGTTCCACGCGTTGGGGTCGCGCAGGGTTTCAAGATAAAACCCGATGCCTTTGGCAAACGCCTGCGTGAACACAAACACCAGCGGCAGGAACAAAAACAAACTCAAAAAACCCAGCGCCACGCCGATGAGCAGGCGGCGCACCGCCGGCGGTTCGCTGGTCGTGTGCCGATGCGCGATCTGGCGCGGCGGGTGAAAAGTGGTGGCGACGGGCGTCATGCCAGGTTGGTGGTGTTGTGGCGGTTGGCCCACCATTGCAGGACGTTTATGGCGAGCAACAGCACGAACGAGACGACGAGCATCACGACGGCGATGGCCGTGGCCTTGGCGTAATCAAACATGTCCAATTCCTGCATGATGATGACGGGCGTGATCTGGGTTTTCATCGGGATGTTGCCGGCGATGAAAATGACCGAGCCGTATTCGCCGAGCGCGCGGGCGAAGGCCAGCGCAAAGCCCGTGAGCAGGGCGGGCGTGAGCAGCGGCAGAGTCACGCGCCAAAAAATCTGCCAGCGGTTGGCACCAAGGCTGGACGCGGCTTCTTCAAGCTCCGGATCAAGATCTTCGAGGATCGGCTGCACCGTCCGCACGATGAACGGCAGGCCGATAAATGTCAGCGCGATGAAAATGCCGAGCTGGGTGTTGGCCGCCTTGACGCCGAGCGGCGAGAGCAACTGCCCGACCCAGCCGTGATCCGAATACAGCGCCGCCAGCGTGATGCCGGCGACGGCGGTGGGCAGCGCGAACGGCAAATCCACCAGCGCGTCCACGATTTTTTTGCCAAAAAACTCGTAGCGCACCAGCACCCACGCGACGACGAGGCCAAAAACGACGTTGACCAGCGCCGCGCAAAATGACGCGCCAAAGGTCAGCCGATACGACGCCATCGCCGTCGGCATGGTGACAGTGTGCCAGAACTGCGGCCAGGTCAGGGTGGTGGTTTTCCAGAACACCGCCGCCAGCGGAATCAGCACGATGAGGCCGAGGTAAAACAGCGTGAAGCCGAGCGTCAGTTTGAAGCCCGGCAGCACGCGGATTTTTTTGGGACGAACAGAGTCGTTTGCCACGTTTATACCTAAAAGCAAAAACATTTATGCTCCGGTTAGCAAGTCGCTAATGTCATCCGACTCGGTGCCGGTGTCGGCGAACAACCAGGTCGAAAGATAGCGCTCGCTGGACGACGGCACGATGGCGACAATGGTTTTGCCCTTGTTTTCCGGGCGTTTGGCGACTTGCAGTGCTGCCCAGATGGCCGCACCGCTGGAAATGCCGACGGGTATTCCCTCCAGCGTGTTGACTAGCCTGGACACCGGGCCGGAGTCGTCTTCGTTGACCGGGATGACTTCGTCCACGATTTTCGTGTTCAGGTTGGCGGGAATGAAACCAGCACCGATGCCTTGCAATTTGTGTGGTCCCGGCGCGCCACCGGAGATCACCGGCGACTTCACCGGTTCGACGGCAATCGCCTTGAACCCCGGTTTTAATTTCTTGATCACTTCTGCCACGCCGGTGATCGTGCCGCCGGTCCCCACGCCGGCGACCACGAAGTCCACTTTCCCATCCGTGTCGCGCCAGATCTCCTCGGCGGTGGTTTTGCGGTGAATGGCGGGATTCGACGGATTGGAAAATTGTTGCAGCACGACGCTGTTCGGAATTTGCCTGTTCAATTCCTCGGCCTTGGCGATGGCACCTTTCATGCCTTTCGCGCCCTCGGTCAAAATGAGTTTTGCGCCGAGGATTTTCAGCAGCTTGCGCCGCTCGGTGCTCATCGTTTCGGGCATCGTCAGAATCAGTTTCAAGCCTTTCGCCGCCGCGACGAAGGCCAGCGCGATGCCGGTGTTGCCGCTCGTCGGCTCGATCAGCACGGTGTTTTTATTGATCGCGCCGGACTTCAGCGCGTCGTCAATCATCGCCACGCCGATGCGGTCCTTGACGCTGGAGAGCGGATTGAAGAATTCGAGTTTAAGCAGCACGTCGGCGACGGCGCCGAATTGTTGAGCCGTGCGGTGCAGCCGCACGAGCGGTGTGTTGCCGATGGTTTCAGTGATGTCGTTGTAGATACGGCTCATAGTTTTGTGGTTTGGGTTGTTATAAGTTCGGGGCGTGAGCGATGAATTTCCGGTATTCCGCCAGGATGCTCTGCACGGCGGCGACCAGCGCCAGTTGCTTCAAATAGGCCGGCGGCGTGGCCGGCGTCTCCAAAATGATTTCAAACGGGCGCGGACGGATTTTGGGCGGCGCGCTCAAAATGCTTTCGTAACCGGCGCGGATGACGCCGTTGCGCGCGGCAAAACCGTCAATCACCGGGCGGCCGTTGCGGGGCAGAAATGTTTCCGCCGCCGCCAGCGCCGGTTCAATCAGGCTCTTGGTCAGCAACGGGCCGTGGGCGAAACCGTAAAAGCCCTCGCTCGTGTCGTCGGTGTGCAGCGAGATGATTCCCTGAAACGAGCGCGACTGGAGTTCCGCCTGAAGCAGCCGGACTTCCGGTTCGGCAGAATCACGCCAAAATTCACGGTTCAAATCCTTGCCCGCGCGCGAATGGCGCGTGTTGTCCTCGAAGCCAGTCGGATTGCAGACCGGATAAAACGAAAGATAGTAACCCGCCGCCAACTCAGGCCGCGATTCGAGCAATTGGATGAATTGCACTAGCGCGTGAACACCTTCCGGTTCGTCACCGTGGATGCCGGCAAAAATGCCGACGCGGATCGGCGTGTCGCCGCCGCGTGGTCCGACAAAAAGGTAGCGCGGCAGTTCGTAGCTTTCGCCATTCGTGTCAAATTCAGCCCCGTGGTTCGCCACCAGATTGGGCGAATCCGCCGCGATTTTTTCCAGCGGCGCAAGCAATTCGGCAAGGTCGCGGCGGGACGGCTGCGGTGGTGGAACGATGCTTTTGAAAGGAGCAGCGATGTTCATTGTTGATTAGTTTTAATTTTTTGATTTTCTGGATTGGGCGGCGGTTTGACAGACGTGCAAACCGCCGCCCTCACCGGAGGAACCACAAACGAGTTTATGGTTGAAATATTTGGTCAAAAATTCCGCCATCGCCAAAGTGCGTCTTTTGCGCCTTGGTCCAGCCGCCAAATTCCTGGTCAACTGTGACCAATTTCAGGCCGGCAAACTGGCCGGCGTATTTTGCCGCCGCCTTTTCACTGCGCGGCCGGTAGAAATTCTTTCCGGCGATGTCCTGCCCTTCATCGGAATACAGATAATCGAGATACGCCTTGGCCACTTCCGTCGTGCCATGGCGGCGGGCCGTCTTGTCCACGACGGCCACGGGCGGCTCGGCGAGGATGCTGATGGATGGCGTGACGATGTCGAATTTGTCCGCGCCGAATTCTTTCAACGCCAGATGCGCCTCGTTTTCCCACGCCAGCAGCACGTCGCCGATGCCACGTTGGGCAAATGTCACGGTGGAGCCACGCGCGCCGGAATCGAGCACCGGCACATTTTTGTAAAGCTGCCTGATATAATTCCGTGCGGCGGCATCGTCATGGTTATTTTTCTCCAGCGCGTAGGCATAGGCGGCGAGATAGGCCCAGCGCGCGCCCCCGGAGGTTTTTGGGTTCGCCACCACAACGCTCGTCCCCTTTTTCGCAAGGTCGTCCCAGTCTTTGATGCCTTTCGGATTGCTCTTGCGGACGAGAAAAACAACGGTCGAAGTGTAAGGCGTGCTGTTGTTTGGCAGCCGCTTCTGCCAATCCGCCGGCAGCGAGCGTGCCTGCGCCGCGATGGCGTCAATGTCATACGCGAGCGCAAGCGTCACCACGTCGGCTTCAAGGCCGTTGATGACGGATTGCGCCTGCTTGCCGGAACCGCCATGCGACTGCAGGATCGCGACGTTGTCACCGGTCCTGGCCTTCCAGTATTTGGCAAACGCCGCGTTATATTCGGCATACAACTCGCGCGTCGGATCGTAGGAGACGTTGAGCAGCTTGATTTCTTTCGCGCCGGCAGAAACAACCAGCGTCGCAGCCAGGAAGATTTTCAGGAATGTTTTCATCTGGGTTAATGTCATCCGTTATTGCCAGGTCGCCGAACCGGAGCCGGCCGGCAAGGCATCGGGGTCATGCGTTTTTAAAAACCGTCCGGTCCCGCCAATAAGGCTGAGGCGGGTAAAGATCGTGGCGCTCGTATTTTTCATGGCTCTTTTCAATTTTAATTTTGTTCGGACTCCAGCGTGCCGGCCGTTTTTTTTGTTTTATCCAGTCGCACGCGCTCGGTCTTCTCAATCTGGGTTACTTGCGAATCGTGGACGACAATCTGGACTATGCCGAACCGCAGCGATTTCACCTGCCGCCGCACCAGTTCCAACCACTCCGTCCCGGTGCCAGCAGCGGGTGAATTCGGTTCAATTTTGACTGTGCTCATATTCTTATACGCATACTATATGCGACGTTTTAGGTCGTTATTAAATTCAAATAAAAACACGCCGCATTTCTTTTAAAACTTATCAGCCGGCAAACATTTTTTTCTGGCTCAAAACTGGTTCATATAAACGACTTTATATGTCGTCATTGTGGCCATTTCTTAAATATTGTCAACAGGTAAATGAAAAATAATTTAGATGCCTTCGCCACCCATAAATCCGGTGGTAACTTCCCGCGTGGAAAGTGGCAGGCCTTTGGCCACTTCCGCCAGTGTCGCCCGATCCATCAAGCCGGCCACATAATTACGCGCGTCATAAAACACCCGGCGAAACCGGCAGACAGATTCCTGCGAGCAACGCTGGTAACCCGTCACGGAAACACAGTCAATCGGGGCTAAAATGCCATCAAAGTAACGCACCACCTCGCCCAGCGTGATTTTGGCCGGGATTTTTGCGAGAAAATAGCCACCGCGAATCCCAGCCGAGCTGTCCACCCAGCCTTGCGACTTGAGGCCGAGCATGATTTGTTCGAGAAACCGCTTGGGAACATCGTTGCGGCGCGCAAGTTCGCGAATGGGGATCGGTTGCCCGCCATAATGATCCACCAGCGTGAACAAGGCACGCAAGGCATAATCCGTTCTCTTGGAAACACGCATTTTAAAACGATATATCCAGTTGTTTATTAGTCAACCGGTTAATTTCCAACAGAGGCAGAATCATCCGATAATACGACCGCCTTCGTTAAGGAATATGCCTTTAAGATTCATCTCCAACGCCTGCGGATTGCTGGCTTTGGTCATGGCTTCCTCCTGGGTCACCCGTCCGGCTTTCACGAGGTTGAACAGCGATTGATTGAAGGTCAGCATGCCGTCATCCGTGCCCGTCTCAATGGCCGCCGCCAGCTTGTCCAGACGGTTTTCTTCCAGCATTTTTTTAATGAGCGGTGAATTGACCATTATTTCCAGCGCCGGCGTCATCTTGCCATCCACCGTCGCCACCATGCGCTGGCAGATCACGGCCCGCAACGTGCCGGCAAGCTGGCGGCGAACCTGTTCGCGCTCATCCGCCTTGAAGAAATCCAGAATGCGCATGATGGACTGCGCCGCGGTGGTCGTGTGCAGCGTGGACAACACCAGATGGCCCGTGTCCGCCGCGCTCATCGCGGCGCCGAAACTGATGCTGTCGCGCATTTCGCCCAGCATGATCACGTCCGGATCCTGGCGCAATATATGGATCAAGGCATGGTGGAAGGAGGCCGTGTCCAGGCCGATTTCACGCTGTTCGATGACCGACTGGTTGTCTTCGAAGACAAATTCCATCGGGTCTTCCAGCGTGATGATGTGCCTTTTGAAATTGGCGTTGATGTGTTCGATCATCGCCGCGAGCGTCGTGGATTTCCCGCAACCGGTCGCGCCCGCCACCAGCACAATGCCGCGCGGTTCCTCGGCGATGCGCTTGATCTGCGGCAGCAGCCCCAGTTCCTCAAAGCTCGCAACACGGTTTCTGACGTGGCGCATCGCCAGCGCCCACTGGCCGCGCTGCTGGAAGAGGTTGGTGCGGAACCGTCCCGCGTCCGTAACGTGATAGGAAAAATCCACCTCGCGGTCATCCTCCAGCTTTTTCTTCAAATGCATCGGCGTGATGCGGCTTACCACCTGGTTCATCCAGTCCATCGTCGGATGCGGACACTCCACCGCCACCAGTTCACGGTTGATGCGGAAAATGACGGGCGTGCCGATTTTAAAATGGATATCCGACGCGCCGCCATCAACGGCCGTCTTTAGGATTTTGTGGAAGAGTTCCATGGCCGCAGCGTAGCGGATTTTCCCTGCAAAGGCCAGTCAGGATAACATTTTTTCCCAGCGGCTTGCACGTTTTTTTTCGTGTCATCTGCGTCATTCGCGGTTAAAAATTCCCCATGTCAAAGCATCGCATCGGCATCATTGGCGGCACCGGCCTTTACAACATCGAGGGCTTCACCAATCAGAAATGGATGAAAATCAAAACGCCATTCGGCCCGCCGTCGGACGATTTGCTCGCCGGCAAGCTGGCCGGGCGCGAAGTTGTTTTTCTGCCGCGTCACGGACGCGGTCACCGCCTCCTGCCGGCCGAGCTGAACCACCGCGCCAACATCTGGGCGCTGAAAAAGCTCGGCGTGCAATGGATCATCAGCGTCAGCGCCGTCGGTTCGTTGCAGGAAAAATATCGGCCGTGCGACATCGTGGTGATTGACCAGTTTCTCGACCGCACCAAGCAGTCGCTGAACCACACGTTTTTTGGACGCGGCATCGTGGCGCACGTCGCGTTCGCCGAGCCGCTCAGCGGCGAGCTGCGGCAGATTCTTCTCCGCACCGCCAAGGCCGCCAAGGCGCGCGTCCACGACGGCGGCACTTACGTGAACATGGAAGGTCCGGCGTTCAGCACCCGCGCCGAATCGCTCGCCAACCACCGCGCCGGCCACGATGTCATTGGCATGACGAATCTGGGCGAGGCCAAGTGCGCCCGTGAAGCCGAGATCGCCTACGCCACGCTGGCGATGGCGACGGACTATGACTGCTGGAAAGCGGACGAACACGTCACGCTGGAAATGATCATCGCCAACCTCCACCGCAACGCTGACACGGCGAAAAAAATCGTCGCCCTGGCCATCGCGCAGATTCCGGCGGAACCCGGCTGGGCAGCCCATTCCGCGCTTCAAAACACCATCCTGACCGACCGGAAATTCTGGCCGAAGAAAACCGTGGCCGAGCTGAAGCCGATTCTGGCAAAATATTTGTGAAACGCCATCTGCCCTTCGCTTTAACCACGCTGCGGTTGTTGCTCGGTCCCACCGCGCTGGCCGGCGCGTGGATGGGCGCGGCGCGGCTGGTGTTTGTGCCGATCCTCGTCTGCGGCACGCTGTCGGATATTTTTGACGGAGTGCTCGCGCGGCGGTTCGGCGTGGCCACGCCGGCGTTGCGCCGCTACGACAGCATCACCGATGTGATCTATTATCTTTTCATTCTCGCCTGCGTGTGGCAATTGTGCCGGCCGGTCGTGACGGAAAATCCATGGGCCATCGCCATCATCCTGCTGTCCGAGGCGGGCAGCATCGCCGTGTGCGCGGTGAAATTTGGAAAATATCCGGCCACGCATTCATGGCTGGCGAAATTCTACGGCCTTTGCCTGCTGGGCGGATTGATGGCGCTGCTGGCCTTTGGCGCCGGCCGCCGGGTGGTCATCGCGCTGGCGGCAGTGGCGTTGCTGACCAATCTGGAAATCATCGCCCTGCAACTGATGGCCGCCACGCCGCCGGTGGACGTGCGCTCCATTTTTAAACGGCGGAAACCATGAATAAACGCGCCGTTCTCAAAAAAATCATCGCCAAGCTCGTCGCCGAACTGGAGGTTTATTTTCGCGCCGCGCAGTTTTCCCGCACCGAAGCCACCCACGAATCCAACAAGGCCGAGAACAAATATGACACGCGCGGGCTGGAAGCTTCCTATCTTGCCCGCGGCCAGTCCAGACAGGCGGCGGAACTCGAAGCCGCCATCGTGGAATTTGAAAAGCTTCGCGCGAAAAAGTTTTCCGCCACGGACGCCATCGGCGTCGGCGCGCTGGTGGAACTGGAGCAGCTTGGTGAAAAGTCCTTTTATTTCCTCGGACCGCGGGCCGGCGGCACGGAAATCGTGCATGACAAAAAGGAAATCCTCGTCATCACCCCGCAGTCGCCGCTCGGCGAACAGCTCGTCGGCAAAAAACTCCGCGAAGTCATCCAGTTAAGACTCGGCAAGGAAGTGCGCGTGGCGGAGATTATGGCCGTCGAATAAACGTGCGCAAAGCGATTCACCGCCAACGGCCATTGGCGGCGAAGCCCAAAATGCCCAGCCGCCCAACTCCGCATTGTCAAATAAATTTAGGATTGGCAAACATCCTGCTATCTTGCATAGAGTAGACAGCGGTTGCGACCGGCTATGAAGTGAACAACGCAGTCATCATCTAACCTGCCGGTCGCATTTGTTCACGCCGTTAATCAAAGAAAACAAATATATGAAACAGACCAAAATCACCCGTAAAGCGGGCTTTACGCTCGTCGAAATCATGATCGTCGTGGCCATCATCGGTCTCCTCGCGGCGATCGCCATTCCGAACTTTGTGAAAGCCCGCGCCACCTCGCAGGCCAACGCCTGCATCAACAACATGCGCCAGTTGGACGCGGCGGTTAACCAGTTTGCTTTGGAAAACAAGAAGACGACCGGCTATCAACCCACTGACACGGATGTGACGCCCTACATCAAACTCAACGCCGGAAACAGTCTGCCGCCGTGCCCGGCGGGTGGCTCCTATTCGTATGCCACGATCGGCACCGTGCCATCCGTTACCTGCAACCTCGGCAGCACCGTCACGCCGCCGCACGTGATGCCTTGATTTATTTGAGACACTTGCCAGCTTTGAGACACTGCGATGCATGACCTGCATCGCAGTTTTTTTTCTGAATCTTTCCGATTTATTGGGCGGTTTAAATGGCGTGGGCAGGCTGCCCGCACTTTATTGCAAAGTTAAAATGCTGGGGCATAACTGGCCGATGAATTGATTGGGCAACCGCTTGTCGCCGGAGCCGGCAACGGGTTTTTCCAAAGCCACATGGCCGTCGGCGAAGGACGCTTCCGCTTTTCGCGCGTGGCGGAAGTGGCCGTTGGGCGTGTTGTTGGGGTTGGCATAATTCGTTTCCAAATCCAAATAGTAAAATTCCTCAAACATCGGGTTGCTAGCCGACGCCGGCGCTTGAAACGTGTTGACCTGCGCGGCGTCGGCGAATAAGGCGGTGTCCGTGGGATGAGAAATCATTTTGGCGTTGACCGGCGGTTTGTTGGACGTGGTGTTTTGCGCGGCGAACACAAATGAATTGCAGCCGTAGCTGAAGATGACGTTCGTGCCCTTGGGCTTGAATTGTGGCGAGTTCCACCCGGGCGACGGGCAGAGCCGCACGTCGCTGCCGTGCAGATACGGAAAAAGCGTGCCGGTGGACAGATCAAACGCGCGCTGGCCTTCCGGAACGGTCGTGCCTTGCAGCCAGCCGAACCACCATTGCTGGCCGGCCGTGGTGGCCGGAAATGAGCGGAAGAAAAAAATGTCGCTGTTGTCGCCGAGATAAAGCTGCGTGACCATGCCGAGCTGACGGAGGTTGCTGACACATCCGGCGCGCTGCGCCTCGGCCTTGGCGCGCACCAGCGCCGGCAGCAGCAGGGCGGACAAAATCGCGATGATGGCGATGACCACGAGCAGTTCCACCAACGTGAATCCGGCCGGCCGCGGTCCAAAAAAGATTTTCTCCCGGCTGAATTTTTCCACGCAAGGCCGGCAGATGCAGGCGCGGTTGCGGAATTTTTCAGGCACCCGCGCCAGAAGTTCGCCGGGAATCTCCAGTTGCGCGCACCAGCACGGGCCTTGGCCGGCGGCGGGGGAACAGCGCCGGCACTCGTTCGCCGCGCCACACAAAGGACACTGGCTGGGATTGGGAAATTGCGCCGGGGTCATGGCAGATCGGCGCGGACGCGATAATAGGCATTGTCGGCGGGCAGATTTGTGGCTTGCAGGATCAGGTTCGTTCCATTGCCAAAACTGGCGGGCGCGGCCGGCAGCCAGGTTTGGAAATCGGCGGTCTGTTCAAGGGTGTAAAGCCAGTTGGTGTCGCTGGCAAACTGGACCTGGCCGGCGGCGCTGGTGCTGGCCCGGCCGACGGGCAGCGGCGAGGCGAAAGCGAGATTGCTCACCGTGCCGTGTGCCAGAATGGAATCGCCATAACCGTCGTCGGTGTAGCTGCTGATGGAAAGCGTATCGAGTTGAAAATCATCCGCTCCGCTGGAATAGAGATTCGGCAGCGACGAGAAAACCTGTCCATTCGAGAAGACGGTGCCAGAAATACTGGACTCGCCAGCGCGATGAATGAGCACGACCCGGTAAGTCACACCCGGATTCAGTGGCAAATCGTCGTAGGCGAAATAAAAACCGGCGTAGCCGGGCTGCGAATCTTTCAGCGTGGCGTCCATGGAGGCCGAATCACCGTAACCATCGGCCGGAAAATAATCGAACTCGAACAGGTTGGGCGAACTGCCGCCGCCGCGTGAAAACGTGGGGTTCGTCGCGTCGGAGAAATGCAGCAGCCCGATGCACAGCTCAAAGCCCCAGCCAGACACCGAGGCGTCGGCCAATTGCAAATCAAACATGACGAGAAAATCGTTCGTCTTGGAATAAACCGCGCCGAGGGGATGGTAAAAATAACTGTTCGGCCGCGTGGAATCCCAGGTGACGGCAAGGTTGTGATTGGTCGGATCCCACTGGAACAAATTTGTGTCCCCGAAAACCTGCCAGCCATCCAGCGCGGGATTGGCGGTAAATTTTTCTTGGACCAGGGCGGCGTTGGCTGGGACGACGGACAGGACGAACAGGCTGGCCACGGCCAGCAGACGGACTTTCATTTTGCGGATCTTTCAATTTTGTGCGCGCGGAAAAACATTCCGGCGAACCGATTTGATTGGGAAGACCAGCGCGCAGCCTGAAAATAAAAAACCTCCAGACTCCGGCAAAACGGGGAATGAAGGCATTCGACGAGTCCCGCCGAAAACAGATCGGCGGGCTGGCTCCATCCTTCTCTTTGCGGAGAAGTGCTCCGAAACGTTCGGAGCTGACGAGCGCAGTCAAACCGGTATCCTGACTCTGGCTTCAGACCTTTTCCCGCCTTCCCGTTCCTGCGGAACAGTGGCATTGGGAATTGTAGCCGTTACAGTGGCGCAACCGTCCCGGAATTTCACCGGGTTCCCAGACATTTGACTGCGATGGGCGGAATTGCTTCCGCCAGTTTCAAAGAACACCCTTTTTTACGCTAAAAAAAAATATAGCCAAGCAAAATTTTTGCCGCGCGTAAGACTTGCTTCAAAACGCCCGCATTCGCATAATGCCGCCTCGAAAATTTATGAGCAAAGCACCCATTCGTGTCGCGATCACCGGCGCCGCCGGCCAGATCGGTTATTCACTGTTGTTCCGCATCGCCTCCGGCGCGGCGTTCGGCCCCGACCAGCCGGTGATTTTGCACCTCCTCGAAATTCCCGATGAAAAAGCCCTGGCCGCCCTCAACGGCGTCTGCATGGAACTCGACGATTGCGCGTTCCCGCTGCTCAAAGGCATCGTCGCCACCTCGAACCTGGACGAAGCCTTCAAGGGCGTGAACTGGGCGCTGCTCGTCGGCGCGGTGCCGCGCAAGGCCGGCATGGAGCGCAAAGACCTGCTCGGCATCAACGGCAAGATTTTCACCGGCCAGGGCAACGCCATCGCCAAGAACGCCGCCAGCGACGTCCGCGTGCTCGTCGTCGGCAATCCGTGCAACACCAACTCGCTCATCGCCGCGAACAACGCGCCCGGCGTGCCGAAGGAACGCTTCTTCGCCATGACCGCGCTCGACGAAAACCGCGCCAAGACGCAGCTCGCCCAAAAGGCCAGCGTGGATGTCACCGCCGTCACCAACCTCGCCATCTGGGGCAACCACAGCGCCACGATGTATCCCGATTTCTTCAACGCCAAGATCAACGGCCGGCTCGTGACGGAAGTCATCAGCCACCGCGAATGGCTGGAAAA
>Ga0316217_10003027_pt1 | contig 19607 bp, 23 predicted proteins | sample 1anoAmetaG_FD_203633 | JGI IMG/M metagenome (GOLD analysis project Ga0316217, IMG submission 203633) | Freshwater microbial communities from Trout Bog Lake, Wisconsin, USA - 1anoA | ecosystem: Environmental > Aquatic > Freshwater > Lake > Hypolimnion/Profundal zone | place: USA: Wisconsin...
TCGAGCAAACTGAGTTTTGGTGGGAGTAAGTGCATCCCAATTGTAAATCACAACTGAGCAATTTCCGGAATCAAAAACTTTCATCTACAAACACCTATTACCGGCCTTGTTACAACAGATTTTCGCCAAATCCTAAAAAAAATATTAGCTGCGTCTGCCCTGCCCGGAAGGGCACTCCGCCGATGACTGGGACCGGAAATCCTGTTGACTTGATACCGGCACGCCCTAATCTATTAACAAGCGATTGTTACACCCTGAACCCGGGAGAATCATCATGGCGGAATTGAAAGGTAGCAAAACCGAACAAAACCTGCGGGACGCCTTTGCCGGCGAATCGCAAGCCCGCAACAAATACACCTATTTCGCATCCGTCGCGAAGAAGGAAGGTTTTGAGCAGATTGCGTCAATTTTCCTGCTGACGGCCGAACAGGAAAAGGAACACGCCAAGCTCCACTTCAAAGCCCTGACCGGCGTGGGCGACACACTTGCCAACTTGAAAGCCGCCGCCGCCGGCGAGCACGAGGAATGGACCGACATGTATCCGCGCATGGCGCAGGAAGCGCGCGCGGAAGGTTTCGCGGAACTAGGCCGGATTTTCGACGGTCTGGCCAAGATCGAAAAGGAACACGAAGCGCGTTACCAAGCGTTGCTCGACCACCTCACGCAAGGCACCGTGTTCGCCAAGAAGGAAAAAGTTCGCTGGGTCTGCCGCAACTGCGGGTTCACCTACGAAGGCACCAAGGCCGTGGACAAGTGCCCAATCTGCAATCACCCGCAATCCTACTTCGAAATGGTCGCGACAAATTATTGAGGGATCACCGCCCACGGCTACATCGACACCGCCCCTATGCCGGCCGCGCCGGTGAAGTGGAAATATAAAGCCATCTACCACGTCGGCGACCAACAGGTCGGCCTCTGGAGCAACGAAGCCACCATCACCGTCGGCGGATAGCCACCGCGTTTGCTGGGCATTTCGGTTGACGTTCTGACGATTCAGTTCACTATCGCTGACGCGGACAAAAACGCTCAGGCCCGAAAGGAATTTTATGGCAGCCAAATATCGCCCAAACTTTCTGATTTTGCTTGCCATCCTGTCGATGCTGATCTTGCCGTTGGGTGCATTCGGTCAACAGACCACAGAGGACTTTGTCAGCCGTGGGGAAGCCAAGATGAAGAAGAACGATTCGGAGGGAGCTATTGCCGACTTCATAAAGGCCATTGAACTCGATCCGAAATGCGCCGCCGCCTACTACAACCGTGGCTGTGAAGAGTTAGCACGCTCTCGTTCTGTTGCTTATATGGGGCCTGCTCTTGCTGACTTCTCGAAAGCCATTGACCTCAACCCGAAATACGCCGCCGCCTATATCGGTCGTGGCGTTGTTAGGCAAATTAACCGTGATCTGGATGGCGCCATCAACGACTACACAAAAGCCATTGAATTCGATCCAACAAACCCCCAAGGTTATTATGACCGATGCAGTGCCAAGCAGCAGAAGGGCGATTTCGATGGTGCAATTGCCGACTATTCAAAACTTATCGAAATCAACCCGAAACACGCCGCTGGCGCCTACAACCTTCGTGGTGTGACCAAGAAGGACAAGGGTGATCTGGAAGGTGCCATTGCCGACTACACGAAAGCCATTGAAATCCACCCGTCGTTCGCCGAGGCATACTACCACCGAGGCATTGCCAAGAAAGCCAAAGGTGATCAGGAAGGGGCGGATGTGGATTTCGCTAAAGCCGCCAAACTCCAAGAACTCCAACAGACGGCTACGCCAGCGCCCCTGCCGCCCTCGCCCACTCACTGACCTCAAAGTTGAGATGCAACCATCATTAGCAGGTTGTGACCTGCCGGCAGGTCTGGATGTTTGTTGGTTAGTTTCCTTTGATGAGTTGCCTGTCATCACCAAAATCCACAGTAGTTGCGAACTACTCGCATGATACCGCGCACAGTGTTAGCCGGTACCACGCCCCCGCCACGCCACCGCCGGCTTGACGGCGGAATTGGGTTCTAATTACGACAGCGACTGGAGAATTTCATCACGGGCAACTCCCTTGTGCGTGGCGACGGCACGGAGCATGGCATTGAGAGTTCCCACTCGTAAGCTGCGGTGAGCCGGAACCGCGAGCCGGTGATGTGCCGGGGTGTCTGTTTCCAAAATGATGTGGCTACCTTCTTGATGGATGATGCGATAGCCCCACGCCCGGCAAAGAACTTGGACGAGTTCGCTCCCGCTCAGATCACGCGGCAACTTCATGCACTGGCGAGGACTTCATCCCGCACGAGATGCAGCCGGACAGATGCTGGTTTGGGCCCATCAAAAAAATAACCGGCAACTGCTTCGCGGATGTTGCCACGCAGTTCATCCCACGTATTGCCCTGCGTAAAGATGTCCTCTGATAAACATTCCGCTGCGAAACCGCCATCCGCTTCTTGCGTCACCTGAAATACGATCTCATTCATACATGTGTAGTCTACACAAACACGGCCAGAACCGCAAGTCTAGCAACCACCGGCTTGACGCCGGAATTGGGTTCCGTGCATACTCCCGGCACCACTATGACCCAAGCCATCTCCAACATCGAAATCCCCGGCCTGAAAAAAATCCGCAGCGGCAAAGTCCGCGAAATCTTTGATCTCGGCGATGCGCTGCTCTTCGTCGCCTCCGACCGGATCAGCGCGTTCGACGTGATCATGCCAAATCCGATCCCGGAAAAAGGCCGGGTGCTGACGGCGTTCAGCGAGTTCTGGTTCGGCAAGACCAAACAGATCGTCGCAAACCATTTTCTGACGAGCGATTTTGCCGCCATCGCCAAACGCGCCGGCAACGTCGAAGCGTTGCGCGGCCGCGCGATGATCGTGAAAAAATGCCAGCCGTTGCCGGTCGAGTGCGTCGTGCGTGGCTACCTGGCCGGTTCGGGCGGGAAGGAATACCGGCAGAGCCAGACGATTTGCGGCCACAAGCTGCCGGCGGGACTGGTCGAGTCGAGCGAGTTGCCGGAGCCGATTTTCACACCTTCCACAAAGGCGGAAGTCGGCCACGATGAAAACATTTCATTTGCTCAGGCCAGCCAGCTTCTCGGCCAGCCGCTGGCGGACAAAGTGCGCGGCTATGCGCTGGCACTTTATAAATTCGCCCGCGATTACGCCCGGCAGCGCGGCATCATCATTGCCGACACGAAATTTGAGTTCGGGCTGGCCGGCGACCAAGTCCTCCTGATTGACGAGGCGCTGACGCCGGACAGTTCCCGGTTTTGGCCGGCGGCGAGTTACCAGCCGGGCGGGCCGCAGCCAAGTTTTGACAAACAGTTTCTGCGCGACTATCTTGAAACTCTTACGTGGAACAAAACGCCGCCGGGACCGCAGTTACCGGCGGAAATCGTGCAGAAGACGAGCGAAAAATATGTCGAAGCCCTCCACCGGCTGACGGCGTGAAGCGGTAAAGGAGAATGATTATGAGCCAGATTTTTAATGACATCTGCCAGACAATCGGCCGCACGCCACTGGTGCGCCTCAACCGCGTCACCGCCGGCCTCGGCGCTGAGGTCTTGCTCAAGTGCGAATTTTTCAACCCGGTCAGTTCCGTCAAAGACCGCATCGGCGTGGCTATGATCGAAGCCGGTGAAAAAGCCGGCCAGATCAAGCCCGGCACGCTAATTATCGAGCCGACATCCGGTAATACCGGCATTGCGCTGGCATTCGTCTGCGCAGCGAAGCAATACCGGCTGGTGTTGACGATGCCGGAGACGATGAGCGTCGAACGGCGGACATTGCTGCGAATGCTGGGCGCGGAGCTTGTTTTGACGCCGGGGCCGGAAGGCATGCCTGGCGCCATCCGCCGGGCCGAGCTGTTGCACAAGGACACGCCAAATTCGTACATGCCCAACCAATTTAGCAATCCGGCCAACCCCGAAATCCACCGGCGCACCACTGCCGAGGAAATCTGGCGCGACACCGGCGGCAAAGTGGACGCATTCGTGGCCGGCGTCGGCACCGGCGGGACGTTGACCGGCGTCGGGGAAGTCATCAAGAGCCGCAACCCCAATTTCAAATGCGTGGCGGTCGAGCCGATGGATTCGGCCGTCATCAGCGGTGGCAAGCCCGGGCCGCACAAAATTCAAGGGATTGGGGCCGGATTCATCCCGGTCAATCTCAACACGAAGATTGTGGACGACGTGATCAAAGTCGCCAACAACGACGCGTTCGTGATGGCCCGGCGGCTGGCCAAGGAAGAAGGCATTCTCTGTGGCATTTCCTCCGGCGGCAACGTCTGGGCGGCGCTCCAGTATGCGCAGCGGCCGGAGAACAAGGGCAAAGTCATCGTGACCGTCGCGCCCTCGACCGGCGAGCGATACCTGAGCACGGCGTTGGCCGACGAAGCCCGCGAAGCCGTCGTCACAAAATGAGCCAGACCGCGCTGCTATTTGCTGGCCAGGGCAGCCAAACTGTCGGCATGGGCCGTGATCTCTGTGAGAAGTTTGCCATCTGCCGGCAACTTTTCGACCACGCCAACACCGTTCTCGGACGCGACCTCGCGCAGATTTGTTTTACCGGCCCGGACGCGGTACTGACCCAGACCGACAACGCCCAGCCCGGCATCTTCCTCACGAGCTTGGCCTGTCTGGCCGCATTGCAGGCGCAGATTCCGGATTTGAAATTCGCCGCCACCGCCGGTCTCTCGCTCGGCGAATTTACGGCCTTGACCGCCGCCGGGGCGCTGACGTTTGACGACGGCCTGCGGATGGTGCAGGCCCGGGGCCGGTTCATGCAAGAAGCGTGCGACACGACCCACGGCGGCATGGCATCGATCATCAATCTCGACGATGCCGTGCTCGCGGAAGTTTGCCAGGCCGCCGGTGTGGACATTGCCAATCTTAATTCGCCCGGTCAGACCGTGATCTCCGGCGCGAAAGACAAGATCGCCAAAGCGGTCGAGCTGGCCAAAGCGCGCGGCGCGAAACGGGCGATCCCGTTACCGGTGGCCGGCGCGTATCATTCCCGGCTAATGGTCGGCGCCCAACAGAAAGTTGCCGGCGAACTCGCCGGTTTGACCATGTCTGAACCGCGCGTACCGGTGGTTGCCAACGTCAGCGCGCATCCCGGCAACTCCGTTGCTGAAATTAAAGACCTCCTCGCCCGGCAAGTTACCGGCACGGTCCGCTGGACCGAGTCCATGCAATGGCTGGTCGCCCAAGGGTTCACGCGGTTTATCGAACTCGGACCCGGCACGGTGCTGGCCGGTTTGATGAAACGCATTAACAAGGATGTCGAGGTGATTTCAGTGAACGATTGCGCCACGCTCGACGCTGCGGTGGTCAGACTGCGCGGCTGAGTTTGGAACGCAGCGGTCGGCCCAGGTGAGCTTGCCGGAATTCTTCCAGGAAATCTTGCGCGGCGCGGGTTTGCGCGGTGGTTAACCTCACCCGGCCCGCAGCGGCGGCCGACGCGCCGGCCAACGACCGCAGCACTTTCGCCGTGCCGGTTTCGCCCTCAACGACCGGCTTCCAACCGGTCGCTGCCAACGCTTGCAACTCAAACCAAATCAACTGTGCCGGTGACACAGCCGTTTCCAGGCTCGTCAGCATTTCCGCCAGCAAGTTGAATAAAGCCGGGTGCGCGTCCTCCACGATGGTCAGCGCGTCCACCAACTCGCACACGTACGAGGCCGCCGTCAGGACCGGCACGCCGGCGCGCAAGGCCGGGTGCGGGTTCTCCAGAAAACATTCGTGGAGCAAATGCAAATCGCTGCGCTGGCTTCGCAAAAAAGCAATTTCGTCTTGGTAAAACAGATCCAGCCGGCCGCGCATGGGACTTTTCGGGCGGCGCGCGCCCTTGGCCAACGTTTTCAGTTTGCCGAACTCGCGCGTGAACCACAGCACCAGCAGGCTCGACTCCGTCACCGGCTGCACTCGCAAGACGATGGCCTCAGCGCGTTCGGTTTCCATCGCCAAGATAGGGCGGAACAACCGTGCCGCCGGAAATTACCATTTTCATTCCCTCGGCCACGCTCATCTCCAGATTCACAACCTGTTCCGGCGGCACCAACACCAAAAAACCGTTTGTCGGAATTGGCGTGGTCGGCACGAACACGTTCAGGAGCGGCGCCCGGCTTTTCGCCTGCGGCTCACCACCGGTGGCGCCGGTCACGAAGCCGATTGCGTACACGCCCGGCCGTGGGAACTCCACCAGCACCACGCGTTGAAACATCGTCTTCTTCCCCGACAGCACCGTGTCACTGATTTCCTTCATGAACGGGTAAATCCGGTTCAGCAACGGCATCTGCCGGATCAGCATCTCCGCCACATCGATCAACCGTTTGCCGGCAACCCGGCGCGCCAGCCAGCCCACGCAAATGGTCACCACGATTAGCACCACCACCGCCAGCAGCCGGTGTTGGGGCGCACTGAACCGCGCCGGCAACCACGCCGTGACCAACGTCACCACCCACCACAACAAGCCGAGCGACGCGCCGACCGGCAACACGATCAGCAACCCGGCAACGAAAGAATTCCGCAGCGCTTTCCAAAATCGACTCATCCCGGCCATCGTACCGGCAACCACCCGTGAAAGTCCAGCCTGTCGAGGAATTAGCGGCGTTCCGAATCTGAATGGCCACGCTTTGTCGTGGCCGCGTTAGGCGGACGCAATCCGTTGCGGCTCAGCCCACTCTCCACACGTCCGGCCATTGATTTACGGCACCGTTTTCAGTTCCCGATCATCTGCACCAGAAATTGCTTTGGATCCAACACTTTTACCGCACCTTTGGCAAAATCCTTCGCATTTCGCGTGATGATCGCCTCAGCGCCGCTTTGCAGCGCGGCCTGTTCCAAGACTGCATCCTCGAAATCAGCGATCCGACTTTTCATTGCGCCTTCAATCACGGCCCGATTGACGGAGGCAATATCAAAAAGGCGAATGAGCTGCGCCAAATGCGTCCGGGCGTCATTCCGATTCAGTGACTGGGTCAGCAGATAGTCAATGGTCGTAATGGTTGTGGCGCACAGCAGCCCCTCGATGCGCGACTCTTCGATGAGCTTGAAGACTTGGAGTGAATCCACGGAATGCGGTCGGCGGTCGAGCAGAACATCCAAAACGACATTCGTATCGACGAGCACCCTCACAAGTGCTTCTCGCGCAGATGGCGTTTGTAATCGCTTTCCACCAGCGATTTCTTGCGGAGGACGCCGAATAAAGACGCTGTTAGTGGCGGGTATTCAGACCGGCTGGTTGAGGCCGACCCCAAGGAGCCAAAGAATTCGGCGACCATTTGCGAGACGGATTTTCCGCGCTTTTCCGCTTCACCTTTGGCCCGCTCGATCAAGTGCTCATCAAGCCGTAATGTCAGCTTTGTATTCATGACGTATACATATATATTGAGTGTACGTCATAGTCAAGTCGCTGTCAGGCGAACGGTAGTTGAGTTCAAACGCTGTTCCGGCCTGACGCAGACCAACCGTCGGACCGGCAACAACCCGCGAAAGTCCAGCTTGCGGAGTAACCGGTGCAGCGGCACGAGCGGGTCACAACCAAACTACTTCGGCAGGTCGGCTGACTCAACGCGCTTGAACGTACCTTCCCCTTGGAGATAGGGGATCAACCCACTATCCCCAGTCGCGGGGAACACCTTCCACTCCCCTTTGGTTTTGGAAACGTTCAGGATGAGAAAATCCCCGACCGCCGCCGGCGAAACCCAATTGGCCCAGGTTTTGTCGGGCGCTATTCCAAAATGATTCTGGGGGCTGTAACGCCGAAAGGCTTGAACCTCCAGACGCACCTTCCCGCCCCATTCGAGCCCGTTGAGCTGATCGGCTTCGCTGAGCGAGTCGGGAACCACCACGAGCTTGCTGTTTCTGAATTCAAAGATTGTCTTTGCGGCCACGCTACCCCGATTTTTTATTGCGGGTGAAACCCGGCAAAGATAAACGTCCGTGCCGATCTGCGTCAGTTTGCAGTAGTCTTTGACCTGTTGCACGACCGCGTTTTCGCGTGGGTGGCCACACCCAATCGACAGTGCCACCATGACCACCGCTAACAGCGGCCCGCGGCTTTTCCCGGCTGCGCTCATTGATTTTTACACTCCTTCCAATTTGACCGAACAATAATTGGCCGGTCAGTAACCATGCCAGCCATCATACCGGCAATAACCCGCGAAAATCGAGCTTGCCGAGCAATCGCCGTTCGGCGGCGCGCATCCGGCGGCGCGGGACCGGCTGCAAATCGTCAAAACCTTGCAAATGCAGAATGCCGTGGATGATGTAGAGCGCAAGTTCCCGGCTGGGCGTGGTCCGGTATGCCCGGGCCTGCGCGACAGCGCGCGCGACCGAAATGATCAATTCACCGTGGCCGGCGCCGTAGTCGAAACTTAACACATCGGTTGTGCCGGCAACGGCGTGATAGCGAAGATTGAGGCGGGTCATTTCGACGTCGCTGACCAGCACGATGCTGAGCGATTGGAAATCAGCGGTGACGAGTCCGACAAGGTGCCGGAGCCGGGCGAGGTTCACCGGGTGCGTCCGTTGCCGGTTGCGCACGTCGAGAATCATGCGCCGGATTGCCGGCGCCGCTCGCGTTCATCCTTGAATTGCGAGTAGGCGGCGACGATTTTTTGGACCAGCTCATGGCGGACAACGTCGCGCCCGTCGAAATACACGAAGGCCAGGCCCGGGATGGTTTTGAGAATGTTCTGGATTTCGATGAGGCCGGAGGTTTTATGGCCCGGCAAATCCACTTGCGTGATGTCACCGGTGACGACGACTTTCGAGTCGAAACCCATCCGCGTGAGGAACATCATCATTTGCTCGCTCGTAGTGTTCTGGGCTTCGTCAAGGATGACAAAGGCGTTGTTGAGCGTGCGGCCGCGCATGTACGCCAGCGGCGCGATTTCAATGACGCCGCGCTCGGTATGCCGCTGGATTTCGTCGGGATCCATCATGTCGTACAGCGCGTCGTAGAGCGGGCGGAGATAGGGCGAAACTTTTTCTTCGAGCGTCCCCGGCAGGTAGCCCAGGGCTTCGCCGGCTTCGACGGCGGGCCGGCAGAGGATGATGCGACCGACTTTGTCTTCGCGGAGGGCGTTGACCGCCATCGCCATGGCAAGGTAGGTCTTGCCGGTGCCGGCCGGGCCGATCCCGATGACGATGTCGTTTTGCCGGATGGCGTCGATGTAATTTTTCTGGTTGACGGTCTTCGGGGAAACGGAGCGCTTGCGTTTGGAGACTTCGACACGCTGTTCGCTCAATTCCTTGATGCGCAGCGGTTCGCCGCGCGCGACGATGCTGGCGGCGCGGCTGAACTCTTGCCGGCGAATCGTGGCGCCGGCCACCGCGACCCGCTGGAGTTCGTTGAAGAATTCCTTGGCTTTGTCGATGTTGTCGCGGTCGCCTTCGACGTTGATCCAGTTCTCGCGGGCGCTGACGCGCAGGTTGAGCAAGTCCTCGACGAGTCGGAGATTTTTCGGTTCGTTGCAATACAGCGCCTGCGCGAGGCGGGCGTTCTCGAAGTGAATTGTTTCAGATGGCATGGTTAAAAGTGCGAAACCTTATGGGCTTGTCGCGACCATACTGCAATGTCAAAAAAATGGCAACGGTGCCGGCAATCTCAAAACGCGCGCAGTAATTCCAACATCTGGCGATCAAGCTTGTGGCCGTGGAACTCTGCGTACTTCACGTCCGCGCGGTTGCTGTCAAGAATCCCGAAGCTGCCGCGAAAATTCCACAACGCCCAGCCCCAGCCGGCCGCCTGCCAGTTCGCAAGGCAATCGCGCATCCACGCCAGCGCAACGGGGTGCGGGGTCTGGTTAAACACGCCCCATTCGCCGACATGCACGCCGACGCCTTGCGCCGCCAGCTTTTGCCACGGCTCGATCATCCGCTGGCGCAGCGTCGCCCGGCTGTGCAACCAGCGCGCGTTGGCCGCCTGCACGCGCCCCTGCTTGTCGATCGCAAATATTTCCTGCCGGACGCCCCACGTGTGATCGGTCGGCTCAATCGCAACGGCGCCCAACTGCAACGCCGCAAACGTCAGCCAGTCACCCTTCCCCATCTCGATCCGGATCTCGCGGGTGCCCGCCGGGATCTCCGCCCGACATGTCAAATCGTAGTCGGCCGCATAACCGCCCCACTTGTTCGGTGCGGAACTTTTCCATTCGCCTGCACCGGGACCCGGCGCGAACATTTTCTGCAGCACAATGTTGCCATCCGCACACACAACCAGTTCCGCTTGCGATGCCACATGCGCCACACGAATTCCCAACTGCCACGCTTGCTGGTGATTCACGTTCAGCACAAGCGGGCTTTGCAACTCGGGTTTGTCGTCGCCGTAAAGATGATTGTTGATTCCCACCGGAATCGGCCAGACTGGCTCCGGGTATTTATCGGAGCCGCCGATCCAGCTCGCCCGGTAATGGCTGACTAACATCGGTTCGTACCCGCGCGTGCTTTGCGCGATCCCCAACGGCACAAGTTCCGGCACTGGCTGCGTGCCCCACTGGTTGCCATCGGCGATGATCAACCGCGTCGGGTCCTCCGCCCGAATCGCCGCGACCGCTTGCGCCATGACCGCGGCGTAGCCGGCATTTGCCACGCCACTGGGCTCGTTGACGAGATCAAAACTGAGTTGCCGATTTGGAATGCCCTTGTACCGGTTCGCGAACACGCCCCAGTGCCGGGCAAATTGGGCCTGCATTGCCGCGTCGCTCCAGAGCGTGCGTTGCGCTTGCGGGATGTTGACGCAATAACCCGGCGCGTAGTGGAAGTTGAGGTTGACGTGAACGCCATATTGCCGGCCAAACTCAATGGCGTGGTCAAGCTCGCGCAACGTCGGCGTGTTGAACTCTATCGCCGGTGTTTCGGCCCAGCACCGGTAATCCAGCGGCAACCGCACGAAATTAAATCCCCACCCGGCGAGCCACTCAAAATCCTGCTCGACGAACGGACGCTGGTTGCCGACAGTGAATTTTTCCAACAGGTTGAACCCACGCCACCGTGGCAACTTTTGCGGAGTCGGCTCCGGTAAAAAAGCGGCCGGCTTGGCCAGCACTTGCAGCGGTGCGATCAATGGCGCCGTCAAGGCCATGGCGGACAAGCCCATAAACTGGCGACGCGTGAACGCCATCGTGATTGCCACCGCCCGCAACGCGCGGCGACCAACCGGTTAATCCTGCGGGATGCGCAAAACTTGGCCGGCAAAGATCTTGTTCGGGTGTTTGATCTTGTCTTTGTTGGCGCGGTAAATTTTCACCCACTTGAGCGGGTTGTGATAGATCTTGCCGGCAATCTTCCAGAGCGAATCGCCTTTCTTGACCACGTATTCGGTCGGCTTGGCCGGCGTTTCAATCTTGGGCGGCGCAGTTTCGACGATGGCCGGCGGCAGGTCCTTGATGGCCGCGGCCGGCGGCATCGGCTGGATGGCTTCAACGGTCGGCACTTCGTTCGTCGGCGGATGCCCGACGAGGTAGCCGCGGTTGCCCCAGTTGCCCCGATCCACCCAGTAATGCTGGCGCCAGTACGGATAATTTGCCTTCACGTAGTCGGCCCAGTCGGCCTCGAGCGCCGGTTGCTCGACAACGTCGAGGCCTTTGATAAATTGGCTTTGGGGTGTCGTTTCCGCGACCGGCTTGAGATTTTTATGTTCCGTGGCGCAGCCGGCCAATAGTAGCACGGCACTGCCGCCGGCGAGCAGCCAGCACTTTGAAAAAGTCATCATTTTTATCCGTCCTCCTTGCATGAACGTGACCGGCATATACCACCAAAAAACGCGGCGCGTCAATGCTATTTCACACCGGCTAATCGGGCTGCAACCGCCGGGAACTCGGCAATGGCGCGGCATACCCTTGCGCCAAAAACACGCGCACCTCGGCTTCAAACAAGACCCGGTGCCGCAGCAACGGCTCGACCGGCAAACCGCTGTCGCGGATGGCCTGAACATAGCTGGCCGGCTCGGTTGGCGCGGCGACTTTGAGGTTCAAGGCCCGCGCAATCACCGCACAAAACGAATCCAATGTCACGCACGCCTCCGCGCGCCAACCGCTCACCGGCTCAATCGCCGCTTGGGTCAAGGCCTGAATCGGCGTGTTGGTCACGGTTTCCAACCCCATCACCTGCGCAAGCAAGGCGGCGAACTTGAGTTGTTTCAAACAGGCGGCCTCATCCCCCACCGGAATGACCGGCAGCGGCGTGACGCGCGGCCGGGCCGGGGCCGGAACCACGGGCAGGTTGGCCAACGCCGCCCGGTGGTTTTGCGACTGGCCCGCACCCTGGCAATCCGCCGCTTCAGCCGCGACTTTTTCAGCACGCACACAGGCGGCTTGAATCATCACTTGGTCGCCTTCCGCCGCGGCCGTGTTGCCGGCCGCCAAATGATCAACGCGCGCGTCGACCAGACTGTGCGCAACGGTGACGAGGCTGTCGAGTTTGATCAAGTGATCCGTGAGACAATCGGCGCGGACACTGCCGTTGGAAGCGTTTTGTTCCAGCGCGCGCACCGCCGCGCTGAGTTGGTCCAGCCGGGCCAGACTGTTGCTCGCGGAAAAATCATCGGCGCGCGCCGCCAGCGCCACCAGCCCGAGAAATACAAAAATGGAAAACTTGCGCATGGCCACAGTTTAATCCGTGCCCCAAAAAGCGCAAGCCTCGCGCCGGGCTTTTTCATTGAATGGCGCGCCGGGAGTTTCTATACTCGGTGGAATTCAAATGAAACTCGCGCTTACGTGGCTTTTTTTTGTAGCGACCACGACGTTACTGGCCGACGCCACTGCGGTGCCCCCGTTTCACGTTGGCGAAATATTGACGTATGATATTCTCTGGGGACCATTCGTGGCCGGCCACGCCACGCTGACCGTGGCGGGCCTGGAGCGAATTGACGGCCAGGAGTGCTACCACATTGTCGGCGAGGCGCAGACGACCGGTTGTGTGGACTTGCTCTACCACGTCGAAAGCAAAATCGAATCCTGGCTGGACACGCGCGGCCTGTTCACGCGCCGGTTCAGTCAGACCCGCCGCGAAGGCAAACACCGCACCGCCGACGATTCCCGCTATGACTACGTGGCCAACCAAGTCGTCACGACCAACCTGATCAACGGCCGGCTCCGGACCGTGGCTGTGACCGGCCCGGAACAGGATCTGCTGTCGGTGTTTTATTTCCTGCGGACCCAACCGCTGCAACTTAACCTCGACAATCGGGTCCCGATCGATTTCACCGGCAAGCATTACGACGTGGTCGCACGCCCCGATCAACGCAAGACGCTTTACTTTCACGCGACCGGCGACGTACCGGCGTTGCGCATCGAGCCGCATCCCACGTTCAACATCGTGGCCGCCACCGGCGGCCGGATGTGGTTTTGGGTCAGCGACGACGACCGCAAACTGCCGCTGTTGATGGTCACAGAACTGAAATTCGGCAACGTCAAGTTTATCCTGGCGGGGATTGAGCCGCCAATTCCGCCCAAACTAACTTCCAACTGGCGTTGACATGGATTTTCCTCCACTCGATTTCGCCTTTATCCGCACCTACCCGCTGCGGGAGCGCGACAACAAAGTCCACGCCGGCAGCCTCGCCAAAGTCTGGCAGCCCGGCGGCAGTTTCGCGCAATTTCTCGAGTCACTGCCACACATTCTCGCCGGCACCGACTTCCGCGCCGTTGTGACCGCGACCGTCAGCGCCGTCCGCAACCGCCGGCCGGTCATCCTGATGCTGGGCGCGCATGTCATTAAGTGCGGACTCAACCCGGTCCTGATCGAACTGCTGCGGCGCGGCATCGTCAACGCCATCGCGCTCAACGGGGCGGGGGCGATTCATGATTTCGAGCTGGCGCTCATCGGCGCAACCAGCGAAGACGTCCAGCACGGCCTCGACGACGGCAGTTTCGGCATGGGCGATGAGACGGGCCGGCAGATGAACGCGGCGCTCGCCACCGGCGTCCAGCAGGGGATCGGCGCCGGCCGCGCCCTCGGCGAGGTAATTGTCAAAGGCGCGTTCCACCGCAAGGAGCTCAGCCTGCTGCACGCCGGCATCACCGGTAACGTCCCGGTCACCGTCCACATCGCGATCGGCACCGACATCATTCATCAACATCCGACCACGGACGGCGCGGTGCTGGGCGAAGCGAGCTATCTGGATTTCCAAAAATTCGCGGCCGCGGTCGCGCAGCTTGAAGGCGGCGTCCTCATCAACATTGGCTCCGCGGTCATTCTCCCGGAAGTTTTCCTGAAAGCGTTGACCATCGCCCGCAATCTCGGCCACACCGTGGACCAGTTCACGACGGCGACGTTCGACATGCAACGGCAGTACCGGCCCACTGAGAACGTGGTGAACCGCCCGATGCACAAAGGCGGCCACGGCTATTATCTCATCGGCCACCACGAACTGCTCGTCCCGCTCTGGGCCGCCGCGGTGCTGGAACAACTCAATGAAAACTGACCGGCTCAACAAAATCCTGCGCCAGTTCGCCCGCCAACACATTCTCGTCGTTGGCGACGTGATGCTCGACCATTTCATCTGGGGCCGGGTCGCGCGGATCTCGCCGGAAGCACCGGTCCCGGTCGTCGAAGTCCAACGCGAATCATTCTTTCCCGGCGGCGCGGCCAACGTCGCGCGGAATCTCCGCGCCCTGACCGGCAATGTGACCGTACTCGGCTGCGTCGGCCACGACGCGGCCGGCGCACAACTCACCGCACTGTTGCGGGACCAGGGCGTTGCCACCCACGGCTTGGTCGTGGACGCTGACCGGCCCACGACCGTCAAAACGCGCGTCGTGGCGCAACACCAGCAAATCGTCCGGTTTGACAAGGAACAAACCCAGCCGCTCAACCCGGCCTTGCACCAGCAACTACTCAAAAACTTTCAAACGCAGTTACCAGCCGGCGCCGCGGTGATTTTCGAGGATTACGGCAAAGGCGTGTTGACCCAGGCGTTGCTAAACGCGCTGCACCGGACCGCGCAGTGCGCCGGCAAGATCACCACCGCCGACCCGAACGCCCGGCATCTGCTCCGGTATCGCGGGCTGACGGCGATCACGCCCAACCGGGCCGAAGCGTTTGCCGCCGCCGGCCTGACCAACCCACCCGCACTTGATGCCGTGCTGGCCGACGCGCCATTGCTCAAGTGCGGCGCCAAATTACTCCGGCAATGGCAGCCGGACAATTTACTGATCACCCTCGGGGAACACGGCATGTGCTTGTTCCGGCCCGGCCAGCCCCCCCACCACATCCCGACGGTGGCGCAGGAAGTGTTCGACGTCTCCGGCGCCGGGGACACCGCCATTGCGACGCTCACGTTGGCATTGGCGGCCGGCGCCCGGCCGATCGAGGCGGCGGAAATTGCCAATCACGCCGCCGGCATCGTCGTCGGCAAAGTTGGCACGGCCACCTGCGCTCTCGACGAATTGCGGGCCTCCTTCCAACGCCACACCCGGTAACACTCCCTTTTTCATCCCCGCAGCAATTTGCCATTTCTATGGAACAATTGTTACAGAAAAATGGTGAATTACAAAAAATCAAAGTTGCGAATACGCGGCCAGCAATCAGAGCAATTGGAGCGTGGCTGGTCGCCAACCAGAACCGGCCTGCAGCCGGGAGCGACCCGGCACTTGTGGTCGCACCGCGGTAGTGTCGCACTGCGGTAGTAATGTCACGGACTTGCCCAGCGGCAACCAGCTGGTGGCGAGAGGTTCGACAGACTCAGACGCCGCAGCTATTTTTTCTTGTCGGACTTGTCGGCCGGCGGCGTGGCGGCATCAAGACGCGTCAACTTGCCAACGCTGATGTTGATGTCCACCCGCAGGCCAGCCGTCAGATCAGCAAGCTTGGCGGATTTGCCATCGAGAGAAATCGTCGTGCCCATATCCACCGCGTATTGCGTGTCTTTACCGTCCGTGTCGGTGATCGTGACCGAGTTTTTGGCGGCGTCCACGGCGGAGATTTTGGCGTAGACTTTGGCTTTCTTGTCCTTGGGAGCGGCCCCGGCCTGTTTTTTGCCAGCGGCCGTCTTGTCGGGTTTTTCTTCCGGCGGCGTCGTGGCATCAAGGTGCGCCAGCTTGGTACCGTCGGCGCTGATATCCACCCGCAAGCCCGTGGTCAGGTCCGCGAGCTTGACGTTTTTGCCGTCCAGGGTAATTGTCGTAAACTTATCCACCGTGTACTGCGTGTCTTTGCCGTCCGTGTCGGTAATCGTGACGGAGTTTTTGGCGGCGTCCACGGCGGAAATTTTGGCGTAAACTTTGGCTTTCTTTTCCTTGGGGGCGGCGGGTTGTTTTTGGGCGGCGAACAGGCTGCCTGGTGCAACCACCGCCGCGATCACCAACGTCCCCAGCAACAGTTTTAGATACCGGCTCATGTGTGTGTCTCCTCGCTTGTTGCCGGCACTGGTAGTCGACCGGCGCAACCGGCGCAAGCACAAAACCGCCGGGACCTTGACTTGCCGGAAACCTTTCGCCATAGTCCGCCCCACTATGGCGGACACCAAACCAACCAATCTCATGGACAAGATTGTCGCGCTCTGCAAACGGCGCGGCTTCGTTTTCCAATCCAGCGAAATCTACGGCGGCATCAACGGCTTCTGGGACTACGGCCCCATGGGCGCCGAACTCAAACGGAATGTCCGCGACGCCTGGTGGAACGACACCGTCCGCCGCCGCACCGACGTCGTGGGCATTGACGGCACGATCATCACCCACCCACGCGTCTGGGAAGCCTCCGGCCACGTCACGTCTTTCAGCGACCCGATGGTGGATTGCAAGAAATGCAAAGGCCGCTGGCGAGCCGACCAGTTACCGGAGACCAAGTGCCCCGAAGGCGACCCCCACGATTACACGGAGGCCCGGCAGTTCAACCTGATGTTCGAGTCCCACGCCGGCCCTGTGAAGGACGACTCCAACAAAGTCTACCTCCGCCCGGAAACCGCACAGGTGATCTTCGTCCAATTCCAGAACGTCCTCAGTGTTTCCCGCCAGAAAATCCCATTCGGCATCGCGCAAATCGGCAAAGCGTTCCGCAACGAAATCAACCCGCGCAATTTCACCTTCCGCAGCCGCGAGTTTGAACAGATGGAACTGGAGTTTTTCATCAAACCGGGCACCGACGCCGACTGGCACCAGAAATGGGTGGCCGAACGCCTCAAATGGTACGAGACCGTCGGCTTGCCCAAGGAAAAGCTCAGCTTGTACGAATACAAGAAAGAAGAACTCGCCCACTACGCCAGCGCCTGTGTGGATGTGATGTTCGCTTTCCCGTTTGGCGTGCAGGAACTCGAAGGCATCGCCGCCCGTGGCAACTTCGACCTCAGCCAGCACCAGAAATTCTCCGGCAAGAGCATGGAATACTTCGACGACGAGACCAAAGAGAAATACATCCCGCACGTCGTCGAACCCAGCGCCGGGGTTGACCGCATCTGCCTGGCGTTAATCTGCGCCGCCTACACCGAGGAAGAAATCGCCCCCGGCGATGTGCGCATCGTCATGAAGTTCGCCCCACGCATCGCGCCGGTTAAGGTCGCCGTCTTCCCGTTGCTGCGCAACAAACCGCCGCTTGTCGACAAAGCCCGGCAAGTCTTTGAACTCCTCCAGTCGCAATTCACCACTGAATGGGATGACCGTGGCAACATTGGCAAACGCTACCGGTACCAAGACGAACAAGGCACACCGTGGTGCGTCACCGTGGACTTCGACACCCTCGGCGAAAAAGGCCCCGAGCTGCTCGACACCGTCACGCTCCGCGACCGCGACACCATGCAACAAGAGCGCGTGAAGATCGCCGACCTCGTCCCGCTAATTACCGGTAAATTGCGCGGCGACAAGTAACCACCGCAACCATGAGCCCGCTTCCATTGTTAATGAAACAATGGCGCGACAAACGCGGCCAGGAAAGTTTCCGTGTGGTCGCGTTTGGTTCGAGCAATACCGAAATTGGCTGGCATAGTGATGGCCGGCATGGCTGGCCGTGCTGGTTGTCCTGCATTTTTCGCGCCGCGGTCGGCCAACACGTGCAGACGCTGAACGCCGGCATCGGTGGTAACACCGCCAAGGATTTGCTTGGGCGCATCCACCGCGATGTCTTGCCGGTCCACCCGCAGCTCGTCATTATTACCATCGGCGGCAACGATTTTTTCCAGCACCAGCCCCTGGCCGACTTCGCGGCAGACCTGCGCCAGCTCGAAGTCATCCTGCGCGCGGCCGGCACCGTTGTCGCCTTCCAAACTTACTATGCCTTGCTACCGGAAGCCGGCCCGGGATTCGCGGCCTACATGGATGTGGTGCGCCAGGTCGCCACGACGACCGGAGCCGGGTTGATTGACCAGTACGCTTGGTTCGCGCAGTGGCAAGAGGCTGATTTGGCGACTTACCGGACCATCATGCGCGACCCCGCCCACCTCAAACCGATTGGCAACGCGCTCTTCGGCACACTGGCCGGCCGCGTGTTTGGCTGTTGGGACCCGGCCGTGCCGCCGGACCTGCCGGTCGCCGATTACTTGTCGGCGCTCGAACGCCACGGCGCGCCCCAGCGCAATCTCGAATTACTCTGACCGGCGGCCAGATCGAGTTGGCCCCGTCAATACTTCAGACTGAGCGTGCAGCGCAGGATGTTGTGACAGTGGACGGTATTGATGGTGGTCTTGCTTTGCCAGCCTTGGCAACACAACTCCGCCGTGATCTTGGTCTGGCGCTGCGTGACGGCTTTCGCGATGGTCGCGGACAGATCGAAATCGCCCCCGATACACGCATCGTTGGGACAATCAATCCGAAAGACTGACCGGGCATTGTCAAGATTGGGTGTGAACCGGATCTGACTGTTCTTGGAGGTTCCGGTGGAATCGTAGTGCCCGATCTCCACGGTCAACGCCTTCAACTTCGGAAATTTTTCTGACAGACAGGGCGAACTCCGCACCCGCTGATTTTCCTGTTCACGGTATTCAAAACGCGGCCCGGCATGTAATCGATACATCGGTATGAATCTTTCTGTTAGTTGGGAATGGCAACACCCTAACATGAAACCTGGCGGCTGCCGGTAACAATCGTACGCGGCGCCGGATTCACGCTGACGCCTCCGGATCGACCCGACCACACAGGTGCGGACCACCTGCGTGAACACCGCGGCCGGCGACAAAGCCGGCGCGACCAGCCGCTACTCTTGGACCGGCACTCCGAAATGCTCGCAGTACCGGTTAAACAGATGGCGCGCTTGCGGGTACGCTGAGTGCGGGCTGAGGAAATGGGAGAATTCGAACGTGATCGCTTTCTCCACGCCGACCTGCGCGGCGGCATTCAATTTCAACAGCAGCTTCTCCCACTTGATCGGCAAGAATTTGATCGGCATGTCGCGGTCGAACGTCTCGGTATTCGTCCAGCAATGGAACCCATGTCGGTCGGCCAGTTTCTGGTTCACTGCCAGAAATTCTGGCAGCTCGCCAAACTCCACGTGCCCGTCCTGAAACGCCACAATGTCGACTGCGCCGCGAATACCGGCCAGCACTTCGTCCCATTCCTGCTCGTGCTGGGCCACCGTGATCCCGGTCGCCTTGTGAATTTGCGCGCTGGAGGCGGCGACTGCCTTGATGCCATCCATCCACGGCGAAATCAGCACCGGCAGCTCACCGGACACCGCCTTGCAATGGCGGC
>Ga0316217_10003028_pt1 | contig 19601 bp, 16 predicted proteins | sample 1anoAmetaG_FD_203633 | JGI IMG/M metagenome (GOLD analysis project Ga0316217, IMG submission 203633) | Freshwater microbial communities from Trout Bog Lake, Wisconsin, USA - 1anoA | ecosystem: Environmental > Aquatic > Freshwater > Lake > Hypolimnion/Profundal zone | place: USA: Wisconsin...
AATTTGGAGGAGAGCAGATTCTAAAGCTCGTCAACGTCCTAGGCATACTATATCTAAAAGCCTGTGAGCCAAGAGTTGTCCCTTGACTGCTGATTAGTCTGTAGGACATAGAGTTTTTCTCTCATCTTATGAACTTTTTTGTCGCCCGAGTAGCCTGCGAGTTGCTGGTCTCTTTTGAGGTTCTAGCGGTTGAGGCAGTGTTCGCAAATGCACTTCTAGTCAAAGCTATCAAGTCCGAAGGTTTTGATTATTCTGTAGCAAGAGATAAGTTTATCGATGTTGAAATATTAAAAATTATCGCAGCTGATTCTAAGTTATTTCACAAGCTGACAGAAGATAGAGGGCTCGCTTTCGTTGAAGAAGTCGGAGGGGAGCCAATTAGACATTAGAAAGATGATCTACCTACAAAAAGATTAGAGCGGCCATAGCGTTTTGATTGTTTTGGAGGGGGCTGTGATGATTTCGGTGAAAATCGGGAGCAGATATTAGATGAGATTCTAATAGATGTGCAAATTGCCTATCAATAGCAGGACGGTTAGGAACTAATATACTTCCATGTGTACTTTGGCAGCTCCTTTCAGAATTTTGGTACTGACTTCGTTTTGGAAGATGTTTCTGAGATGGCAGAAGAAGAAGTCGGAGTAGGTCTTGCGAGATTTGGAGTCGCCTTGCAACATCAGAGGAATCAGTTCATAGCACTTTTATTCGTTTTCTTGGATGAGTTTGACGAAGTTGGAGATGTAATCCTGGATTCGAAGTTTCTCTCTTGAAAACTTTTGTGGCTTCTCGGGGTTTTTGCTTGATTTCATATCCTCTTTAGCAGATAATATTATATTGATATTAATCCCAAGATTTTATTCACAAAGAGCATTATCACTGCATTTTTCATCTGCAACCTTATTCAAGTTAGCTATTTCTGCTACGGGAAAGCATCTTCAGGACGTGTTGTTTGTCAAGTAAAAATGTAAATCGAATAGACGCTGATAAAAATTGGCTAAACTGCCAATTACATTTTTAAATGTACTAGAAACCCTAAATATTTACTCCCAATCGAAAATAACGATGATTTGGGTGGTTTTAAGGAACTCAAGTACTGAGGCTTTCAAAAGCGGAGAGTTGCGAGGTGATAAATTTTGTTTCTTTTCAGCCAATACTGTATAGAATGGAAAATAGATTAAATTGTGTATTGAATTGATGTATTTTACCAAAGATTAGTTCTATACAAAACGTCAACGAGATGATTTTAAATAAATCAAAAAGTTTCCTATTACTCAATAACAGTGGCAGTTTGGCATTTTTTGAATTTCGTCGGGGTCTATTGCTATTCCTGGTTCTTTGCCAAATCAAAAGTCTCTTTAATTTCCTCATATTCTGCGGATTTCCAAACCTAGCCAAGCAGTACCAAAGCGTTCTTAAAAGCTCTGCACATTACGGTAGAAGTATTCTTTCTACTGTAGCCAGTGAGGTCTTCAACAAAAGGGTTGAGGCAGTGATCTATCTCTCTCGAAGATTAGTTTTGGTTGCTTTTGACTTCATACAGTTGTTTGTTGCCTTGGATCTGTGCGATGGTTTTCGGCTTACTGGTCGACCTGGATTTGAAATTCGCCTATTTAAGCTTATAGACGGCTTTTACTATTTTGAGTTTAGAGTGCTCAAGCAAAGATTCGTAGCCTACATACTTCTATTAGCTGGTATGCAGTCTCTTCTCCTAAAAATGGGTATGATGCAGAATGATGAGTAATTTGACGAGTTCAGAAAAGGCATACAGGAAGAAGGATTCCCAAATCTAGGTGCTTTTGAGTTTGGCCTCTTCTTTTTTCATCTTGGTGAAATTCTAATTTTTGATGACTTTGCTGATGAATACTGAAAGATTGTTGACTACTAACTCGTTGATCCATCTGTAGTTTTCTTTGTTTTTGCGGTGGTTTTTTCCTTCTATCGCTGATAGCAACTTTTTGATGGTTTTGAGAAAAACTTCGCTTATGATGTTTAACTTCATTGCCATTTTGTTGTATATGGTGATTTGTATCTGCTGTTCGGCGATAATTTTGAATTTCCAGCTGTTTTGAGGCAGCATCTGCCCTAAATTATACTTTTTAAGCTACTCCTTGATATGACTCATCTCTTGATTGTATCTTCCAGATTTCTTCTGCTAGATTCTGCTCGAATTTTCCAGTTCCTTGAATTTTAGATGCAACTATCTAACTTCAATACCATCATTATTCAAAAATGTCAGCATATTCTAAATGGCCTAAGCCGCACTTTCTTGCACATTCAACTCTCTACTTGAATAAACTGTGAGATACTTCGCAATGTCTGTCAAATGTTCCATCTTACTAAACTCTTCGTGAACGAGTTGGGTCAGAAATTTATCATAGTTGCTGCAGATGTGGTAATAGTTGTGGGTTAGAATGACTTAGTTGGTCTCTTTCAGCTTGTTTTCTTTGATTATGTCTTTGGTTATTTAAATGTCTTCGAAGATCACCTTCAAAACGCCTTTTTGTAGCACATACTGATTTATTAGGAGAGTATATTGTGAGATGATGAGATCTGAGACCTCAGAATTAGTTGGTTTATGGTCCATCAGAAAGATCCTTTAAAGGAAAGGGTTCAGCAAAGTACGAGACATGTTACTTTAGCTTTTGAGACTTTTGCTTGAATTGTTAAGCAAAGTGCTTAAGAGCACAATTTACTTTTTGTTGAAGCTGAATTTGTCTTGAAGGCATTTCATGGTCATCGCGTGGCGGATTATATGTTGCTCATGCATCATCTATTTGGCTGTGTATAGCTTTTTGTTTAATTTTGGATCATTTTTCTATATTTTCAGGTTTATGCTGTTTCTTGAGTGAAGGCTGTTTTAGCCCTCGAATTTAACTTATTTTCCTTTCTTCTATCTTGAATACTATAAAGCAACTATCGATGTTTTTTTGCGCTTTGTGCTCGAAAGGGCTCTCTTTTTTTGAACTTATGTTTAGGCAGAGGTAAAAGTTAGCATAAATTTGGCGATATCATTCAGAATTATTTCATAGGCGATCTCCTTTCTATTGAGAAGATCAATCGAATCAAGGCAACTCTTCTCATTCTTAAAGGAATGAAAATAAAAAAGGTAGTTATGGAAAAGGCATTTTTTCTCTAACGTCTGGAAATGCTAAATCTAAAATTTCTCAAGGGCTTCATGTACGTGAGTAATCTATTCTGCTAACTTTGTAGGCTATTGAAAAGACAGAGATTAGATTAGCTTGATTATATTTTCGGGATAGTGAAGCTATTGTTTTCTCGGTTCAAGATCATTGGTCAAAAGTTCCTTATTAAAGAGATTTTTGTACTTGAATAAGATTAAATTATCTATGGGGTTGGTCAACGACCTTTTGGCTATAAACCTATCTTTACTTTTCTCAAAAGAACTTTTATTTTAGGTCGTGAAGGCTTTTTGTTTTGTACTTTTGACGTCATCTTCATTAGACTTTTGATTTATTGATGTACTTACTTGCATGTTGAACCTACTTTTCTTGTTTAAAGGTTTTGATGGGTCGTGTTGAGTATTTCTTACATTCACTTATCTTAGATACACTTGGTATTGTCTCTTAATTCTGTCACTTTTTTATGTTTTTGTAGAGCTATCAAAAAAGCGATTGTAAATGAAGGTTAGCTTTTATCCATGCTTTACTTTCTACTAATCGTTATTGAGGAAGATTTCTCCTTGGGTGGAAAAGAAGAATTTGATCTACTGGTCATTGGGGACTGCAATCGTAACTTTGAAGAGTTAGTACTTAACAAAGTCAATATGTTTGATTAGCTTCGAAAACTCCCCTTTGATTGAAAACTATTGTACAGTTGAGACGTTTTGCATGATCATAGGCTAGTAATCAAAGCAACTGAGATGAATGAAGCAAACCCTTTCTGTTACGTTTTCAAATGGAGTCGTTTGGATTGGGTAGGTGGACTCAAAGGTTTGGTTTTTCCAACCCTCGCAATGCCAACACCTGTCTTCTATTCTTGAGAATTATTAGAGCTTTAGCTGTTGGTTTGTTAGTTTATTCAAGGAACTTGCTCGCTTTTTGTTGAGAGTTTCAAATTTTTTGAGATTCTAGTTTTTTGAAGCAGAGAGCTCTTTAAAGTGTATATTTGCTGCATAATTGATCTTTGTTTCATCAGACCTATTCTTAGATTCCACGTATCCAAATTTATTGACAAAGTACATCTGATTTCCAACAATGTGGAGACCATTCAAGGCAACTTTTTTAAAATTCACTACACGTTGAATCATCTTAAGGTCTATTTAGTTTATACGGCAGTGCTAGAGATTGAGATGGCGTAGTGTGTCATTTTGGGTAAGTAAGGTTTAGAGTGAATTCGCAAAAAATGGTTTTTCTGTGGTAAAAAAGTTGTAGCTGACATCCAAGGACAAAAGTGTGAAATTATCTGCTAAAGCCTCAAATAATGGGACTATTCCCTCTGCGTTAATCTTATTCCATCTCAATGAGAGATACTTTATTGGCCTCTGCTCCAAAATCTGTATGATAAAGGGACAACTCCTGTTTTCCAGCAAATTGTAGGAAAGATCTAGCACTCTCAAATGATGGTTTAGCAAAAGATGGTCAGTAATCTCAATGAAAAACTGATGAGTCAGCCTTTTACTCGACAAACTAACATTTTCTTCTTTACGGATGGATTCAAACATTGTCTATGGGATCGTTTTACTGAGCTCCTTCAGCTTCAGTTTGTGTTACGTAAACTAATTGGTGCTCTTTTCCGGCTCTTATTTTTCGAGGTGATTAGAAGTTCCGTACTAAGACTTTTTTTAATGAGTTAGGATACTTCTTCTGCTTTTCAATGTTCCTGATGAGCAGTTGAGTTCAGATCTGGATGCTATTTTTTTGGAACTATGGCTGCCAATGCGCTAGAGTTTGGGATACTTCGGTCTATTTTTGTAGGGCTTCGAAGTTTATATCTCCTAATAGCTCTAGTTCTGTTCCAGCTGCCTTATTATTTCCGAATCAGAGGAATTTCTATTAGAGTCTTGGTTTTAATATAACTGGACCTTATGATAAATTTCAGTCATTTTTTTCTTTTTGGCCTATTCCATAATTTTTTCTTATTCCTTTGTTCTTTTTGGTTTTTTGAACCCAACCATCTTTCTTCTGGCTTCTTCGTTAAATTATAAACTTTCTTGGATACTTCCTTTGAGGCGTAATGGTTTTTTGACCTTTAGTTGTTGCTTTTGTTTCAAAATGGACCCTTCTTTCATTCAAATAAACAAATATTTAAGTAATTACTTTAAAAACATCAAAAAGAATCGAGTGCTTATCATCTATGAAGTTAATAAATCTGCCAATCTTTAAATAAAGATTGCGGCTGTTATAAAGACCCAAATAAATATGGAGTAATAAGGAAACCAATTCTTTGACATAGTTTAAAGATAATAACTTTTTAAGCTAGTTTAATGCGAGCTTATTCAAAATATGAGAGCTTTTATTGCAAATAGCTTAACTTATGGCAAATTTATGCTTTTTTACGCTAGCTAAATATTTTCAAAAGAAAGATAATATTTTGTTGAATTTTGAATTCATCGATTTTATAGCTATCTGAACCCATTTCCATGTTTGCCATCCCTTTACGGCTTATGAAGTGAGAAGATTGAACCTTTTTCAAAAAAACAAAATATAGTCATCTCTTTTAAATGGCTTAATCCATTTTGACTGTTCTTAGGGGCCAAAACAGAACAGTCTTAGCTAAACCTAGTTAAATGTTGTATAATTTAGAGGTCAAAGTAGGCTGCATCAGAATTATCTTAAACTATCTCTAAATGTAAATGCTAATACTTATTCAAGATTTATAAGCTTAATTTCAACTCACAATAAATGGCATTTGTGGTGATTCTTGTGTTTGTTTCAGGCATTGTTGGTCTTGCCTGGGCAGTGTACAACTTTAAGAAGCTGGGCGAGGTCAGTATCAAAGTTGCTGAGAAATCAGAACATGAGGAGTAGGGCCAGCTCATAGATAAGTACGACCCGGTCGCCATCGGAAAGATCATCGAGGAAGGGGCCACCTAGTTTATAGTCTCAGAGTACAAAATTCTGTTTGTTTTTATCATAATTATGGGAGCAATCGTTTATGTTTGCGTCGACGGCATGGAACACTTTTACTCTACTATTTCGTTCTTCATCGGAGCACTCACATCAATGTTCTGCGGAGCTTTCGGAATGAAAGTTGCCACCTACTCTAACTACAGAACTACTCTCTAAGCAACCCATTCTTTGGGAAGGGCTTTCAAAACAGCCTTCAGAGCAGGTTGCGTTATGGGTTTCACACTTGTCGCAATCTCAATGATGGTCCTCATGACTATAATCTTAATTTTCCAAAGTCTATTCGCTTTGGAAGATACTTCCGATAAGTCTAGCTACTATGAACTAATGTTCTAATCGATTGCTGGATATGGCTTGGGAGGATCGACTGTTGCATTATTCGCCAGAGTTGGAGGTGGCATCTATACTAAAGCAGCTGACGTTGGTTCCGATTTGGTTGGAAAGATAGAGTCTAACCTCAATGAAGACAGTCCTCGAAACCCTGCTACGATTGCCGATAATGTCGGAGATAATGTGGGTGATGTGGCAGGAATGAGTGCAGACTTATTCGGATCCTTTGCTGAATCAACCTGCGCAGCCTTAGTCATTGGCAGCAACTCCCTAGAAACACTTACTGGATTCGTCCACATTGATCAGCTGACCTTCGTTTTGGCGATTCCAGCAATCGGAATCCTCGCCTGCATCGCAATCACCTACATCATTACCTAGGGCGAAGAAATATAGCAAGGAGTGCAAGTCGAAGGAGAGCTGAAGAAGCAACTTATTTACTCAACTCTTCTGCTTTTGCCTTGTCTCTATTTCCTTGCCAAAAGTATCTTTCCTGACACTTTCAAATTTATTGATAACGCTAGAGTTGCCCATTAGAAGACTTCGGGTGATGTTTTTGGATGTTTGGCTTTCGGGTTGATAGCTGGCTTGATCATCGGTTATGTCACTGAAATCATGACAAGTTATTCATATGTTTATGTTCAAGAGCTAGCGAAATCATGCAAAACGGGGGCTGCAACAAACATCATCTATGGATTGGCACTTGGCTACCTCTCGACAATCATTCCAGTAATTGTACTTTGTTTCGTCGTTTACTACTCTCACTCAACCCTAGGCTATTACGGAGTTGCGTTGGCTGCACTTGGGATGCTCTCAAATCTCCCCATTTGCTTAGCAATCGATGGATATGGACCTATCAGCGATAACGCGGGAGGTATTGCTGAAATGTCATCCTTAGATCATGAAGTTAGATAAAGAACTGATGTGCTTGACTCGGCAGGTAACACAACTGCAGCTATTGGAAAAGGCTTTGCTATAGGTTCAGCAACTTTGGTAGGGTTTGCTTTGTATGGAGCTTTTATGCATACTTGCTATGTTATTGGAAGTCTTAAGCAAGGTGAAATGTCCTTTGATGACCCGATGATTTTCACCAGTCTATTATTCGGAGCTATGATTCCTTATGCTTTCTCTGCTTTAACTATGAAATCTGTAGGACTGGCGGCTTTGGGAATGGTAGCTGAAGTCAAAAGACAAATCAAAGAGAAGCCTGGGATTCTGAAAGGCACTCAGAGACCTGACTACAGAAGTTGCATCAAGATCAGTACATAGTCTTCCTTGAAAGAAATGATATTACCAGGACTTTTGGTATTTCCGTTTTAATTTAGGTCACTGTCACACCTTTTGCGCTTGGATTCATTTTCGGCCCTAAGGCTTTGCTCGGATTTTTACCTGGAGCCATCGTCAGTGGAGTTCAAATGGCTATTTCAGCCTCAAACACTGGAGGAGCTTGGGACAACGCTAAGAAATACATAGAGGCAGGACTCATGAAAGATGGCGATGAGGTAATCAAAAAAGGAAGTGATGTACATAAGGCAGCAGTAATTGGCGACACTGTAGGAGATCCCCTAAAAGATACAAGTGGGCCAAGCTTAAACATTCTAATCAAACTCATGGCTATTCTGTCACTGGTTTTCTGTAAATACTTCTCAGGCAACTCCACAACAGCAGTTTGATTCCTACCTAAACCTTTTGCTAATATAAACTCATATAATTTTTTAATAGTTCGGTTGGCTTATTAAAGTTTGCTTATGAGTCAAACTCCGAAAGCTACGCAAACAGTCAAAGATCTGGTTTATTTGCTGGAGCATCCTAGAAAATGGACGTTTAGAAGAGCGAGCTAACCATCGATTGATAGGGAGGAAGTGAGGAAGAATATGCGGTCGAGATGGAAAGGTTACATTTTTCATATCTAGATCCTGGTTTTTGTAGTTTAGAATTCCAAAAACCTTCGGTTCTGAAAGCAGCAGTGCTAACTGGCTGGTAAATCGAACGTATAAATTTAGCAACCAGAAGCTTCAAAACGCCTAAGTGTAAGCTAACAAATACTTAGAGTCTAAACCTTATAGATTTGACTAAAAATCGCGATAATTCCCAAAACTTACCACTAAGTTATACCCTATCAAATTCCAGCGTTACTTAAAGCAAGTCTAAGAAGAAAAGGAAGACTTATTGTTCAAGGAGAAAGGAACAAAAACAGCAACAACTAGCACATAAAGAAGATACCTTTCCCAGATAATTGACGGTAAGTAACAGATTATGGTTAACCCTTTTAAACCTGCGAGCAATTCGACTAGCTATTTCGGATTTACGTTGAGTAAATAGGGCAAAAGAAAGTTTACAACTTCGCGCTTTAAGACTACGAATATATGATCATAAACACATCATTTTTGTTGCAAGATTTGACTATCATTTGTGTTTCAAACCTGGTTTGGGTTTAAAGTGTTGAGATACTGAGTATTGAATCTTGATTTCCGAGACTATTATCTCTAATTCGTGAATCTGCTTGGACTAAGGTTGAAAATTAGTGACCTGGGGCTAGCTGGAGATATTTCTGCTGCTTATTTGTTCATATCAGCTTATTTTGAGTTTTGAGGTAGCTGAGGAATCAAGTCCTAGTAGCTATTGATCTAAATCCCGAAATTGAACTTTCGAGGGGACTCTATTTGTTAGTGGTTGTGCTATACTTGATACTAGTTATGATATGATTCCCTTTTTATTTCTTTCTTTTTTAGGCTTTCCAGATTTCTCATATCTTTTTTGTGATTAATAGCTCTATCTGCCCCAAATTACAGCAGTTCCTCAAAATGGACACAGTTTTCAAGGTCACTAACGTCCACAATGTTGGATAAGATGTTCCTTAATATGAGACAATACTGCTTATTCTTCAGCTAGCTTATATATTTATCTTCCTCCTTGCTTCTTTCCCTGACTTCAAGCTACTCCGACAAATATTGATATTTTTTAGCTAAAGAGGCATTCTACTAAGTCAGCATAAGCACTTTTGTCTCCAGTTCGCTCTTCTTAAACTACTTCGAAGAAGAGAGAAAGTTCATTTGCTATAGACTAGCTTTTAGTTACCTATTCTCACGCATCAGCCTCTAGATATCGTATGATTGATTGCTTAATTGCTCTGTTTTGGTCTTGCTTTACTCTTCGGCTTGCCTTTTTAGTTTTTCGTACTATTAATAAAGCGTTCTGTTTTAGTTGGCTAAGTTGGCTATCCTTTCTTGAAGCATGAAAATCTAGCTGATCTTTGACTCTTCATTCAACTGTAAATGAGAAAGATTATCTTCCAAGACAGAGGCTTTTTGTTAGAGTGCCAATAAGTTTTCCTACTTTCTCTTAGTTTCACTTAAAGTGTCCGAAATAAAAATGGAAAGCTACTAATTTTTAGCCTTCAACTAACATATCTGTCTGTCCTGCTTTTTCTTAATCTCCAAATAATTTGCTATCTATATCTTCATCTTTTCCAAATTCAACCTTTCTATTGTAAGCTAATTGGTGAAATTTTAGTTTTTCACAGCCAGCACATCATTTTACCTTTTTAGCCTCATTATTTCTTGCTAGATGCGTTCAGAAGTTAGCTAGAGTTGATAATAAGCTTGGTTGATGAGGTTGTTCTGGGCTTGCAGTGCAATCAGTTTGTTTTAAACTGTATTGTATTGTGCTTAGTATTGTGTTTGTTTTTTTGTGACTTAGTTATTCAAAATCATTATTTGTTGGACTGCCTACTTTAGCCTATTTTTTTACTTCGTAAACACCTAAACATTTGATGAAACCTTTTGCTCCAGATACTCAAATTCTTTATTCTTTTCATTCAAAGCTGTAATTATTTTCATAAGCTGTCTTTCTTTCTCTTTCCACTCAGCTTACATACTTCTAAGCTAATTTTCTTTAGAAGTGCTAATCTATGAGTAGCTTTCAATTTTGCTGAGAAGTACACTTTACATATCTTTTTGTGTTTTTTCCATCTGCTCCATATACTCATTTTCTTTCTAGTTTAGTTGATTTTGGACATGTTTGTATAACTGACTGATTTGATCGTTTTCTCCTCTCAGCCTATCTCTTTCTGCGCTCAAAATTTAAAGTTCCTTGAGCTGCGTCTTAGCCGTTTGTCTCAGTACAGCAATCTCATCCTATTTTTGTTAATTCTCATCTCTCAGCTGGTTGATAGTCTGCATCTTGGCAATGATATCCTGATCTTTTTGGGCATTGGCTGCTATGAGTGCATGGTTTTGCTCTTCCATTTGCTTCAGCTGCGGCATGAAGTTAGAGATATCGTTGTTGATTTATTCAGACTTTGATTCTAGTTACTTAATGTAGGATTCGTAGTGGTACTTTTTCTATTAGAGCTCAGCTAGCTTTATGCGGTTTTAGAAATTTATCGATTATAACTGTTTTAGCTCTTCATTTTTTGTTGTAAGTTGTTACTCAAGTTCGCACAATTGCTTTTATAACCTACCATTTTTAAGCTGGAATTAAGCAATAGAGTCATTAAGCTTAAAAATCTGCTCTTCCAATACTTCAATTTTCTTTTTATACTAGTTTTAATTGTCTTTGAGAATAGCCAACTAGCTTTCAGTTTGCACCTAAACCTGGAGGGATGAAATCATTAGGGTGTTTGTTTCCTCTAGAGCTACTTATGTTTATCGCCTCAAATAGGTCTATCTTTTGGGTTTACGATGCTTATAGGACTAAATAGTTATTCTGTGCTCTTTTTTCAAAGTTTAAAGCTATCTGTAACTCTACCTGTATTTAGCTTAGATTCTCAAGTTTTGGTTCAAGGCCTCTTCAAACTAAGCCTCCATTTTGGCGATTTTGTTCTTAAAGTTTTCAACCTACTTTTAGTACTTTGCATTGACCTTCCTCAATTCTTCAATCTACTTTTTGTATTCAAAGTTATTTTCTTTAGCCAAGACAGTCTAAATATCAAAAGTGTTGATTTTAGCAGTTAGCTTAGTTTTTTACTCCGCCAGCTTGTAGATCCCTTTGCTTACATTTTTAAGAGACTAGATGACGAATTAGTTGCTCCATTATTTATCAATAAAATTTATATTCAGTTGCATCATTATCTTCTTCATTATTTCTGCAAGATTTGGGAAAATGTTGGATCCGTTGGCTTGTTTGGTTTTGCCCTCCTCTGAGCTTTTTATTTTGTTTCGAAGATAATCTATCTAACGCTTTAAAGAGTTGTTTTATTACCTTAGGGTTAAATATTAGCTTTCTTATCTCTTCAGTCTTTTGCTTTGATTTTCCAGCTCTTTTATGCAAGTTTTTAGATGGCTGAGCTCATTCTAAAGCATCCCATTCTATTCCCTCAGCCTCTCTATCGACTGATTCTGCCTTGAGGGTACATTTTCCTGCATGTCCGCGGGAAAGGGTGAACGGCTATTACCAAGATAACTCTACTTCTAGCTTTCCTCAGTTAGGATAGGCTTGGAAATGCTGATTTCTTTGTTCAGAATTGCCTTGTAGAGATGCTAGGTCTATTTTTTGTTTTTCATTATTTCGGGGGAACTTTACTTTTTTAACTACGAATGCTTGCTGTTGATAGGGCTCTTTGCGAAGTAGTCTTTTGAGCGGTATAATTTGGTTTATTGCTTGGGGTCTGATTTATTTTCTTCAGGAATGATACTTTGCTTCAACGTGGAGTGCGTTGAAATTTGGTGAGATTTGGGCTGATTTGAGTATTTTTGTTGTATCTTGCGATTGAGGGCGGCATCCAGCTCCTTGATGAGTTATTCTTTCTTCTGGGGTTGAGTTGCCATCACTATATTATTATTCATTTCAAATTTAAATCATATAGTTTAAGGATAATCCCAAGAATCAGCAGAGGCCGTAGATTACTTTAGAAGGGAGGTTGAAATTTGTTTTGGGCAATTAATGTTTTTCTATTTTTGTTGCATAATATTAGAATACGATGGAATCGAAAACATTCGAAATGGTGAAAATTTTGTTAAAGCTGGGTGAAAGATAATAATTATAATGGAAGAAGTTGGCGTTTCTGAATCTAAAAATGCGTTCCAAGCAAAAAATGGACTAAGCTTTATTCAGCTATGTTGGAAAGGAGAGCGAATGTAAAATGAGATGGCTATTTTCTGTCGATAACTTTCAATATTCAGACAAAGGTGCCAAAATACTCTAAGACGTGGAGTCTAAGGTTCAGTAGGCAAGACTGTCCTACACGCCTTTCCAAAACTAGAAGCAAAGGTCTAGGACGAGAGACCCACTCAAAAAAAATGCAATTTCGCTTCATACTCATGCTTAGATTCATCAGAAAATAAAAAATGATTTTCGGAAAAGTAGACAGGCAGAGAGAGAAGAGACCAATACTGCTGTCCCGTTAAGTTTGGAAGATTCTAGTAAAAACTCGGAAGACTAAGACAGTGCTGAAGAGTAATATATAAATCGCATAAGAGAGCGAAAAATTAAAAGGTATTAAATCAAAACTCGCTTTGTTGAGGCTTAGCCCCTGAAACCTCCAAAACCTGAGACCAGGAAGAAGGAAATCAGTGAGACTCAAGTGCCATCAAAAAAATAGAAATGCAACTATTTCCAACACTACATTGACATGGATGTTGAGATAAAGTAGTTTTAGAAATAGACTTTGCATAAGACTAGCCGTTCTCTCTTCCATAAAAAGAATAAGGGCAACAAAAGTTCAAACGTGAGTCCAAACAAGTAGTCTTTCGAAAGGGGGAACTTGATATATACCAATCGTTATTGGGAACCTTTGAAGGCACAGAGTCGTCAATTAGTGTTGCAGTCCTTTCAGCAAACGAAGGCCGCTTCATCTCGACTGAATTCAAACAGCACGCTCGCCTTGTAGCCCAATCCTCCTGTCTCAGCAAGAAAAAAACTGATGTACTTCAAAAATAACGACAAATACCCAGGAAAGTTGAAATTTAGTTAGCTAATCAGCTTGAAAAGATTAGGTACAATGACCTACTGCTCAAGCATGAAGACTATGAAGGAAGTAAAGGATATAAAGGAAAATATTGAGTCGAAAATATCGATTGATTCAAAACAACTTGTATCTGAAAACTCCTCAAGTTAAAAAAAGCTGATTAGAATAGCAAACCGAAAGGTGTTTGAATAGTTACTGGGTGACTAACATGACTTGAATACACAGGATTTAGACAATTATCGGGCTAAGATGAAGATGAAGAAAGAAGGAAAGGTCAGGTTTGATAATATAAGCTGAAGTGATGTTTGTTGTTGTGTAAATGCTATTTTGAGAATCACTAATTTGGTATACTATCTTAAGCCATTATTATGGTTTGATTTAGTTTGGTATACTTTAGGCATTCAACTCTATTATCAGATTGCAAATAAGGATTCTTTCACAAGGATGGAAGCGAAAGTGCTAAGAGGAAAAGTATGTGATTTATTTAAAATGATGTAAGATTGTTCTAAAATGAATAAAACATGAATAATTTTAAGATGTAATTAAGTTAATTATAAGCTTTAATTCAAAACTGCAAGTAGCTCTTCACTTAGATCGAAAAGCATGACCCTATCGAAGTGAAGAGGCGGTAGGTCGCCGAGCTCAAGAAGAGAATACGCTAGAGAAGAGTCGAAATAATCCAATTGAAGTACGAAATAAAGCGAAATAAATTGGTCAAGCAATAGATACAGGAAATGGAAAGGGCGAATCTGCTCATAGCCAACGAAATAAAGAATGAATCGTCACTGAATACCAAATAGCTGAGTAGCTATCAAAAGGTAATCGAGATGGCAATCGATATGGAGTAAAAGATCAAAGCCTTTGACTCCAAAATAATCAAGATAAAGGCTATAACTGAGTCAGATCCAACCAAAAAAGAGTATTTGAGGTGTAACTAGTTCAATTAGGAGTTGTACTAGATGTTGCTGGAAGATTTGAAATTCAAAATGCAGCAGAAAGCCAGCGAAGATTAGCAATTTAGGAGCGATTTCAGATAAAATGAGCGAAAAGCCACCATAATCAGCAATTTAGTCGCTTATATCGACTAAAAGTACGCATAGTTGTGCAAAAAGATAGACATCCAAAAAGGTTTTATCGATGACATCAAGTAGCCCTAGCTGCAGCACATATTTTAGATGTAAAGGAGACCAAAGTTCAAAACAGAGGGAGATTAGTTCGAACCAAACTAGACCATATTTTTCAGCAACAAAAATAAGCTGAAAAGTTTTTAACAAAATTAGATAAAAAGCCTTTTTATGAAACCGGCTGACAGAATCGAACAGAAAAAAGGGATATTGGGTCGTATAGTCAAGCAAAACATTAAAGTTCCTCCTTTTGTAGGTCGAATAACCAATAATGGATAAAGATAAACCCAAAACTTCACTAACTTTAGTAAATATCACCAATCTGAGGCCAAAAACTAGTTCTTGGATACCAATAAGAGTACTGGCTATTTCCTCTCAAGTGACCGCCTTTCTGAACTCGAAACAAACAAGCGCATAAGAACACATTAAACCTAGATGAAGAAATACTCCCATCAGTTCAGAAACGTAGTGCTGAAAGAATTCAGCTAGAAGAGCAAATTCGAGCCAGTTCCCGAGCAAAGCATCTTAGATATCTATCTGTAGATGAAGCAGAAAAGCACTCCTAAGAAGATAGACAATATTGAGATCTTCAACATCGTGAAAATTACGAAAAAGAATAAATTCTCGAAGAATGAAAGGGGTTGAGGCTGATATTCGCGTGATAGGAATTTATGTGATATTTGTATAATTTGTACTTAACGTTTGGATGTAGGCCAACATCAAAATCATTGATAAAATGCTTGAAGAATATGGCATTTAAGCTTCAAAAGAAGCCAAAGAGGCACTCATAAACTTTTCAGTCCTATTCGGCTAGAAACTGGTCCGCAAATGCTCAGAAATAAAAGCATCAAAGCAAGTTACAAGTCTAGAGATCCGACATGCATACTAGCTATCCAAAGGTCTACGCACGGCAGAGTATTAGAATGAGTTGTAGGAGAGAAAAACCGAGGCGATCGCCAAAATAAACGGCTCGAAACTGATAACCTAGGACTAAAACAACGAAGAGGCCGAAAACACGGCAAGATCCGTGATGACTGTGAACTTCTACAACGTAGACATCTACCACATGACGATAGGGAAGGAGCACCAGCTGGCCTACGAAAATAAAACACAAAATGAGTGATTAACAAATTGACATACTCAGATCATTTTACTTTTGATTCTCAGTTCTATCGCGGCAAGGATTTTGCATGCTTTGCGGCTGCTCCCTTGCAGTGTGTTGGAGGGTTGGCGTGGTTTGGTGTGGGTTTGGTGGCTGAGGGTTGTGTGAGTGGCAAATAGCATATAGGTTATCGGATTTGGGGTAGCTTTTGTATAGCTTAAATTATTGTTTAGGTTTATAAAATAGAACAATAGAACAACACAAGCAAAATCAGTCTTAGTCGTTGTCCTCTTAGAAAATGTCTTAGTTAGGCTTTTCCTCGGCCTGAGAGGGATGCTGCTAAAGGTGTTTGATTTTTATGTGGATCATGAGAGTCTATTGATCTTTGTAGGCCCTGCCGCAATGATGGCATACCTATCTTTACCGCTCCGAGATCTTCTGGGGTCTTTGCTTGGTTTTGGTCACAGAATGGAGTTCCTTCTACCGTTAGTCAAATAAGACCTACATATCACTCAAAATACATCGATTTTGTCGAGCCTCCTCTAAAAGTTTTACAAAGTCTCTCTGAACTGTGCAACATTCTGCCGCCCAATCTCGTTGAGCAAGAACCTCTTCCAAAATTGGTCATAATAATTGACATTATGATCATAAGGTTCGCACTCTGGGTTGTCTATGCTGAAATGCTCACATAAGTATGATTTGTTGCTAGCCTTCAGCTTTTGTATTCTCTACAGCACTTCCGCCTCAATTTTGGTGATGCGGTCGTACAGCTAAGTCTGCCATTCGTTTGGGGCCTCCCCTTTCCTCAAAATCTTTTTGCTCATCTAGTATAACTTATTATAGGAAAATTTTATACATAGTATATTTCTGTAGAACTTTTCTATCATTTTTACCACATCTTCAGCCTTCCCCCACTTCTAAGACGCAGAGTACCCTCCCTGCAATCGCCCTATTGCAGTGTTTATGTCTTGACGGTCCTTGGCCCAGTTTTAAGTCGGATTCAGTTCCTTGATTTTCTATAAGTCTACTCAAATTATTTCGAGAAATACAACTGGGCAGGTCTGCCTCAGGTGGTTTTCCCATTTTACAAAGCAACTCCTTCTAACCTGCTGCGCTTATTGAAGATTGCGCAATTCGCTATTTTTTCATATAAGTAACAAACGTTTCATTCATAAAACTATATAATAAGAAGGTAATTCTCTTTTTTTGGCGGATTATGCCTCCTATCGAAATGTTACAAAGGATTAGCTTTAGCCCTCCCGAAAGTTCAATAGGCTGAATATATTTAGAAAATTATTATTAATTTCGGGGGGTGTTAGCAGAAAGGCTGCAAGTTGAAAACTGGATTGCTTCTGCAAGAATCCATTCAAAGAGTACTCTAAGTCAGTGTTTATGATACTTGTTGAGGCCAAAATACTTTGATATTTCTAACAGTTGATTCTCAATGCTTTACAGGCGAAAAAATGCTAAAAAGTGATAATCTGTCCAAGCGTTCAAGTCACTAAATGAATTAAATGAGTAAATTGAAGCCTTAGCTGAAGGGTTGCAAATAAACTCATAAATAATCATTCCACCTCAGGCATTAAACCTTTTGTCCCCTCCGCTGATCTCTATTGATTGTTTTGGAAAAGTTTAGATTTGTTTCTTAAAAGCTAATCTTTTATTCCTTATTTTGCACTTTATGATCCAGCAGAGATGCGTAGATTACAGATCTCCTTAGAAGCCATCCACTCTATGCATTATGTTTGAAGAGAAGATTTATACTCCGAAGAGCTATGAGTGCTGCTAACTCACTACTCTAAAGAGTTCTAGTAACACCTTCAATCTTTTTCTCTGCCTTCTTGTTTTTTGTTTCAACCCCCCAATAATCAGATCTGATTTCTCGAAGAATTGGAGTTAACTAGCTAAATAGAAAAGTTATGGCCAAAGAACTGTTATTGCAAGATTCTTCAAGTACTTTATACTTCAAATCATGGGTATGAATGGCAGGTTAGAATTGAATCATTACGCAGAACAGCAATTCAGTTTTTTAGCCAGTTAGATTCCCCTCGCTTTAAGACTCATCTTCCTTGATTACTATGCTTTTACTTACTATTAACCTCCAGTTTCAACAATGGTGCGCATATCTTTGACCCTCTGGCGACTTGTTTCGACAAACTCCTCCTCTTTTTTGCGTCCACTGGCGATAATGTCCACAATTCTGGTAAACAACTCATTGATTCCTTTGCCATTCTTGGCCGAAACCTCCTCGTATTCGAGTTTGAGCTCTCTGGCCAAAAGTTCTGCCTGTTCCCTTGCTACTTTTCTATTTATGATGTCGGCTACCTAGTCAGATCATTTTTGTTACCCACGATGATTCCTGGTGCCTGCTGGTGTTCCACGAACATCTTGAACCAGCTTCTGACGTTTTCAAGTGAAGATGCTACAGTTACATCATAGATGAAGATGACGCAATGTGCGTTTTTGAGGTAGGTGGGGATCAAACTGCGGTACCTCTCTTGGCCAGCAGTGTCCCACATCTGCAGCCTGTAAACATGTCCGTTCCTAGTGAGATCTCTGACATTAAAATCAATACCAACTGTCGGCTAGATCCAATTCGGAGTACATTGTGTGCTTCTTCAAAGTTGTTGGTTGTGTAGCGATCTATAATTGAACTTTTGCCTACTCCTTGGTCGCCGAGAAACACTATTCTTAGTTTGGTGGAATTCTTGGTTGTGTTTGAAGATGCTATGCTCATTTATAATCCCTCGATACTTATTTATGAGCTCAATTAATAAAAGAGAAACTGCTGGATTCAAGCAAAGCGGTCGAATCTTCACCAAAGTTCCAGCATATTCTGAACAATATGCTCACCCTAAAAACTAGAGAGAGTGATCCACGATCGCGAAAAGCAGGTTGGAAATCAAAAATTTAAAGAGCGGCCCAAAGTAGGCACACAGAGGCTGGTGTTTCCCCCTCTTCTGCAAAGAGGATGGCGGGTGATAAAGACTTCGGGAAAGACGTTAGAGCAATTAATCTAAGCTATAAATTTGAATAGTTAAATTGAAAATTTTTGTTGAGGTTTGATAATTTATATCTGGAATGACCGCCACCACAAGGGAAGAGCACCTTTACTTGGCCAAAATCACAGAGCAGACTGAGAGGTTTGAGGACATGCTTGAAGCTATGAACAAAGTCATTGCTGCCAACGCCACCCTCAATGTTGAAGAGAGGAACCTCCTCTCGGTTGCCTACAAGAACACCATCGGCCCACGCAGAACTGCCTGGAGGGCACTCTCTTCCATCGAGAAAAAGGAAGAACAAAAGGGCTCCAAGAACATCGGCCTCCTCAGAGCTTACAAAAGCAAAATAGTGGGAGAACTCAACAAATACTGCAACGAGATGTTGAGTCTGATTGATAACCAACTTGTGCCTAAAGCCGAGGGTTCAGACGCCTACGTCTTTTTCTACAAAATGAAGGGAGATTACCACAGATACATTTCCGAATACACTTCTGGAGCCGAGAGAGAGAAGGCAGGAGATGCTGCCCATCAGGCCTACAAGTTGGCAACTGAACGTGCAGAAAAAGACCTCAAGACCACCCATCCCATCAGGTTGGGCCTTGCTCTTAACTACTCAGTTTTCCACTACGAGACCAAGAACGATCCCTCGAAAGCCTGCCAGCTGGCCAAGCAAGCCTTCGATGATGCCATTGCTGACATCGACCAAATTGAGGAAGACCAATACAAGGATGCCACCAGCATTATGCAACTGATCAGAGACAACCTCACCCTCTGGACCTCAGAACTCGAAGAAGACGGCGACAAATGATTTGAATGAATCATTATATATATAATTTTCTGGATCGGAAAGGCTAGTTTGGACACAATGGTCAAGTGGCCATCTTCTTGATGAAAGTTCTCAATGAAATCTTGTTTATATTAAGTTAGATGTTTCAAGTTGCCATGGCTGGTTGAAGTATTGAGCCAGATTGGGAATGATCTAGCAAGTATAGGAGATGTTGAGATCAATCAAGATTATTTGATCTTTTTCGATATATTCAATTATTGAAGGCA
>Ga0316217_10003029_pt1 | contig 19600 bp, 17 predicted proteins | sample 1anoAmetaG_FD_203633 | JGI IMG/M metagenome (GOLD analysis project Ga0316217, IMG submission 203633) | Freshwater microbial communities from Trout Bog Lake, Wisconsin, USA - 1anoA | ecosystem: Environmental > Aquatic > Freshwater > Lake > Hypolimnion/Profundal zone | place: USA: Wisconsin...
CCTCCTCGCCATATCTTTTGATTGATATGACTCGTCGTCGCTACTTGATGCGAGGCGAAAATCATGTCGTCGTGGGGCCATTGGCTTCTCACACACCCTCTAAGGCCACTCTGGCCAAATCAACACCGTGTGTGAGCATCCCACAGGTTTGGCATCCGAGGCTGAAGCCCCGATGCTTCACCCGTGACTACACGCCGGTGCCCCACCGGGGCGAAAGGCCGCGAATTTCCGGTGAAAAACCGCGCCAAGCACGGTGCCGGATCAATTGAGCACACCCTATTTCCGTTTCACCCACGCCCGCCACATTTGCCGGTAGGCCGCTTCCATGTTGGCGGTGAATTTACGGCGGTCCATCAGCGGCGAGGCTTGCACCTGGGCGCGAAGATTCTGGCGCAACGCCTGCAATCGTGGCCAATCGCTGGTGTGCCGCACCGCCAGTTGCACCAGTTGGCCGGCATCGCCGGCAACCCAGTCGGCCAAGCCGACGGTGTTTAAGATGCTCGTTCCGGCCCGGCCGGCGGTGGTGCCGCTGGTTTGGGTCAGCGCCGGTACGCCCATCCACAGCGCCTCGCAGGTGGTGGCGATGCCGTTGCAGGGCAACGGATCCAGCGCGATGTCGATTTGATCGTAAAGCCGTAAATACTGCTCGCGCGGGCAGCGATGGAGAAACTCAATTCTTCCGGCGAGAATGCCCAGCGCAAACATGAGCCGGTGTACTTGTTCGCACTGGCTCTTGGCCACCAGTTGTAATTTCAACTGCGAACCGGGTATCGCTTTCAACACTTGCGCCCAAGTTTTCAAACAGGTGTCGTTGATCTTCCACGGTGCGTTCAAACAGCCGAAAGTGATCGCACCCGGCGGCCGCGCCGCACACGCCGGGACATTGTCAATCAGCGGGTCGTAACATAGCCAGCAATCCGGCAGGCGGATGGCTTGCTCCGTGTCGAACGACTCATTGGCGTCCAGGGGATTCAACCGCGCATCGGTGATGCGGTAATCCATGGTGCCTAGCCCGGTGCTTCCGGGGTACGCCAGCCAGGTGGCTTGCACCGGGGCGGGTTTGCGGGCGAAAGTCAGCAGGCGGTTATTGGGCATGTGCATCGTCAAATCCACCAGGATGTCGATGCGATCATTGCGAATCTGGTTGGCCAGCGAGGCATCATCCATCCCCACGGTGTTGCACCAGCCGTCGGCATAGCCATGCAGGCGATGGGTGACGTCATCGGGGTGCAGCACGCCGGAATAACAATAGATGTCAAATGCCGCATGATCGTGCCCTTGCAGCAGCGGGACGATGAAATGCGCCTTGGATTGCCGATAAAAATCCGGCGAGACATAGCCGATGCGCAGCTTGCGCTCCGGCGTGCGATCGTTGTCAAACGTGCGGATGTATTTCTTGAGCGGCGCGGCGTGCAGCGCCTCCCAGTTTTTCAGTTCCGCGGCCAGCGCCGCCGGAGCGTACTTGGGATGAAACTGCTGCAAATAAATCCGATTGCTGTGCGCCTCGTGAAACGCGGGATTGATTTTCATGGCCCAATCCATGCAGTCCAAAGCTTCATCCAACTGCCCGGCATCGCGATGGGTCATGCCCAGGTTGTTCCAGGCCTCGGGAAACTTGGGGGCGAAGGACAGGCAATGCTGGAAGATTTGGATGGCCGCGTCGGTTTGCCCCAGCAGCCGCAGCAGATTGCCCAGATTGTTCAGCGTCAGCGGAAACGCCGGCTTGGCCATCACTGCCCGCTGATAAGCGCCGATGGCCAGGTGGATTTCCCCGCGGCGATTGTACAAATTGCCCAGGTTGTAATAGGCATCGGCAAACTTGGGGAAAAGCTCGACCGCCTTGCGGTAGGCGGCCAAGGCTTCATCCAACTGCCCGGCCTCTTCCAGCAGATTGCCCAGATTGTTCCAGGCTTCAAAATACTCCGGCTTCAGCGCGATCGCCTGCCGCACCGCTTCCAGCGCTTGTTCCTTCAGCCCGCGGTAACGCAGCACCATCGCCAGGTTGTAATACCACTTGGCTTGGGGCAGGTCGGCAATCAATTGCCGGTACGCCGCCGCGGCGCGATCCAGCAGTTCACCGGCACGCGGATCGCCTTTTTTCACGGCGATCATCCCCAGCAGGGTCAGCGCGTCCTGATGATTGTGCTGCTGCTGGAGGATTGGCCGCAGCAGTTGCTCGGCTTCATCCAGCCGGCCGGATTCGCTTAAATCCAACGCTTGGCTTAGGGATTGTTCAATGTCAACGATTTCGCTCATGAGGGTTCCATAGTCGATTCCGCCGTGCTGGTTTCCTGCAAGCCCACGGCAACCGCGGGCAGAATGCCGCGCTGAATGTAAATCGGCCGGACGATTTTCCGCAGCCCCGGCAAGGCGAAGGCGTAAATCACCGCGGCGATCAACGTCACGCAGGAGAAGAGGATAATCGTATGCGCCGCGCCGGCAACTTTATCACCGGTGGTCAGGGTAAAATGCCGCGCCACCGCCCCGGCCAACAGCAGGCCAAACGGCGTGGCGCCGACAAACGCCATGGAATACAGACTCATCACCCGCCCGCGTTTATCATCCGGCGCTAAGGTCTGCAAGATGGTATTAGCGCCGGCAAAATTGGTGAGCATCGCCCAGCCGGCAAACGGCAGGATCAGCAGCGCCAGCCACAGATGATGGCACAGCGCAAAGGCGATGGCCGCCAGCGGATAAACGGCCGAGGCAATGGCGATCATTCTGCCCAGCCCGACGACGGATTTGCGTGCCGCCAGCAAGAGCGCGCCGGTGAGCGCGCCGCACGCTGAGGCCGCGCCCAGAATGCCATAAACCACCGCGCCGCGTTTATCATTGCCGCCGAAAGCCATGCCGAAAATCGGCATCAGCGCCATCATTGCCGGCAGGGCGGTGAGCGAGATGGTGGCCATCAGCATCAACAGCGCCCGCATCGGCACGAAATTCCACACGTAGCCAATTCCTTCGCGCAATTCGGCCAAAACACTGCGCGGCGGCTTGGGGGGCCGCGGGGTGATCTTCATGGCCATTAGCGCCAGGATCACCGCAATGTAGCTCAGCCCATCCAGCAGAAAACACCAGCCCGGTCCCACACTGGCGAAGAGCAATCCCGCCAGCGCTGGCCCGATCAGCCGCGCCCCGTGGACCATGGTGGAATTCAGCGCGATGGCGTTGGGCAGATCCTCACGGTCGGTCACCATCTCGATCACAAACGCCTGCCGGCCCGGCATGTCGATGGAATTAATGATCCCCTGGCAGGCGGCCAGGACAATCACTTCCGGGATGGTGATGATGTGCAGCAATGCCAGCACCGCCAGCGCCAACGATTGCAGCATGGAGAGCGTTTGCGTGATGACCAGCAGTTTTTGCCGGTTGATCCGATCCACCCAAACCCCGGCCCAGGGGGCGAGAAAAAATAGCGGCACTTGCCCGGCAAACCCAACCACGCCCAGCAGCCAAGCCTTCTGGTGCTCATCCTTGGTCAGCAGATACGCCAGCAGCGGCGTGGCCGTGTTGGTAAGAAAGGTGCCGATCAGGGAAATGAGTTGTCCGCCGAAGAACAGGCGGTAATTACGATGCCGCAGCGCCCGGGTGATGTTCATGCCGCGGAGGCCGCCGTTGAGCGCAGAGGTTGTCGGGGCAGGTTCAGCCATACGCCAAAAACCCGGCGGAGCCAATCGGCGTTGCGACCGCCAGCATTCACTCTTCATCCTCGCTTTGCAGCTCCGACGCCTTACCGCCAAACAACGCCGTGCCGATCCGCACCAGCGTGGCGCCCTCGGCAATGGCCAGTTCGAAATCGTGGCTCATGCCCATGCTTAAATGCCGCAGGTTGGCCCCGCCGATCTTGTGCCATTTCATTTCTTCAAAAACTTCGCGGGTGCGGGCAAAGGTGCGGCGGATACGCTCGGGGGCCGCGTCCAGCGCCGCCATGGTCATCAAACCGGCCATTTGCAAATTGGGCATCGAATCGATCTGTTCGGCCAGATGCACCGCCGCGCCCACCGCCACGCCATATTTGCTCGGCTCTTCCGAGGCATTCAATTGCAGCAGCACCGGAACCTTGTGGTTGATTTTGGCCGCCTGCACGTCCAGTTCCTCCGCCACGCGCAGGCTGTCCACGCTATGCACCATGGCGATCACCGGTAACGCCTGCTTCACCTTGTTGCGCTGCAAATGCCCGATCATGTGCCAGCGGATTTTCAGCGGGGCCGTGCCGTCGCCATGAATCTGCCGCCGCTGCAAAAATTCCGCGATTTGCCCGGCGCGCATCACCAGTTGCTGCACGCGGTTTTCACCCAGATCGGTCACTCCCAGCCCGAGTAATTCGCGGATTTGCTCCGGGGCGGCGTTCTTGCTGACCGCCACCAGGGTTATTTCCCGCGGATCGCGGCCAGCCTTGGCGGCCGCGGCGGCAATCCGTTGCTTGATTTCATCCAACCGCTCGGCGAGCGGCGTTCGCTTGGCCACGTCAACGCTCCTTCATATCGTGTCAAGCGGAATGATAAGGCGGCGGCGGCGGAATACCAAACGGGCAATAGGCGGTTCAATCCTGGAACAGATTGGAGGTGAATTGCCAGCTTCCACCCATGATAATCAGATTCCGCTGTCCCGCCGGCATCGAAAGGGCTTGATTCCCACCGTAATCATCGGTGCTCAGAAAAATACAATCGCACGGAAAATAGACGCGATGGCCGCCGCCATCATAACCGCCCACAGGAAACTCGTAGACCTCCGGCATCGTGACCGCCGGGACAATGGCGGGACACGTGTACCAACTGACCGAACCATCCAGGTGCCCGCAATTACCGCCGACGGGAACGCTGCCGTTGAAACCGTGTCCCCAGGTTTCCATCGGTCCGCCCGTCGTCGAACCGTTGAAGCAGTACTTATCCAGGCTGGGAATAGCGACGTTGCTGGTCAGGCGGTCGCACCAGATGGTGGGGTTACCACCGGGGATCGGGCCAACCGCCGGGCCATAACCATTGCGCATCTGCTTGGCGGCAAACAACGTGCGCTGCACGGTCATGCGCACCTCGGGGATCGTGAGCGTGCCGTTGGCTTCATACGTGCTTCCCCCGGCGACGTAAGAATAGCCGATGCGATAGGTCGGCCCGTAGCTGCTGTTGGCCGGGCAAAGCAGCACCGGCGGCATCTGGCCCGGCCCCAAACCGGTCCAATAGCCATTGTAATAGGCCTCTTTGTCCGGTGACCCTTGTATCCACGTGCCCAATCCCGGCGGGACATTGTACGGGGCGGAACTGTCGGGACTATGCACGCCGGCATAGGTCGTGAACAGCGACCACATGTCCAGAAACGATGATGGTGTCGATCCGTAGCTGCCTTGGATATTCCCGTAGTTGAACTGGCTGTTGGGCGTGCCTTGCCAGTCACCGAAACTGGCCATGTAGATGGCCTGGCTTAAGAAACATGGTGTCTGCCGCGGTAACTGGCCCTGGTTATCCCCGGCATATTGAATGGTGAAAAGGCAAAGCTGCCGCAGATTGCTGGCACAGGCAATCTTCAGGGCCGCCGCGCGAGCCTTGTTCAGCGCCGGCAGCAGGATGGCGATGAGGATCGCGATGATGCCGATCACCACCAGCAGTTCCACCAAAGTAAAGCCGCGATGTTTCTTGAGCATCTCCGTATCTTTTCGATCTCACCTCGCGCGTCAACTGGCAACGCCTCGTCAGTTCGGGATGACGTTGGCGGTGTATTGGAAGTCCGCGCCCATTTGCACGTAGCCGCCGCTCATGCCAAACCCGCCGCGATTGCCATCGTATGGGTCGGTGGCTAAAAGTATGCAGTCGCAGGGGATCCAATAGAATTTTTGGTTGGTTGGCTCGCCATCATAAGCGCCGCCGGGATAGACGTAGATATCCGGCGTCGTAAATTGCTGCTGCGATCCATTGGTCACCCAGCCGACGTAGTTGGGGCTGCAACTGTACCAACTGACCGAGCCGTCGATGTGGCCGCAGTTGCCGCCGGCGGGGGTGCTGCTGTTGATGGAGCCATGGCCCCAGGTTTCCGCGGCGGAACCAATCAAGAAACCGTCAAAATAATTGGAGCCGGAACAACCCCCAGGGACGTAGTTGGTGGTCAGGCGGTCGCACCAAATGGTGGGATTACCGCCGGGGATGGCCGTGCCGCCGTTGCGCGTCGCTTTGGCGGCGCGCATCAGGGTTTGGGCGGTCATCCGCACCGCCGCAATGGGCGTCGTGGTGAATGCGGTTACGCCTTCAGCACTGGTTCCGCCGGCCACATAAGAAAAGCCGATGCGATAGGTCGGCCCGTAGCTGCTGTTTCCGGGGCAAAGCAAAACCGCCGGCATCTGGCCCGGCCCCAGGCCGGTCCAATAGTTGCTGGGCCAATTGTTTGGGTTCAGAGCTGTGTACGTACCCAAGCCGGTCACCACGTTGGGATAGTTGGATGGGTCGGGGCTGTTGAGGCGGACGTAGGTCGTGAACAGGTTCAACATATCCGAGAACCCGTTTTGATACAGGGCGTTGCCCGAGGTTCCCAAGGGGCCACCGCCACCGTTCGGACTGCCTTGCCAATCACCGATAATCCCCAATTCGACGCCCGTGCCAGGCCCCAGCATTGGCTGCCGCGGTAACTGACCCTGGTTATCTCCAGCGTACATGATCGTGAACAAGCAGAGTTGCCGCAGATTGCTGGCGCAAGCCACCTTCTGGGCGGCGACACGTGCTTTATTCAATGCCGGCAGCAACAGCGCGATGAGGATCGCGATGATGCCGATGACCACCAGCAATTCAACCAACGTAAAGCCACGGCGTTTTTTGGACATGCCTGTATCCTTTGCAGCCAACTATACCAATCGACGTTGTTCAAGGTCGAAATGACCTGCCAATTATACCCACCGGCGGCGAATTTGTGGCAATCCAATCCAGCTTATTCACTGCCCAGCGGCTTTGCCGGTGAACCATGGCTTGGCATTGGCATCGGTTTTGAAGAACTTGAGCAATTGCGCCACCACTTTCTGTGCGCCCGATTCGCTGGGATGCGTACCGTCGCCGCCGAGGTCTTCGGCATTCCACACCAAGTCGTCAATGGCCCGGCCCTTGACGCCATCGGCCCACAAATACGGCCCCCACAACGCCAGCGGCGCTTTCACGTTGCCCTTGGCCGGGTCGGCATTGAGCGACGGATCGCTGGCTTGCAGCGCGATCAAGCCGCGCACTGCAAACGCCCCTTCGTATGCGTATGGCTCAGGATTCAAAGCGGTATGGGCGTAACCGCCATAAATGCGGCTGGAGACAAACGCCAGGCGAAGATTGGGATAACGGGCCTTGGCCAGCTTGAGGATTTCGGCGTTGTCATCGCGCAGCACATCGCTGTGGCGCGGAAATTCACCGAACGTGGACGGCATCTTGATCGCCTGCTTGATCCACAAAACCTCGACCTGCGGTGGCGCTGCGCCCGCCGCGACCAAGCGACGGTCGGCCTCCGCCCAAGAATTCTTGCCGGCCTCGCCAATCCACGCCGCCGCGTCCCGGCCGCCCTGCGCGCCGTCCACGATCCACAGCGCTGCCGATTTTGCGGCATCATCGTCGGCCACGCGTTTGAAACGCGAAAACTCCCCGGTGGTGTTGGACATGCCCACCGACATGAGAACGATATGCCCATCCGCCGCCGGCTGACCGGCGGCATTCAGCGGCACCACTTTGGCGGCCAGCGCCGCGGCCAATTTGGCCAGCTCGCCACTGGGAGCATTGCCGCCGTCGGGATACAGGCCACCGCCCACGCCTTTGTATTTTTGATCGGGCTTGAAATCGGTCAGGGGCGTCATGCCGGTGGATTCGCGTGGCGGTGGTGGCGGCGTGGGTTGGCTGGTGCCGCGATTGCCGCCTGGCTGCGGTTGTTGCGGTTGCTGGCGATTGTGCTCGGCAATGGCCCGATTCAGATAGGCCTGATCCTCCGCCGAAAGTTGTTCCCCGCGCATGGCCCGCTGGTGCAATTGTTGGGCGCGGTTCCAGTCGATCGGCTCATCCGCCAGCACGGCCGACATGCCGAGCAGGCCGACGAGCACCATGGCGATTAGACAACCGATTTGACGCAAAGCATCTGAATACAGCATACGTTTCCTCCGAGGCAAGGCCTGCACGGTCATGTTTCGGCCACGTTGGCAAATCACGGCGCGCAATCCCACCGAGTTCAACATTTAATCAAACGCCGACCGAACCTAATTATTTCCCCGCCACCCGGCTTTTGGCGTGTACCAACGCCGCCACCGATTCCACCAACTGTTCTTCGCTGAGCGTGGCGGTGTTGTAAGTGGCGTCAAAAGTGGTGGGATCGAGCGAGGCATGTGCCCAATAGCGTTTGAAAAACGCCGCACGATTGGCTTCGGTGCGTTTGACATGTTCGGCGGCGGTGGCAGAGTCGCAGTTTAGCTTGCGGGCCATGAAGTTGATGCGCCAATCCAGCGGGGCGACCAGGCGGATATGGATGCCGCCGGGCATGGCACGGGTGATGAAAACCCCGCCGACGCCGACGATGACCACCCGGCCGGCCAGCGCCAGGGTACGGATGGTTCCGGCCAGACGGCGATAGACCTGGATTTCGCTGACACCGCCGGGGCTGACGGTGATGCCTTCGATCACATCGTCCAGCCAGGTGTGGCGCCTTTCGCCCAGGCACTCGACAAGTTGGGTGGAGATGTGGTTGTCATGGGCGACTTTGTCCACCAGTTCGCGATCCCAGCAGGTCCAGAGAGCATTTTCGTGGGCGGTTTTATTGAAATGCTCAACCAGCCACTTGGCCAGCGACCAGCCGCCGGCGCCGGCTTCGCGGGCGATGGTGATAAACGGCAGGGCCGGCGGCGGGACGCCGGGATGATGCGGCGTTGGCCCGGTGGCCGTGGCACGTAGCGAACCAATGATCGGCCGGATCTGCGCGTGAAGAGTTGATTCAATTCCGATAGCCATGGCTCCTCCCAAGTTAGGTGATCGCCATCACGTTATTCAATTGTAGCCCCGCAGGTACATGCGGGGCTTTCGGCGGCCATTATTTCAATTCCACCGTCCAATAGGCGGTGTCCAAGAACTGTTTCCAACTGCTGTAACGCTGGTCGGCCAGGCGAATGTTGATCACCGGGCTGCGCTTGGGCTTGACCGGCTTGGTAATCACATGCATGTGCGCCTGCTCGGGGGTGCGGCCGCCCTTTTTCACGTTGCAACGCACACAGCAGCAGACGATGTTTTCCCAGGTGCTCTTGCCGCCCTGGCTTTTGGGCACCACGTGGTCCAGCGACAGTTCGGGGGTGGGCATCTTCTTGCCGCAATATTGGCAGCGGTTGGAATCGCGGGCGTAAATGTTGCGGCGGTTGAATTTCACTTCCTGCCGCGGCAGCTTGTCATACCCCAGCAGGCGGATAATCCGCGGCACGGCGATCTGGAAGCGCACGGTATGAATCCAATCGAAGCCATCAGGTTCAAACTCGGCTTTAAGCTGGCTGATCTCGCGCCAGCCTTCAAAGTCAAAATTCTGCCAACGGCTCTGGCCCTGGGCATCGGTTTCGATATGCACCACTTCGGCCAATTCGCGGCACAGCAGCGAAAACGCTCGCCGCACGTTAATCACCCGCACCGCCTGGTAGTAGCGATTCAAGACCAGAACGTTGGCGTTGAGCGCGGTAGCGCATGCGCCAGAAGCGGAAAGAGGTTGGAGCGGCGGTTCAAAAAACATCTTGCCAAGTCCTGAATCTCGACGGCTCCGCATTCTAACCAGCAGACGGATGCAAGGCCAGTGTCGTGGAGCGGGTTAACACAGCATTTGCACAACGCAAGCACAATATTCATGGTGAGTGGTTAGCCGCGACGCGGAGGAACGGTACTCCGTCCCGTAGCGGAGCGTGCTTCCATTTGGCATTCGGCAATTGGCATGCGGCATTGCCCCTATGTTTCCACCCTCCTAAACGGCGGCCGTTGCCCGATCACCATGATCTGGCTCCACCAGCGCATCACCAGCACCGACATATAGGCAATCGGCAAATACACCAGCAGCAGCAATCCCGGCAGGATGCCGACGTAGCCGATAACGAAGCAGGAATCGTAGACGATCAGCCAGAGCAGGCCGAAGAGCATGAGGGTCTGTCCGGCGGCGCGGGTGTTGGCGTAACGGATGCGAATCAGCAAGGCGATGAACAGGAACAGCACGACCGCGGCTAAGGGGACCAATAGGCCGGGCGAAAGGGACAGGGCTTCAATCATGTCCTGGCCGCGCTGCTGGCGTCGCCAATAAACCAGGCTGACGGCGAAGATATCGAAAGCGGCCAGGCCGCCGAACACCGACCACCAATGGATTTTTTGCAGGGCGGGACGTTTTTGTTCCCAGTGATAGGCGACGGCTGACAAGATGGTGACGTGGTTGAGCAGCAGCAAGGGATGCCACAACACCGGTAGCGCCGGCGCGGCGATGCAGGCGTGGAAGAAGCGCACCAATCCCAGGGTAATCAGCCCGGGGGCGACCAGATATTTTCCGGCGTAATCGTAAAAGATAATCAGCGCCCCGGTGAAAACCACCAAGGCCAGACTGATTTGATTGGGCGGCTGATTTCCCCAGCGGCCATTGGCGTAATAAGCGCCGGCCACCAGGGCCATCAGGCCAAGCAGACCGCAGATAAAATGGGCGGTGATGACGCCAATGCGTCCGCTGGGAAGAGGCCGATGGGCCGCGAGCTGGCGATCGCGGCGTTGATCGATGATATCGTTCAGGCTCATGCCGAAGCCGTACAGCCCGATGGATACCAAGGCCATCGACACACATTGCAACAAATCCAGCGATTGCCAGACCGGATGTCCGGCACGTTGGGCGTCTTGCCCAAACGGCTGGTTTTGCGCCCAGAGAAGCAACTCGCACCCGCTGTCGGCCAAAGCCGTAGACACCAGCGCCATGCGGGTGAGTTGCAAAACGGGCAAAAGGCGTTGAGATAGCGACAGCACACCCACAAGCTACCGTCGCATCTCAAGTCTGCAAAGGGCTAAGACTCCGGCCACACCACATTGCCTCAGAGCCTGCCCGGCAGAACACCACCCACAAGCACCCACTATTCGTGAAGCCGACCGGCTTTGGCTTTCACCAAAGCCGGCGGCTGTTTTCGTCCCTGCTTATCGTTAAGCCATCTCGCCGCGGACGTACTGATCGTGCAGATAGCCCGTGAGGCGATGGATCAAATTTTTGGTGGCATCGCGCCAATCGGCCGATTTGGCATGGAAAATCGTCGGAGCATTTCCCGACCAAATCGTGGCGATCACTTCAATTTGTTTACCGCAGCGATTTAAGCTGATGCTCATAAAGCATTTGGTCATCCGCTGCGTATACTTGATCGACCGCCGCAGCCAGCTTAGAAGCTGCTTGCGTTGTGACGGTTTGAGAAGCACATTTCCGGCGTTAAGCTGAATCATGCCAACTCTCCTTTGGGTTCGATCGCGATCAGTTGGAATAAGCATAGGCAAGCAGTGTGCCAATTGATTTCCACGGGTAAAAATGCGGATCGAGTGCTGATAAGTACGGCAAGGTGGCCGGGACTGCCTATTTTTCGTCGTGCCACGAAGATGAAACCCACACTTGGCAATGGTAAGGTAGGCGGCGCTATGAAATCTTTCCCGACTTTTTCCGAAATTCGCGGCTTGATCGAGTTGGCCAAGCAGGAAGACCTTGGCAGCGACGACATCACCAGCCGCTTGATGATCGCCCAAGACGCCATCGGTGTGGGCACGCTGGTGCAAAAGGGCGTGGGCATCGTCGCCGGGCTGCCGATCGTGGAGATGATTTGCCAGGTGTACGATGAGCGTTTGCGCGTCGAGCAGATCCCCGGGTTTCATCTGGAAATCATCGAAGGCCGGTTTAGCGATGCCCGCACGATGCCGCTGCTGCGTCTGCGCGGGCCAATGCGTTCGCTGCTGGCGGCCGAGCGGGTGATCCTGAATTTCTTGCAGCACCTGTCCGGCGTGGCCACGCAAACCGCGCGGTACGTTCGTCGCGTGCATGGCACCGGCGCCAAAATTTTCGATACGCGCAAAACCCTGCCCGGCTTCCGCCTGCTGGAAAAATACGCCGTCCGCAAAGGCGGCGGCTTTAACCATCGCCTGGGGTTGTACGATGGCCTGCTGGTGAAAGACAATCACCTGGCCCACCTGGCCACCAGGGATTTGCCGGCCTACTTGTCCGGCGTGGTCCAAAAAGCTCGCGGCGAAAAACCGGGGTTGTTTATTGAAGTGGAAGTGGACAGTCTGGAACAGCTTGCCGAGGTGATCAAAGTGGATGGCATCGACGTGGTGTTGCTGGACAACATGGATTGCCCGCACATGAAACAAGCCGTCGAGCTGCGCAACCAGCACGATGGCATGTTGCAACTGGAAGCCAGCGGCGGGGTCACGCTGGAAACCGTGCGCAGCATCGCCGAAACCGGTGTGGAACGCATTTCAGTCGGCGCAATCACGCATTCGGCGACGGCGCTGGATATTGGGCTGGATGTGGAATGAAGGGGGAATGAAACGTAAAACGTGATAAAGCAAACGCATTTGTCACGTTTCACGTCTTCACGTTTCAGCCCCACGTTTCACGTCTTCACGTTTCCGGGTTTCTCCCGCACATCCCTTGGCCCAGGTTGAATGTTCAGCGGCAGGACAATCCAGAACGTGGCGCCGTGGCCCGGCGCGCTGGTCAGGCCGATTTTACCGCCTAACAGCAAGGCTAATTCGCGGGAGATGGCCAGGCCCAAGCCGGTACCGCTGTGCTGGCGGGTGGCCGAGCCGTCAATCTGGCGGAATTTCTCAAAGATCATCTGGTGTTTGTCAGGATCGATGCCGGGGCCTTGGTCGGTGACGCTGATACGCACACCGGCTTCGTCCAGGTTCGCCTGTAAATCGATTTGCCCGCCTGGCGGGGAGAATTTGATCGCGTTGGAAAGAAAGTTGTACAGCATCTGCTGGAGCTTAGCCGGATCGGTTTGAATGATCGGCACGCCTTCCTGCACCAGCGGCACGATCGTGAGTTGCCGCGGTTCACACAGCGGCTTGAGCAGGTTGATCAGGCCTTCAAACACATCGCCCAGCGACAGCGGTTCGGAACGAACTTCCATCTTGCCGGCTTCAATCTTGGCCAGATCGAGCAGATCGTTAATCAGATCGAGCAGATTTTTTCCGCTGGATTGGATGTTCTGCACATAGCGGGCGGATTTGGCATCCGGTGCCGCCGCGGCGTCTTTCAAAAGCTCGGCAAAACCTAAAATGCTGTTCAGCGGCGTACGCAGCTCGTGGCTGACATTGGCCAGGAATTCGCTCTTGAGGCGGTTGGATTCGTAAAGGGCCACATTGCTTTGGGCAAGCTGGTCGAGTTTCAGGTCCAGGGCTTTATTGATCGATTTCAGTTGGTCGGAGGAGGTTTTCAGATTGCGCAGCATGGCATTGATGGTTTGGGATAGTTGCTGAAATTCATCGCCGGTGCTGATGTCGGCACGGATGTCCAGATCGCCCTGGCTCACCTTCTGGGCCGTATCCTGGAGCACGCGCACCGGCTGCAAGATCACCCGCGTGGTGATGAGATAAAAGACCACGATGGCCACCACACCGGCCATGGTGCCGGCGATCAGGATGAACAGGCGGTTGACGAAAAACTGATTTTCATCCACGCCGGGAATATCCATGCTGATGATGGCCGCCAATTCGCGTTTGCTCGGCATGGTGGTCGGGCGGTTGACCGGGCGTGTGGCAGCCCCGCTGCCAACAGAAGTCGTGACGATGGAAAATCCGCCGGCGCTGCCATGGCACACCAGGCAGGAGGCATCGACATAAACCGGCTTGGCATAGCGATAGCGATCTTCACCGTGGAAGCGATATTCTTCGCTGAGGTGGGTGAGATCCGGCTGCTGGAGAAAATTGCGCAAGGCACGTTTTTCAAAATGCCGGATGTCCAAGTGCGGATAGTTACCGTGCGGAACGTCGTTAGCGGCAATCAACCGGGGCGATATATATAATGACGTGGCCGCGGTTGGCTGGGCTGCCGGCAGCGCGGCCGGCAAGCGGCTGGCATGCTGCATCAGCAGTTGTTGCGCCAAGGCTTCGCCGGCATGTTGGTTCATGTCGTGCAGCAGGGCGTTGATGCGCTGCCAGGGCACCAGCAGCGTGGCTGCGGTGATCAACACCACGGCGGTGCCGTACAGGATCTGGCACTTGGCGGCCAGCGGAATCTGAATTTGGCGAAATCGCTTTAACATGCCCAAAACGATTGTATCGGTCTAAAATGAACAATGGCACTGGCGGCACCGGAATTTCTGCCGGATAATTTCGATAATTGTGCGAATCCGGCAAGCGTGGTAAACAATGGTGGTAACGAGTTCGATGAATTTACAAGAGCCGAGGCCGTCCATGAACAATTCGGGCCGAGTGCTCGTGGTTGAAGACCACGAGGCGGAACGCAAAGCCGTCAGCGCCATCCTGAAGAGCGAAGGGTTTGTCGTTTCCGTCGCGGAAAACGCCGACAAAGCCTTGGGCTACATGGATGAAGACATCGACGTGGTGTTGAGCGACCTGCAAATGGGCAGCGTGAGCGGGATCGATCTTTTGCAGCTCTGGAAAAAAAAGAAGCAGGATACGCAGTTTATCCTGCTCACCGGCCATAGCAGCGTCAACACCGCCGTCGAGGCGATCAAGGCCGGGGCTTATGATTATTTAACCAAGCCGGTCAATCCCGATGAACTTGTGCTGTTGATTAAACGGGCTGTGGATTCGGTGCGCAAAGACCAGGAAATCGATAATCTACGCCGCCGGTTGGATCAGAAGTTTGGCTTGGACCAAATTGTCGGCCAATCGCGCGGGATGAAAGACGTTTTTGCCAAAATCCAGCGTGCGGCCGTCGTCGATAGTACCGTGCTGATCCTGGGTGAAAGCGGCACTGGTAAAGAGTTGGTCGCCCAGGCTTTACATCACAATAGCCCGCGTAAGAAAGGGCCGTTTGTGGCCGTCAACTGCGCCGCCGTGCCTGCCACGCTGGTGGAAAGCGAATTATTCGGCCATGTGCGCGGAGCGTTTACCGGCGCTACCGACCGCCGGATCGGCCGGTTCGAGCAAGCCGATGGCGGTACGCTGTTTATCGACGAAATCGGCGATTTTGAGCTTGGATTGCAAGCCAAGCTGTTGCGCGTGTTGGAATCACCGACGATCACGCCGGTCGGCGGGCATGAAGAGCGCAAGGTGAACGTTCGCGTGCTGGCGGCCACCAGCCGGGATATCCGCAAAATGGTGGATGAAGGTAAATTCCGCGAGGATTTGTTCTACCGGTTGAACGTGGTGACCATCAATATTCCCCCGCTGCGCGAGCGGCCGGATGATATTCCCATCCTGGTCGAGCATTTCCTGAAGGAAATCACCGAACAGAAACACACCTTGGCCCATCGGGTATCGCATGAAGTGATCGCGCGTTTTGAGGCCTACCGCTGGCCCGGTAACGTGCGCGAGTTGCGCAATGCCTTGGAAAGCATGATTGTTCTGGCCGACAGTGAAATGCTCACCGAGTTGGATGTTCCCGATCGCATTGCCAAAGGCGGCGGGGAATCAGGTCCACCGCGGCAAATTCCTGCGGGCATGACCATGGAAGAGCTGGAAAAGCTGGCGATCATTAAGGCTTTGGAGCAGAGTCAGGGGAACCGCACTCATGCCGCCGAAAAGCTGGGGATATCCGTGCGCACCTTGCAGCGTAAACTCCAGCAGTACGACTTGGAAAGCCGCCGCAAAGACGACGAAGTTCAACCCAATACCCAACCAGACGCTGCGACAATGTGACGCTGCTGCGACAGAATGACATTTGGAGCGGCCCATCATAATTGGCTTTATTTTGATAAACAATCGTTTGCAGCAGTCCAGTTCGTATTGATCGCCGCTGGTACGGACTTTGCCATATCTCCTTCCACAGGTCCGAATTGACGGGCTGACAACGTGGCTCCAACGAAAGTGAAGGAGTTTTTTATGTCGATCAGTATTGATATGTTTGCGGCTGAAGGACAGTTCCAGAAGTTTGATCCGTACGCGGAGCCGGTCAAGCGGGTTCCGATGTTCCATTTGGAGTGCCGCAGTTGCGGGTACGAGCCGGAAGACACCGTCGTACCGCCGCGCGTATGCCCCAAATGCCACGGTGAATCGTTCGTGCGGTTCAAGAAGCCCGGCAGCCTGCTGGCCAACGCCGAACGCCAATACCACTCCTGATATTGAAAGCCCACCTTTAGCTAAGGGTGGGCTTTTTGGTTAATTCGTCAAACGATCCCACCTTGGGCAACTCGCCCACCAGTGGACGGACGTATTTCTTGAACGCCTCGGTGATGTTGTTGCCGTTCTCGATGTAGGATGGATCCATGTGCTTGGTTTCCCGCGCCACGGTCGCCAGCGGCGTCAGGAACGTCTCGATCTTGTACACATCGCCCGCGGCCCGTCGCATCGCCACGCTGCCTTCCAACTGGCCTTCGGTGGCATATTTCACCGCCAACTTGCCAACCAGCCGGGCTTCGGTGGCGTCGGTTGGGCTGACAAATCCGGGGAAGCTCCGCTGCAAATAGCCAAACGTATCCGCCCGCACGCGCAGCTTCTTGCCGGCCGGCGTGGATAACTTCCGCTTGATCAATTCCGCCAGGAAATCGCCCAACGCGCCCGTGCCTGACAACTGGATATTCCCATGGCTGTCGCGGTCCACGTTCTCCGCCATCGATTCCGCCCAAGTCTTGCCGTCCGGCTTGGCAATCCCTTCGCTGGCGGCAATCAGGCAGCGGCCATATTTGCTGTAAACCCGATCCACATCACCCAGGAACTTCTCTTCGCTCAAGGTCGCTTCCGGCACGTAAATCAAATGCGGGCCGTCTTCATCATGCGCCCGCGCCAATACCGAAGCGGCGGTCAAAAAGCCCGCGTGCCGGCCCATGATGATGTCCACCTTGATGCCCGGCAAAGAGCGGTTGTCATAATTGTCGCCCATGATCGCCGCCGCCACGAATTTCGCCGCCGAGCCATAGCCCGGCGTGTGATCGTGAACGCGCAGATCGTTGTCGATGGTCTTGGGAATGTGGAACACGCGCAGTTCGTAATTGTTGGTCTTGGCCAGATCGTGAACGATGCGGGCGGTGTCGGCCGAATCGTTGCCGCCGATGTAGAAGAAATAGCGCACGTTGTTCTTGGCGAACGACTGGAAGATTTTTTCGCAGTAAACCGCGTCCGGCTTATCCCGCGTCGAACCCAATGCCGCCGCCGGCGTGGCGGCGATGCGTTCCAGCAGATCGTTATTGATGCCATTGAGCGGGATGAAATCGCTGTTGATGATGCCGCGCACACCATGCTTGGACCCCAGCAGCTTTTCAATCTGCGGTGCCTGGCCCATCGCCTGAATCACCCCGACCAGCGATTGGTTAATGACCGAAGTCGGCCCGCCGGATTGCCCGATGACCGCATTACCTTTGAGTGTACTCGCCATAAAAATCCTGCCTTTGTATGTAAGAGAATAAAAAAACCGCGGGAATGATAGAGATTTGGCGGCGTGGTTCAAGCGGGAGGGGCAATCTGAAATCTGAAATCTGCAATTTCATGCACATGATGGCTAGTTATGCACTCCGCGTTTCGCCCTTCTTGGGGTCGTACAATTAAACCTCGGCATTGAGGGCATTTGCAATTTGGGTGACGGTTTCCTCGGCGTGGCCGACCGTACCACGCACGATAAGACTGCCGGCGTGGTATTCGATTTCGCACGGCCCGCTTTGACCTTGGAAAATGGCGCTGCCGGGTGGTGAGCGGAACACGGTGGGCTGCTTTGTGAACGGATTGATGCCGCGCCATTCGGTCGGTGGTTTTGCCGTTATGACCGACGACGACGACAAATACGCAAGCCATTCGTCGAGCGGAATTTGGTTGTCGGCGGACACCGGCCTACGCCGAACAATGAAGATGGGGTCGTCGTGGTGCATAACCTATCACAATTGCGTTCGGTGCTTAGCGCCCAAGCTTCCCTTCACGCCGGTAGTCATATCTTCCATTTCCCCTTTCGATTCGTCAATCCATACCGAAAATATCGACAGCCTGTAAACGGCCGTCGTTCAGACAGCAACCGTAGGGTCTGCTTTAGCAGACCGGTTATTTTTTGCCGATCAACACAACGAATAACCGGTTCGCTGAAGCGAAACCTGCGGGAATTATCCTCTTGCGGCGAGCCGCGTGATGCCTTTCGGCGACGACCTGGCCAAATAGACCAAATCACCGTCGTGAAATCCCCAAATGAAAAGGCAGTCCCAGTTAACCGCGATGCGCTCAAGTGCTGCGGCGAGAACAATCCCGCTGTATCCAAAGAAAAACAGGTAATCGCCTAAATTGCCTGTGTGATAATCTAAGCCGAGCTTCTGATAGGCCTTGTGGACCTCGTACATCCCTTCGATCAGATAGCTTTCGCCGCGCTGCTCCAGATGGTATGCCCAATCCATGTTTAGTGTTGTTGGGTCCGCAGCGATGGTCATGCCAATCTCGATGTTTTTGCCATTACCTTGATGTTCGTTGAGTGTGTCCAGGCCAAGGTAGACACCGGACGGTCGAAACTCGAAAATGCTTTCCTTCAGCCACGCACCGGCGAGCAATACGTCCGCTTCCACATCCGGCATTCGGATTTTGTCCCACACTGCGGACGGCATCGCATACCTGCCGATCTCTCGAAGGGCGTTGAACGACCTGCGGTGATCGCCACCTTTACGCACCACGCTAAGGATATCCTGATACGGGATCGTCATGGTGGTATAATACCTCAAGATGTCGCGCCCAGCCGGCGGATATTGCGGGAACTGTTAACTGTAACGCCCGGTTATTTCGGCAGCCGGACTGCGGGAATGTTGGCGAGGCTGTCTTTCCATGCCCACATTGCGTCAAATTCTTCACAATCAAGTTGGCAGTCATCACGTAGCGGCAGCGCCCCAAAGGAGTTGCGGGCGAGCGCATCGGCCATAATCAATAATAACGTCTCGCCGAATACTTTGGTCACTGCGGCATCGCCAGCGCCGGAAAAAGTTGGCATATTCGCCTTCCCAGAGTTCTTTCATGCGCACCACGCTGGTCGGCGACAGACCTGAACCATCGTGGCCCAGACACGCCAAGGCTTCGGGGAAGTCGCTGGTGGAAATCCCTTTCAGATACAGCCAGGGCACCAGTTCGGCGATGGCTTTGGTCTTCCGCAAATACGGCGGCGGAATCTGGGAAGTAAAACGCATCCGCTGGCCGGATTCGTCGATCCGCTGGTCGTTCACCCGCGGCTGCCGCACTTCAATGGTGCCGTTGCCGGTTTGAAGGTTGCGGGCCGGATGATGGCCGTTGCGCACCACCAGGCGATGGCCGGCGGCATCCACCCGATCGGCATGACGTTGGATGTATTGCTCGACTTCTTGCTCGCTGGCCACCTGCAAGGCCCGGCGGGTGCCTTCGCGAAGAATGTCGTCGATCACCGGCACGGTTGCCAGGTGAAGCTGAAACGTGTTACTGTTCATAAGGCGTATCCTTTCTGTCCCGTGTGGGACTATGGTGAACCGTTGTTGACGATCCACCGAAGGTACGCCGCTTTTATTCAAATG
>Ga0316217_10003030_pt1 | contig 19598 bp, 9 predicted proteins | sample 1anoAmetaG_FD_203633 | JGI IMG/M metagenome (GOLD analysis project Ga0316217, IMG submission 203633) | Freshwater microbial communities from Trout Bog Lake, Wisconsin, USA - 1anoA | ecosystem: Environmental > Aquatic > Freshwater > Lake > Hypolimnion/Profundal zone | place: USA: Wisconsin...
CGGCGGCCAATGGACCGGCCGTGATTAACCTGTTCGGCAACACCACCATCGGCGGCACCAACCGCTGGGATTTGCGCAACGGCTCCAACCGGCTCACGGCGCCGCTTACTGGCTGCACCTTGACCCGCGTTGGCAGCGGTTACACCGCATTTGTGGGCACCTCGTTTAGCACCAATGTGGGGGACATTTATATCCTGGGCGGCACCTTGGGCTATCAAACCGGCACGACCGGCTTGGGTAATCCCACCAACACCATTTACATCGGCAATGGTGGGGTTTTGGAAATGTATCAGGCCAGCGTGCCCTTGAACAAAAACATCGTGCTGAGCAACAACGCCACGATCCTGCCCGACAGCGGTGGCGGCAGTGGCGGGCCGACCACGACCCAAAACATTATTGCCGGTCCCATCCAAGTGGTCAGTGGACAAGGGCACATTAATTGCAACTACAACAACGGCTGCGCCATCAGCAATGTGATTAGCGGCGCAGGTGGCGTGTACTTCGATTACAATGCCTACAACCGGCTGTATGCCCCCAACACCTATGCGGGTGACACCACCGTTTATGGCGGCGTATATCTGTATGCCAATTCGTGCATTGTGAGTACCACGAATATTTACGAGAATGGCGGACCGCTCTTCCTGACGAACAACGCTTATGTCAACTGCACCTTGCTGCATGACAACAACGGGAAGATTATTGTGGGAGGCAGTGCCACCATCTTGTCCACCAACATCTGGCTTAATGGCGCGGGTAATTTGGACGTCAGCGGACGCACGGATGGCACGCTGACCCTGGCCAACGGCCAGACGCTGCGTGGCGACACGGGCTCCTACATTAAGGGCAATGCCATCGCCACCTCGGGTTCCGTGCTGACCCCCGGTGATTGGGGCAACATCCAAACCATGACCTTCAGCAACAACCTGACTTTGCAGTCGGGCAGCCTGACTTATCTAGAGGTGTCCAGAAACAATGGCTCGCTGGCCAATGACTCGATCATTGTTTCCAACTTGCTTACGTACGGCGGCACCCTCGTGATCAGCAATTCCGGCCCGAACCTGCTGGGTGTCGGCGACACCTTCACGGTCTTCAAGGCCGGCATGTTCAGCGGTTCGCTGCTCGGTTCTTACAGTTCGCAGACACCGTGGCAGACGGTAACTTGGACCACCACCGCCACGCCTGGTCAAATTCAGGTGGCCACGGCCACAACCAACCTGCCGGCGTTGACGACCTCAACTAGTGGCTCGAATCTGGGCCTCTCCTGGCCCGCCAACTTCATCGGCGGCACCGTCCAGACCAACTCGGTGGGCTTGAACAGTCCGTCTAGCTGGTACAATTATCCCACACCTGCGTATGCGACGAACATCAACATTACGATCAATCCGAATCAACCTAACGTGTTCTATCGGTTGACGCATCCGTAAGGTTCCAAGCTCTGGCGGCAGCCGTCCCGACCGGCTGCCGCTGAAGTTCCAAGTCGGGTTTTGGGGTTGCGGGGACGGCTTTTGGGTTGGCCGTCCCCGCTTTTCATTTGAAAATCACACACAACCTTCATTCAATGACACATGGTCTATTCCGTTCCGGCCTCGCGCTGAACCCGGAAAACATCCAACATCCAACCTCGAACGCCCAACATCCAGAGAAGACACGGAAGGGAAGGTATTGGATGTTCGATGTTGGATGTTGGGCGTTGGATGTTTTCCAACGGTTCAGGGCTTCAATGCGCGAATTGATTCGGGGAAATCTTTCAGGGTTAGATCAACGATCGCGACCCCAAACCCAGGGCGTTGCCATGGGCTGTCATGTTTCGGGCTTTCAGCCCGCGCGTTGGCGTCCCTTGGCTCAAGAAGCCACGATAAGCGTCGAGAAACCTGCGCCTCCTTTTCCGGGCTTGAACTTGGGGTTAGTGTTCGCCTTTTGCCTTTTGTTCTTCGCACCATTGCAGGCCCATTCCTATGGCAACGTCGTGATGGGTGGTGGCGGTTACGTGGATGGCATCATTTCCTGCCCCAGCCAGAAAAACCTCTTCTATGCCCGCACGGATGTTGGCGGCGCCTATCGCTGGGATGATCCCTCACAGTCCTGGATTCCGCTGCTGGATTGGTTGTCCCCAAGCCAGGTTTCCTATATGGGGATCGAAAGCATCGCCGTCGACCCGCAGTCGCCTGCCAAATTATATCTGCTGGCGGGCACTTCGTATTGGAACAATGGCATCACCGCCATTCTGTGCTCAACCAATTATGGCACCAATTTCACCATCACCAGCGTGACCTCGCAATTCAAAGCCAATGGCAATGGATCCGACCGCAACAAAGGGGAAACGCTGGCGGTGGATCCAAATCTCGGCAGCATTGTTTATTGCGGCACCCGGGCCAACGGCCTGTTCAAGAGCATCAATTCCGGGGCCACATGGAATGCCGTGAGCAGCCTGAACGTGGGCACGGCCAACATCAGCTTTGTGAAGTTTGACCCGGTGTCCGGCGCCATCGGCAACGCCACTCCCCGCATTTTTGTGGGTGTGTTTACCACCGGCACCAACCTGTTTGTGAGCAACGACGCCGGATCCACCTGGGCCGCCTTGACCAACAGTCCCAGCGCCTCCTTGCCGGAGCGATGTGCCTTGGCCAGCGACCGGTCCCTCTACATCACCTACGGGAATGATCCCAATGGGGCGATCATGAAATACAATCTCACCAATGGAGTCTGGACCAACTGCTCACCCAATGGAACCTTGACCTATTGCGGCATCAGCGTCTGCGCCACGAACCCAAACAAGCTGATTGCGTCCACCTACTCGGAATGGAAGTGGCAGCCGAACAATTCGTATGGCGATCGCTTCTATGTGAGCACCAACGCCGGCACGACCTGGAATGATCTGATCAACAACAGCAAATTCGCTTTTGATCCCAACGGCTTTCCATATATCGCCCCAGCCGCGATCCACTGGGCCGGTTCCATCGAAATGGATCCATTCAATTCGGATCGCGTGTTTGTGGGCTCCGGCAATGGCCTGTTTTGCACGACGAACCTGAATTCAGGCAACACCCTCTCGACCTGGAAATTCATGGTCAAGGGACTCGAAGAAACCGTGCCGCTGGATTTCATCAGCGTTCCCGGCGGACCTTTCATCAGCTCCGTCGGCGACCAGGGCGGATTTGTAAACACCAATGTCACCACGGCCGCGCCCACCAATATTAGCCAGTCAACGAGCTTCGCCTATGCCGCCAATAAATCCAACTTCATTGCCCGTGTGGTGTCGAATGGCGAACTGTATTATTCCCAAACCCCGTCTTTCACATGGACTAAATTCCCCTCCACGCCGGGCGTTATGACCAACGGCAACGTGGCCATCGCCACCGATGGCTCCACGGTGCTGTGGCAGTCCGCCGTGGGTGGTACTCCCACCTGTTACCTCACCACGAATCTTGGTGTCGCCTGGACGCTCAGCACCGGCTTGACCTTCAGCGGCAAGCCGCAAGCGGATTCGCAAAATCCCTGGAAATTCTACGCCTACAACAGCAGCGATGGATATTTGTATGCCAGTACCAATGCCGGCCAGACGTTTGCCAAGGGTGGCTCGGTCGGCACCGGCGGGGCATCCGCCTTTTGTGTGGCTCCCGGCTTCGAGGGCCATGTCTGGGTGGCCCTTTACGGGAATGGCTTGAAATTTTCCACCAATTCCGGGGCCACTTTCTATTCCGCGAATGTCACTGAGGCCGATGCCATCGCCTTTGGCAAAACCACGCCGGGCGCGGCGTATCCCACCCTGTTTATCTGGGGCCGCCCCACCAGTTCCAGCACTGTCGGCATGTATCGCTCCACCAATGCTGCCGCCTCCTGGTTCAGCGTCAATGACACCAACCACCAGTATGGTGGCTTGGGTAACGCCGGCATTATCGAAGGCGACAAAAATGTCTGCGGCCGCGTGTATATGAGCTCCGTCGGCCGTGGCGTGCCGCTCATGGATTCCTGGGTGTTTGTAACCAACCTTACGGTCTCTCCCGCCACTTATTCCCTCCCGGTCAATGGCACCGTGCAATTAACGGCCTCGGTCTGGCCGACAAACGCGTCCAACCCGGCCTACACCTGGTCTGCCAGCGCCACCAACATCGCCACCGTCAACGCCTCAGGGCTGGTGTCCGCCAACCTCGCGGGCACTTCCACGATCACCGCGACCACCCTGGACGGGAGTTATGCCGCCAGTTCCCTCGTCACCGTCACCAACGTGACCACCGCTCCGCTGCTGGCTTGGACACCGATTGGACGCACCAACCTGGCGTTTTCGTGGCCGGCGGACCATCGCGGTTGGCTGTTGCAAGCGCAAACCAATTCCGCCGGCACCGGACTCGGCAGCAACTGGATCAATTTGTCCGGTTCCGCCTCGGGGCTGATATGGACGAGTACCATCAATCCGGCCAACGCGCATGTGTTTTACCGCTTGGCCTCCCCGTGAACACGGAAAACCTCCAACCTCCAACCTCGAACGCCCAACATCCAGTTTGACTATGTCTTTATTCCGAATGAGTTGCCTGGTATTGATGGTGGTGTCGTTGGTTGCACGCGCGTTCGCCAGCGACGATTTGCTCATTTTTTCGGATTTTAACGAGCTCGTTTATGGGACGATGACGTTTAACAATGGCTGGCAAAACAATAGCTGGGGGCCGACTTATAATACGAACAACCCGGTCCATTCCGGAACCAATGCCCTCTGTCTGGCCCCATCAGGAGGCTGGCAGGCCATGCGGTTTATCCGCGCCGACACGGACACCACTATCTACACCAACATCACTTTATGGATCAATGGCGGCGCCACCGGCGGACAAGCCGTGGGTGTGGATGCCATGGTGGGCGGCACCGCCAAAACCCGCGTTTCCGTGGGCATCAATGGCAAGTTGCCCACCAACTCCTGGCTGCAAGTCTCGCTTTCCCTGGTCTCGCTGGGGGCCGCCAACGTGACCAACTTCGAGGGGATTGAAATCTGGAGCAACACCGGCAACACCCAAGCGCCGTTTTATGTGGATGATGTCACGCTGATTGCCGCGCCGAAACCGGCGGTGGTGCATGTGGGCATCAATGCCACGAATCGGGTGCGCACAGTGGACGCGAAGGTATTTGGCATCAACCAGGTCGCCTGGGATGGCAATGTGAACACGCCCACCAGCGTGGGTATCCTAAACGACTTGGGCAACCCGTGTTTGCGCTGGCCCGGCGGCAGTTGGGGCGATGGCTATCACTGGACAAATGAGCCGTGGAGCTACGGCGCCACCAGCGCGCGCAATTGGGGGTCGTTCTCCGCCGACTTCATCCAGCTCGCCACCAACACGCGAGCGCAGGCGTTCATTATTTGCAACTACGGCAGCAGCACGCCGGAGGAAGCCGCGTTTGGGGTGCGCCTGTTCAATGTCACTAATCATTGCAATTTTAAATACTGGGAAATCGGCAATGAAGTGGGCGGCGGCTGGGAAACCGATATCAATACCAACCCGCCTTGGCAGCCGCACGATGCGTGGACTTATGCCATGCGCTTTACGAATTACTACGCGCAGATGAAGGCGGTGGACCCCACCATCAAAATCGGCGCCGTCGCCGACATCACCGAGGACGGCACCGCCAACTACACGAATCATCCGGTGGTGAACCCGCGCACCGGGGTGACGCATAATGGTTGGACGCCGGTGATGCTGACCTATATGCGCAGCAACGGCGTCTCCCCCGATTTTCTGATTGAGCACAAGTATCCGCCGTCGAATGGCGACACGTACAATCTGCTGTGGTCCAGCACCTGGTCTTCCGATGTCGCCCATCTTCGTCAGATGGTGACTGATTACCTCGGCAGCGCCGGGACAAACGTCACTTTGGAGTGCACGGAGAATGGCTCTCCTGGCGACCTTCAAAGCATCAGCTTGGTGGGAGGTCTCTGCTTTGCTGACAGCCTGGGTCAAGTGCTGCAAACGGAACTCAACTCGCGGGTTTGGTGGGATATGCGCAATGGCGGTGGCAGCATCACCAATTCTGATTTGGCGCTTTACGGCTGGCGCACCAACTCATCCGGTTATTTCTATCAGGATGGCGGCATCGTTTACAACGCGGGCGCGCCGACGAATCGTTATCCCAAATATTATGTGGCCAAATTACTGCCGTTCTTCGCTGCCGGCGGCGACACGGTGGTGACGGCCACCAACGATTACGCCTTGCTCGGCACCTACGCCGTCCAGCGCACCAACGGCACGCTGACCCTGCTGGTCATCAACAAAAGCTCCTCCTCCAACCTGACGGCAAACATCAATATCCAGGGTTATCCGGTGGCCAGCAATACCACTGTGCATGCTTATTCCTACGGCATTCCCCAGGACAATGCCGCCGCCACGGGCCTGGGTTCGCCGGATATCGTGTCGGGTATGCTTTCTGGCGTGAATGCAAATTTTACGAGCACCTTTGCCCCCTATTCGGTGACAGTTCTGGTCTTTGCACCGTCGAACACCTGTAACTGGGTGGGCAGCGTCACCAATAATAACTGGGACATCGCCACCACGCCCAACTGGAATGTGCTGGGAACCAGTGCGGTCTATCAAGACGGCTCCCAGGTCGTCTTCGACGACAACGCGGCCACAAATTGTGTCTTCCTCACCGCCAACGTGGCTCCGGCTTCCATCTTGGTGAACAACTCGCTTACCAATTACACCTTCAGCGGTCCGGGCGCGATTATCAATGGCACGCTGACCAAGACCGGCGGGGGCAACCTGGCCATTCAGAACACGAACACCTGCAATGTGGTGGTGGCTGGCGGCACGCTCCTGCTGGGCAGTAGCGGAGCCTTGAGTGGTTCTAACGCGGTGGTTATGGTTTACAGCAATGGCTGCGTGAACTTCAACAACCAGCAGGCGGCGGCGCTGACCTGCATCATCAGCGGCGCGGGCTGCAACGGGTTGGGCACCTTGGTGCAAAATTCCGGCCAGAACAATGCCTACGGTCCCGGCAGCCTCACGCTGGCCGGCAGCGCCACCATTGGCGGCACCAACCGCTGGGATTTGCGCAATGGCGCCAACACCCTGAATTCACCCACCAATGCCTACGCCTTGACCAAAGTCGGCCCCGGCCTGATTTCGCTGGTGAACACCCTGGTCAGTTCCAATCTCGGGGATCTGAATCTGCTGGGCGGCATGCTCGCGTACGAACTCAACACCACTGGCTTGGGCAACCCAACCAATACCCTCCGCCTGGGCGGCGGAACCAAACTGGAACTTTGGGCGGCAACCGTGCCGCTGAACAAGAATATTGTCTGCAGCAATGGCGCCAGCCTGGAAGCAGACAGCGGCAATGCCTCGGGTTTGAATGTCATTGCCGGCCCGGTCACCCTGGCTGGCGGCACGGTTAACCTCGCGAGTGTAGTCTTCGCCGGCCTCTATCTCAGTAATGCCATCAGCGGCCCCGGCGCGTTGACCGTGCAGGCTCAAACCTATGCCTATCTGGCGGCCTCGAACACATTCACCGGATCGTTGACGGTATCCAACGGCAACACTGCCAGTGGCGGCTTGGGCGCGCGACTGTCGCTGATCGGCAACGGTTCGGCCACCCAAGCCGGCCAAATCTATCTGCAAGGCAGCCTGCCCGGCGCGGCCTATGCCGGATATCTCGACGCCAGCGGCCGCGTGGACGGCACGCTAACCCTGGGCAGCAATCAGATTCTGCGGGGCGACAACGGCTCTCTCGTGCGCGGCAACGCCGTGGTTCCCGCCGGCGCTGCCATCACCGCCGGCGCCATCAGCAGCACCAACTATCAATATATGATCTTCAGCAACTCGCTCACGTTGCAGTCCGGCAGCACAAATTTCATGGAAATCTATAAGACCGGATCAGTCATCTCGAACAGCGTCGTCGTGATCGCCGGCGCGCTGACCAACCAGGGCGCGGTCTTGCAAATCGGCACCAACGGCGCGCTGACCGCGCTGGCGGCTGGCGACACCTTCAAATTGTTTAACGCCGCCGCCTATGCCGGATCCTTCGCCCTCATCACACCCGGCCCCGGCTCCGGATTGATTTGGGATGTCAGCCAGCTTGCGGTGAACGGCACGCTCAAGGTGCGTGCGCTGCCGTCCACCGGCACCAACCTCATGTTCAGTGTCGTTTCAAACCAGTTGACCCTAAGCTGGCCCACAAATTATATCGGCTGGCTGTTACAATCCAACATGGTGGATCTGGCCAATACGAGTTTCTGGTTCACCGTGCCCGGTTCCGCCGGCACCAACCAGCAAATCATCCCGGTGAATCCGGCGCAAACCAATGTGTTCTACCGCATGGCGCATCCGTGATGCATTAGGTTGTGCGATTAAATTGCTTGCGAGGCGTGGGTCTGGGACCCACAGCAACTTCGCGAAGCGGGAAGTACTTGAATCAAATGGGAAGCGCCTTGGAGTTTGTCCATTGCTGCGGCTCACAGAGCCGCGCTCCGAACTCGCAAAGGTCATTTCTTGCGCGCCAGCAGCCTGGCGCACATAATGTCGGCCTTGAATTTTTCCTTAGCCAAGTAATAACATGAACATCAAACTGCAACTCGGGCTGGCGATTTCGCTGGCCGTTCCCTTCCTCTCCCCCGCGATGGATTTGCCCGTCGAACCCGGGCCGTTCACCGGCACCCGCGAGTCACTCACCAATTATTCCTGTCCGGACTGGTTCCGCGACGCCAAGTTCGGCATCTGGGCTCACTGGGGGCCGCAGGCTGTGCCCATGGAGGGCGACTGGTATGCCCGCAAGATGTATCAACAAGGCGATCGGGATTACAACGACCATCTCGCGCGCTGGGGCCATCCCTCCACCAACGGCTGGAAGGACATCGTTCCGCTGTGGAAAGCCGAGAATTGGGACCCGGAAAAGCTGATCGAACTCTACAAACAAGCCGGCGCGAAGTACTTCGTGAGCATGGGCACGCACCATGACGATTTCTTCCTGTGGAACTCCCGGTTGCACCGCTGGAACGCCATGCAGGTGGGGCCGCATCGCGACGTGGTGGGCGAATGGCAGAAGGCCGCCAGAAAGAACGGCCTGCCCTTCGGCGTCTCCGAACATCTGGGCGCGAGCTTCACCTGGTTCCAGGATGCGCACAAGTCCGATAAGACCGGGCCGCTGGCCGGCGTGCCCTATGACGGCGCCAATTCGAATAACTGGGATCTCTATCATTTTCCCGCTGAACCGGGCGACACCGGCTGGTATTCCAAGAATCCGCGCTGGCAGGAACAGTGGTACAATGAAATCAGGGAGCTCGTGGACAATTATCATCCCGACTTGCTGTACAGCGACGGCGGCGTGGCCTTCGAGAATGAGGTCGGCTTGAGTCAGATTGCCAACCTCTACAACGTCAGCGCCGCGGATCACGGCGGCCAGGCTCAGGCCGTCTATAACTGCAAGGAACCTTCCGGCGGACGCTGGGTGCAGGATTTCGAGCGCGGTGTCAATGGCGGCATCAATCCCGCGCCGTGGCAGACCGACACCTCTATCGGCGACTGGTTCTACAACCGGCATTGGAAATACCGGCCGTTAAGCTGGACGGCCCACATGCTGGTGGACATCGTGAGCAAAAACGGCAACTTATTGCTCAACGTCGTGCTGCGTCCCGACGGCACGCTGGACCCCGAGGTCGAAACCATGCTGCATCAGCTTGCCGCTTGGACGGCTGTCAACGGCGAGGCAATTTACGGCACGCGCCCCTGGCTCGTTTATGGCGAAGGCGGCGTGCGCGCCAAGGGCGGCGCGTTCAAGGAAGACTTCAATTACAGCGCCAAGGACATCCGCTTCACCACCAAGGGCCAGACGCTCTATGCCATCGCCCTCGGCTGGCCGGAGGATAATACCATGCTCCTCCGTTCGCTCGCCGCCACCGGCGATGCGGATCAGAATAAAATCGAAAAAGTCGAATTACTCGGCCACGACGGCGCGCTGAAATTCACGCAAACCACCAATGGCCTGGCCGTGGAATTGCCCGGTGAAAAACTCAGCGACCTGACCTGTTCCCTGCGCATCACCGGCGCCAATTTCAAACCCGCGCCGCTGCCCGAGCTGGCCACCGTGATTACGCCGGATGCCAAAGGCCGCCTGATCTTCGGCGCGGATGACGCCAAGCTGCACGGCGACAACCTCAAGCTCGAGGAACAGGGCGGCAAACCGGACATCGGCTTTTGGGACAACTCCCAGGAATGGGTTTCATGGAACGCGCACTTCGACAAGCCTGGCGCATACCTCATCAGCGCCACCATTGCCTCCGCCAATGGCGACGCGGAATTTGTCGTGCAAGCTGGCGGCGAAACCCTCACCGCCCGCTCGTCCAAGACCGCCGGCTGGGACAAGTTCATTACCACGGACATTGGCACGCTGCAAATCCAACAGGCCGGTGACGTAACCGTGGCCATCCACGCAAAGGACGCCGCAAGCTGGCGGGCGATCAACCTGAACGCCCTTCGCTTCACGCCGGAATGATCCGTCGTTATGCTCCGTGGCGGCGAACGAGCGTTCGCCGCCATCTAAACTCGGAACGCCGGCCTCCTGATACGGCTCGTTGCCTGCACCGGAGGTGCGATATATTTGTATCCACACATCTCCAGCCCATTCCCAGCTCCGTCGGAGCGGCATATTCTCCCGATGCCGCTGACGGAGCTGAATCAAACTACCATGCCTGACCTACAAAGATCCCACCCCTGACGGGGCTGTGGTTGTCAGGCGGCTGACGGTCATCTCACCCGTCACGCTTCTGGTGTGGTTCACCGGCTACGACGTTTGTCGGATTTCCCCCGGGTTCCCATTCGGTCATAATGCAGGCAAAAAGTCGCCAAGCATGAATTGCGGTCCAAGAATTCGTGTTAATTCGTGCAATTCGTGTCTGGCAAAAAGTCCCCCGAGAATGAATTGTGGTCCAAACGTTGCAATGGAAACCTTTGGCTTCCGCATGGTTGTGATGACTAGACAAATATTTCAAATTATACTGCTGGTCGTCGGTCTGAATGTGGTGTTGGCGGGAACCGCCGGCGAACTGGCCGCGATTCCGTATCCTTCTGTGCCGCTCCCGGTGTTCCAAGTGGCTGATGGCCCTTGCCAGACCAACTGGGCATCCATTGCCAAGCAGTATCGCTGCCCGGAATGGTTTCGTGACGCGAAGCTTGGTTTCTGGGCGCATTGGACCCCGCAGTGTGTTTTTGAAAAAATTGCAACGGTGGCTTTGCTGGGCAGCCAGGAACAATTAAAATGGCACGCGGATCCCGATGCGCTCGTCGTCTCACCTGCCGTTCAATGGCCGTGTGACCATGTTGTGGCCTTCGAAATTCAATTTGTAAACCAACAGCCAGTCCATTTATGAGACAAAATCACATTTCTCTCTACCTTCTGGCAGCGTTGCTGTGTTCAACGGTGGCGGCGTTTGGGGAACAGACAAATACCATCACCCCGGCGGACGCTTTTCCGGTGGCGATCACAGTGGACGCGGCGCATCCGCTCGGAGAACTCAAACCCATCTGGCGATTCTTTGGCGCCGATGAGCCCAATTACGCCTATATGAAGGATGGCAGGAAATTGCTGTCCGAACTCGGCAAACTCGGCGCCCCACAGGTCTATTTCCGCGCGCATCATCTTCTCACCAGCGGCGATGGCGCATATGCCTTGAAATGGGGTTCCACCAGTGCCTACAAGGAGGACGCGAATGGCAATCCCATTTACGACTGGACGATCAACGACCGGATTTTTGACGCGTATCTCGAGGCCGGCCTCAAGCCTTATGTGCAACTTGGTTTCATGCCCGAGGCTTTGACCACGCACCCACAGGATTATCCTCACCAGCCGCCGGTAAACCAAAAGGCCAACGCCGGTGGCGGCCAGTCCTATCCGCCAAAGGATTACGCCAAATGGGGCGAGCTTTCGTATCAATGGGCCGCGCATTGTCTAAAGAAATACGGTCCTGCCGAAGTCGGACAATGGTATTGGGAGGTTTGGAATGAGCCTAACATCCTGTACTGGCATGGTTCACACGAGGATTATTTCAAGCTCTACGACTACGCGGTGGCCGGGGTCCGGCGCGCTCTGCCCCAGGCGCGGGTCGGAGGGCCGGAAACGGCGGGTGGACCCGGCGGCAGATTTTTGGGCGAGTTCCTGGCGCATTGCGCCCACGGCTCCAATTACGTTACCGGCAAAATCGGCTCGCCGCTCGACTTCGTTTCCTTCCACGCGAAAGGCTCGCCCACGTTCACCAATAATCATGTGCGTATGAGCATGGCCAGTCAGTTGAACAACATGAATGACGCCTTTGCCGTCGTGGCCTCGTTTGCTGAATTCAAGAAGCTGCCCATTGTCATTGGCGAATCCGACCCCGAAGGCTGCGCGGCCTGCCGCGAACCTAGCGACGCCTACCGCAATGGCACCATGTATTCCAGCTATACCGCCGCCAGTTTTCCGCGCGCGGTGGAACTGGCGGAAAAACAAGGCGTGAATCTCGAAGGGGCGCTGACGTGGGCGTTTGAATTTGAAGACCAGCCGCCGTTTGCCGGGTTCCGCCAACTCGCCAGCGCCGGAATTGATCTGCCGGTGCTGAACGTGTTTCGCATGCTTGGGGCCATGAGCGGGCAACGGGTTGCCGTGGATAGCAGCGCCGGACTGAACGCCGAAATCATTCGTAAACACAATGTTCGTCAGGCTCCCGACGTGTCGGCGCAAGCGAGCCTGGACCAGAACCAGCTTGCCGTTATGCTCTGGCATTACCACGACGACGACGTGGCCGGTCCCGCAGCCGCGATAGCCTTAACCTTGCAGGGCCTGCCTCCGGCTGTGCACCAGGCAAAACTGACGCGGTATCTGATTGACGCCACTCATGGCAATGCCTATGAAGCGTGGCAGCGCATGGGGTCGCCAGTGGCGCCTACGGCGGAACAATACGCCGAACTGGAGCAGGCCGGTCAATTCGTGCCGGCGGGCGGGCCGGAATTGGTTTCCTTGGATAATGGCACGCTAAAGCAAAGAGTCATTTTGTCGCGTCAGGCTGTTGCCTTGTTGGTCTTGAGTTGGAACGGGCATTGATACAGATGACAGCCTGTGCTGGATCCAATGCGCCATCAAACCCTCAACCAAAGAAAAACATGAAAAGAACTAGTTCTTCCGCCAAACATCCGTTCGTATCGCTTCCAGCGGCGGTGGTTTTATGCCTGGCTTGGCTCTCGGTCGCACCCGCCGCGGAACAAGGCCTGACTTCGCCAGACGGCAAACTGGCCATCACCGTGTCCGACGACCAGGGCTTGCACTACCGGGTCGAGGTGGACGGCAAAACCGTGGTGACCCAATCGCAATTGGGTCTGGAGTTTCAGGATGGAACCCAACTTGGCCGCGAGGCGACCCTGACCAAAACAGAAAGAAAACGTCACGATGGAAGCTGGGAAAACCGCTTGGGCCAGCGGCGCAAAGTCCATGACCACTGGAACCAGATGCGCTTGACCTTCCGCGAAGCGGGAGCGACGTCGCGCACGTTTGGATTGATTGTGCGGGCGTATGACGACGGCGTGGCGTTTCGCTACGATTTACCGGCCGCATCCGAGCTGGGACATTTTGTTTTGACAAACGAGTTGACGGAATTTCATTTTGCGGAGGATGGCCGTTGCTGGTTCGGCGAGGAATCGAGCTGCGCGGAGAACCATTATCCCGAAGCCCGGTTGAGCACGATTCCGCCGGACAAACAAAACACCTTGCCGTTGCTGGTGGAAACGCCGGCCGCATTTGTCGCCATCACGGAGGCCGATCTGCTGGACTGGGCGGGCATGTTCACCACCGGCAGCGGTTCGCCAATCATAGGCGTGAAACTGGCCGTTCGCAAAGATCGCCATGGTTTGGTCGTCTCCGATGCGCCCCGCGTGAGTCCGTGGCGCGTGTTGATGATCGGACGCACGGCGGCGGATCTTCTCAATTCCGACCTCATCGCCAATCTCGCGACGCCCAACCGGCTGGGCAATGTTCCGTGGGTCAAGCCCGGAATCTGCGCGTGGGACCCTTGGTGGACGGGCGTGAACACCAATCTGCCGCAATACACCGGCCTCAACGCCCGCGGCGACACGGTTTCGGAAAAGGAATACATTGATTTTGCCGCCGAGATGGGCTGGCCGTATCAGTTGATGGACTGGAATTGGTATAAACAAGATCCCACCGTGCCCGAGCCGCACATGAATGTGCCGGCGGTCTTCGCCCATGCCCAAGCGCACGGCGTGCGTCTGTTCGTGTGGATGCACTCCAAGGATTTGACGCAGGCGGGTTTTGAAAAAGTTCTTTCCAAGATGGCGAGCTGGGGCGCGGCCGGCGTGAAGGTGGACTTCATGAACAGCGACAGCCAGGAAACCGTGAAGTGGTATGAAGACGTTTTGAAAGTGGCCGCGCAACACCAACTGATGGTGGATTTCCATGGCGCTTACAAGCCCACCGGCCTGGCGCGGACTTATCCAAACTTCATCACCCAGGAAGGCGTGTTGGGCAACGAATACAACAAGCTGCCCGGCAATAAATGCACGCCGCTTCACACGATCACGCTGCCGTTCACGCGCGAATTGCTGGGACCGATGGACTTCACGCCGGGCGGTTTTGTGAACCGCCAGCCCAAGGATTTTCAGATCACCGCGCCGGCGCAAGTCATGGGCACACGGGCGCGGCAACTGGCGATGTCCGTGGTTTATTTCAGTCCGCTGATGGTTCTGTGCGACAGTCCAAAGAACTATCGGGGCCAGCCCGGCATTGAATTTTTGCGCCACTTGCCGACGGTTTGGGACGAGACGCGGGTGCTGGAGGCGGACGTGGCGAAATCCATTCTCCTTGCCCGGCGTTCGGGGGACCGCTGGTATCTCGTTGCGATGAATGGCGATGACGCCACGACGTTGCCGGTGTCCCTGAAGTTTCTCGGAAAAGGCAAATGGACGTTGCGCAGCTTTGCCGACGAGCCGGACGGCTCGGATTATCAGGCTGTGGCCGAGTCGAAGCAGACCGTGGATTCGTCCGCAAACTTGAATTTGAATCTCTGTCCAGCCGGCGGATTCGCGGCGGTGCTCGAAAAACTTCGTTGAGTGGGCATCCTTTATAAGTTTATGAACCTGACCACAAAAAATGAAACTCGGCTGTGCCTGTTAGGACTGGTAACGCTTCTGGCCAACCACGCGGTCGCCCGTGAGCCGGATCAGGGATTTGAGCAATTCTGGAACGACGCGCAAAAGACCAACCGGGTGGAAAAGTCCGAGGCTTCGCAGCACCGGCTGGACTGGTGGCGGGAGGCGCGCTTTGGCATGTTCATCCACTGGGACATGTCCAGCGTGGCCGCGAGTGAGATCAGTTGGAGCAAGCAATTTTACCAGGATGACGGCGAGCACTATAAGGATAATCCGCGTCCTTCGCCGGAACTTCACCATGTCCATGAGCATCTGTTCTGGCTGGATTGGTTCAAGCCCGCCGTGCCAGGCGAAGTGTACGACAATCTATACAAATCATTTTATCCCGGGATGTATGATGCGGATAAAATTGTCGCGCAGGCCAAGGCGGCGGGGATGAAATACATCATTGAGGTGTCCAAGCACCATAGCGGTTTTTGCATGTGGGACACCAAGTTCACGGATTACAATATCATGCACACGCCTTTCCACCGCGACATTCTTGGCGAGATGGCCAAGGCAACCAAGCGGGCTGGTCTGAAGTTCGGCGTCTATTACTCGCAACGCGACTGGCATCACCCGGACTACGGCCCGGAACGGATGGCGAAATATAATGAATACATGTTTCATCAGATCCGCGAACTGCTCACCAAGTATCCGAACATCTCGGTAATTTTCTTTGACTGCGAAAAGTATTATCCGTCGGAGATGTGGAATGGCAAGGAGTTGTTTCGGATGATCCATCAGTTGCGGCCGGACATCATCATCAACGACCGCTGCGGCGTGCCGGCGGACTACACCACGCCGGAACAGGTCGTCGGCGGTTTTAATCTGGATCGTGACTGGGAATCGTGCATGACCTTTACCGGCTTCTGGTCCTGGCACGGTTTCCAAACGCCCGTCATCTCTTTTGAAGAATGTGTGCGGCGGCTGGCCGCGTGCGCCTGCGGCAATGGCAATCTGCTGATGAACATTGGGCCGATGCCCACCGGGCAGATTGACCCGCGGGAAGCGGACCGGTTGCAGCGCGTTGGGGGCTGGTTGCGGCAGAACGGTGAATCCATTTACGGCACCACCGGCGGCCCTTACAAACCTGGCGAGTGGGGCGGCAGCACGCGCAAGGGCAAGACCATTTACGTCCACATCTGGAAGCGGCTTGGCGACGGCAGGCTGGAACTGCCCAATGTCCCCGCCCAGCTGCTTCAGGCTCATTTGCTCAACGGCGCCCCCGTGAAGGTTGCGCAGCAGGAGTCAGGTCTGCAAATCTCCGACTTGCAATTTGATGACGCTGGGGCGGATACCGTGGTCGCGCTGTCGTTTGATTCGGATGTTATGAAACTCCCGGCCATCAGCGTGCCTGCTTTCTCCGGTGATCATCCCCGGAAGACATCGGGAAATTAGAAGGGTGACACCTTGCTATGCCGAATCGAATGCTCCATCAGACCAATGACCACGCGCCCGAAGCGCTCTCTGCAAAGCCGGAGCGCCGAGCATTGCTTGGCGCGCAGAAATGGGCTTGGCTCCGACCACCCGGGCAAGGTTTGGCGCTCGCAACGGGTACACTGCAACTCTTGCCAACATCGCTTGAATAATATGCCAAAAATACAACCACATCTCTGCGCCAGTATATTCCTCATTGCCGTCGGGCTATTCTCCACGACCGGCTGCCACACCACCGGCTCCGCCCCGGCGGGCCGGAACATCACCAGCGTCTTTGTGGATGTTGCCCACCTGCATCACGACGCGAAGTCCAATGGCGACACTTGGGATTACCTCTGGGCCGATGACGACAATCTGTATTCCTTCGGCTGCGACGGCAAGGGGTATGGCGCCACCAATGCAATGAACATGAATTTCAACTGCCTGAAAGGTTCCGATTGGAATGCGCTGACCGGCCAGCTCGTCAATCCCATGGCTGAATACGGCCCGAATGGAGCCTATCTGGCCGACCCCTCGACTAATCTGATCGAACGGGACTGGTCCAAGGTTCCGCGCGGACCGAATTGGAAGGTGACGGGGGCCGATTGCATTGACGGCGTGTTCTATGCCTTTGTGGCGGAAAACTGGTATGGTAATCAAAAAGCCTACGGCAGCGAGAGCATGGACCCCGCTATGCGCCAGACCGTCAATAACATGAGCCTCATCAAGTCCACGGACAAAGGACTTACCTGGACCCGCACCATGTCGGCCAATGCCCGTCAACCCATGTGGACCAATAAAATGTTCAGCACCGCTTTCTTCTTCAAATACGGCCAGAACGGCGGCCAAACGCGGCAGGACGAACAGGACCAATATGTCTATGTCATGTCCAATGACGGCTATTGGAATTCCGGTTCCGCGTGCTATCTCGGCCGCGTGCCGCGCGCCAAGATCGGCAACCTCAATGCCACCGACTGGGAATTTTTTATGAATGGAAGCTGGACGTGCGACCTGAACCGCGCCACGCCGGTTCCCGGCCTGCCCAATGGTGAAAACAAATGCACGATGGGCACACCCGTCTGGCTTGCCAGTCTCCACAAATACGTCGCGCCCGTCTGGTATGACACCGGTCATTACCACCAATGGTATTTTCCCAAGGATGTGACCTTTGCCTTTTATCAGGCCGATCATCCGTGGGGGCCGTGGGCCTGCGTCGGTGAAAAATCCGCCCTGCAATTCATCGGCGACCGCTCCGGCAATGGCCATCGCTGGTATGGCCCCGTCTTCAGCCCGAAGTTCATTACCGCCAACCCTGACGGCAGCGTGACCGCCATCATGTTGTTCTCCGGCTCAACTTGGGAAAACAATCCCAGCAGCCTGTACAAGAACAACTCCTGTCCGGTGACCTTCTATCCGTACGCGTTGCCGCCACTGCGCGAAACATCCAACGACTCCGCCGCGCAATACTCCGCTGGCTGGCTTTATCAGACCAACCGCGGCTATGGTGACTGGCAGGACGACATTCACGTCACTACCACGGCCGGCAGCTATTGCGACTTCACTTTCACCGGCGAAGGCATCGAGATACTATCCGAAAAATTTCACGATATGGGTGCTGTGGAGGTGCAGCTCGACGGCGTTTCGCAGGGAATTTGCGATTTGAACCAAGACCCCATGCCACGGCTGTATCGCGTCCCCTTCTTCCGCAAAATGGACTTACCGCTGGGCCGGCACACCGTTCGCGTGATCGACCGTGCCACCAACGGCGCGTTTTGCATCGTGGATGGATTCAACGTCTTCGGGAGGAACTGAAACAACCTGATAACACAACCGCGTTAACGAATGAAGAATTCCAATTTTGCCGGCACAATCCGTTTCCATCATTTATGAAACTTGGATATTTTGATGTCTTTGCCGCTCTCTTGCTGGCCACGCTGCCCGTGTCCGCCCAATTGCCGGTGGTTAAAGCTGACCACACGCTCAAAACTTTTGGCACGATGGGCAAGGAGGTCACGCCGCTCCGTCGGGAGAAGGAGGCGGAATTGTTTCGGCATGAAGGAAAAGGCTGCCTGACGCACATGTGGTTCGGCGGCGGATGGAAGGGCTGTGAGAAAACACGCATCCGCATTTATGTGGACGGTGAGACCAACGCCTCCATTGACATGGAATTGTATCTCGGCCACGGCATCGGTTTCGGCGATGAATCCGCACCGTGGGGTGTTGCCCGCATCGGCAGGACGGGTGGTGGCGCCAATGTCTATGACACCTACCGGATTCCGTTTGGCAAAAACATTCGCGTCACCGGCCAGCTTGCTCCCGACACAACCGGAAGTCCGCTGTTTTGGTGGATCATTCGCGGCACGGAGAATCTGCCGGTTGAATTGGGGGGCGCGCGCCTGCCGGACACCGCGCGGCTGAAGCTTTACAAGCTGGAAAATCACACCGCCCAGCCGCTCGAAGAATTCTCGCTGTGCGAGGTCAAAGGCAATGGTGCGCTTTATCAAGTCACGATGGCCGCAAAAGGTCTGCGCAAATTGGCAGACCAAAGCCAGCGGTGGAAGGACTTGAGTTTCATGGAAGCCTGTATGCGCGTTTACATCGGCGGTGCGAAGGAGCCGCTATTCTTGTCCTCCGGTCTGGAGGATTATTTTCTGGGCACCTATTATTTCAACAAGGGCCGCTATGCGACGCCCGTGGCCGGCTTGACCCACTTTAACCAGGATGAAAATGAATTTTCCGCGTATCGCTTTCACGAGGATGATCCGGTGTTCTTTCAAAATGGCCTGCGCCTGACCTGCCGTTGCGGCGAGAAGATTGGCGACAAAATCTTTCACGATCCGCCGCCCGCCCGCTACACCACCTACGTCTGGCTTTACCAATGGTGAACACTTGAAAATGAAAAACCATTCTGCACCGGACAATTTAGTTCATTTGCCAGTCTGGCCGCGCCGGGAATTCCCTGGCCGCGCCAGCCTCGCCGCCAGTCAAACAACGCTGGCTTAGACGCAACTTTTTCTGACCATGACTGTGATATGA